>VOFH01001456.1_pt1 | contig 21877 bp, 30 predicted proteins | sample 5384091 | NCBI WGS metagenome assembly VOFH01 (sample SAMN12384727, study PRJNA508395) | human gut metagenome | isolation source: healthy gut G | host: Homo sapiens
TTCGCTGATATAATTTTTTCAGAATTTGGTGACATTATTGTTATAATCTTCATTCATCTCTATTTATCCTTCTTGCCTCTATCGTTATATAAGTGCCCATTGGCTTTCCAATCATTCTCTCACCTGCTTTATTAGTAACCTTCAGGCTTGTAACTTCTATCCCTGTATCCTTATCTTTCTGCTGATTTACAATAATGCCTTTTTAACCTGCCGGCTTTTCTTGAAATCTCCTCATTTAATTCTACTGCAAGGTCTTTGTTCTAATATTATTCTGCATATCTTTAACTCCCATATAATGTTGTATACATATTTAATTCCATACTTTATATGACATTTCAAGAATCAAAAGGTATTTTGTCCCTGAATTATGACCCTTGCATCATTATTTTATACGAAAAATCTCTATCATATTGTTTTTCACATCTTATTATTTATAATGTGCAGGAATATTTATTTAATAATAAATATTTTTGTGAATTAATGGTTGACATTATGGACTTTCTACTATAAGATAGGCATGAGTATGTTTACATTAGATCGTCCGTGTCCGGCTTTAATGCGAAACAGATAACTAAGATTATATTAATATTTGGAGGTGTACGGATTGGCTAACATTAAATCTGCTAAGAAGAGAGTAATCACAAGTCAGGTAAGAGCTGATAGAAACAAGGCAATAAAGTCTAAGGTTAAGACTTATATCAAGAAGGTAGACGCTGCTGTTGCTGCTGGTGACAAGGCTGCTGCTGAAGCTGCTCTTCCTGTTGCTATAGCTGAGATATCTAAGGCTGCTTCTAAAAGGAATCTTCCACAAGAACACAGCTGCTAGAAAAGTATCTCGTATTACTAAGGCTGTTAACACTTTAGCTTAATTATTTTATTTAACATAAAAGACTGGTGCATACCCTCGCACCAGTCTTTTTTTATGTAATAGGAAATTCCTATTATATTTTACGCTGAATATTTAATTATTATAAGCTCTACCCGAGCTTATCCTGCAATCTTCCCTGCTTTACACGTTCTTCTATATCTGCACATTCATTTAATATATCTTTAACTGTATCTGTTGTAAAATATTTTGCCTGTGAAAGATATTTACCAGCAACAAATGGTGCAACCTTTATAGCCGAAGCTATCTCTTTGCTTGAAAGCCCCCTTGCCGCAAGCTCCTTTGCCTGCAATATTCCATTAAACTGCCTTACTATAAGATATAGTATTCTCATCGGAGGCTCTTTTAATGTAAGCAAATCATAATAAAGCGAAAGTGCTTTTTCTTTATTCTTATTGGCAACCGCCTCAAAGCATATCGAATATATGGCTTACAGTCTGTGTTGAACATACCGCCTCAACATCCTGCGGCATAACCATCTTTTTATCACTGCAATAGCTTATAAGCTTGTCTATCTCATTTCTTATAAGCTCCATACTTGCACCAGTCTTATCAAGAAGAAGCTCACATGCTGCCTCACTTATTTTATAATCATTAGAAGCCATCATTCCTGCTATCCACCTTTTAAGCGTTGCTGGTGTCTGATACTGCATTTCACATACATATCCATTAGAACTTACAGCCTTATATACTTTATTTCTCTTATCAACGTCTTTTTCTATAAATATTAATATAAGATAATCCGGCAGTTCCTTAATATAGTCTGCCATTTTATCATTAGCCGTCTTAAAATACCCGCTGTCACTTACTATAACAAGTCGTCTTTCGCTAAAAAAATGGTATTGTCTCACATATAGTAATTACATCTTCAGGCTTTTGTATTATCTCCTTCAAAATAACTGTAATTAATAGTATCATCACCTATTATCGCCTGTTTCATTCTATCTTTATACTGCTTTTTTTAAGATATTCTTCCTCACCATATATAAGATATACTTTCTGATATTCGCCTTTTTTAATATTATCATTTAAAGTTTTCATAAGTATAATTGTACCATTTATACTGCATTATTGTAAATATTGATGAACGCTCATTTTGTATCCGTCTGTTCTAATTATTATCTCTCCTAATGTATTTGTAACATACACCTTGCAGTTATTGTCTTTATTTAAGAACCAATACCACCGACATAATGTTGTTAATTTATTTAATATGCATAAAAAAATATATTTACTTATATAATGATTTTATCATTAGCCTACTATATTATTCCTGCTGGCGGGCCTGTTATTATTCTGAACTGTCCTTAACCTTTGAATTACGTTCGCACACAAAGTCATAGAAATCAAGAACATAATTACCTGCCCAGCCGTAAAATACGCAACTCATTGATATAAAAACCAGAAACTGCTGCCACAGCTTATCATCACCACTGCATTAACGGAATTACAAATGCAGTTAATAAAAAATACTTATTATGAATACCGAATTATAACTATAAAGCACTGCTGGAAGTGTCGCTAATGTAACCCCATACTACAAACCAATTCTATAATCTACACTATCGACTTTTTACTATTTTGCCAGTATTGTCCATTCTATTTATAGCTTTTTTTCATCAGGCATTAATACAGGATATAACTGTGGTATACCTATAATCGCCAGAAATGACATTATATATGACATACTATAGACCGTATATGGATTACGCCCAAGTATTAATATTGAAGCAGCTGACAACCCTGTAAGAATATCAAATGTCCTGCCATATACATCTGCAATTATAATAAGCACCAGCATACATACCGCCCTTTTGGCAGATACCGTTTCTCCTGTCATAATAAGGTACATTATAATAACCGCGATTGATATTACAGAAGCTTTCATTATCCCTATATATTTTCTTATTAGCTTATATACAGCCATACCAACTAAAGATATGTGCAGACCGCTTATTGCAAGCAGATGTGCAATTCCATTTTTCTGGTATTCCTCTTTAGTCTTAATATCAAGCTCATATTTATCACCTAACACAATTGATGACATAAGCCCAGCTTTATCTTTATATACCTTTGCATATATACCCTTAATCTTTTGCTTAATTACATACAAAATATATCTAAGCCGGTTATTGTTACTCTCTGTAACTACAACCTTATCTGCATTGCATTTATATGGATAACCCAGCGAAATATAATACATATTAGCGTCAAAACTGCCATAATTTCTTGGCTTATCAAATTCCTTAACATCTCCAGTAACCAGCACTATGTCTCCTGCATTACATTTATTATCATCTGTGTATACAATAATTCCTGTATGAATGTCCGTATTATTAATATACAAAACATTATAACCATCCTTATTCTGCATATTATATATTGTGCCTGTAAATGTTATATTCTCATAACATTTTCCCAGTCTGTCACTTACTATGCCTGTTCTTATTATTGTCACTGGAAATATAAGAAATATAAGATAATAAAGACAGGAATTCTTATTGAATCTTACACATATGCGTAAAACTTCAAATGCCAGAATTCCAACCAATACTATTACAGGCACTGCACTCCAATGCAGCTTTTCCCTGTAACAATATGTAGATATTACTGCGGCTATAAGCTGAGTTACAGCCGCACTTAATAATGGTCTTTTCAAATAACTAACCTTTTGTTCCTTTCCGGAACGCTTATTCAACTATACCCGAATTAAATTTGTACAGCCTGTCAAGGCTTATACTATCCCTGAACGTATTCGTATAATCTCCGTTAATGAATATTTTAACAGACTCTATGCTGTCAAGGGCACATAATGAATTAACTATTGAATATATCTCAACATACGAACTCACATTAACAAGCTCGTCACGGAACTCCTCGCTAAGATTAACATAGCACACCTTTTCTACAACAGACACGCCAAGAAGCTTGACGTCCTTTGGCAGTGAAGTGTATGCTCCTGCGGCTGTAGGTCCGCTTATAAGCCTCTGCACAATCATTCTTTCTATTGGCATATTCTTATTATAAGCAAGCATTTCCTTGACTTTAACAAGCTTTGTACCTGTATAATCTGCATAATACAACTGTACATTACGCCAGTCCATTTCTCCAAATGCACTGTCTGATTCCGTAAAATCTGTCTTTTTAATGCACCTATAACTGTACCGTCCTCATACAAAGCTTCCTTGCCATCAACATAAAAATGTACATACAATACATCATCTATCTGCGTAAGCATTTTACTACCGCTGCCCTGAATAACAGTTCAACCTGCGTACTCATCTGCTTATATGAAGATGAATAATTAGTGCAATCGCTTTTCCATCAAGCATAACATCTAACAGCGTAACATTATCAGGCTTTATTATATATTCATTCTTATCAGCAGGCTTAACATTCATCTTATCAAGAAGCTGTCTTGCTGTATCTTCTATAGAAGTGTCAATGTCAATATTATAATTCTGTTCTATAAGCTTGTCCTTTGAACTGTTCGTATAATAAACCGTATACTGCCTGCCCCTGTTCTGTGAAGAACACGCCGTCAGCTCTACAGCCATACAACAGCATAATAATATAACCACCAGCTTATTAATCAATAGTCTAATTCTCATTCTTATCCTCATCATTTGACTCCACATAATTAAGCGGTATTCTGAAAGTAAATGTTGTTCCCATTCCCTCCTCACTATACAGCTTAATTGTTCCATGGTGCATTAATATAATATTCTTAACTATAGAAAGTCCAAGACCTGTTCCACCTGTCTGCCTTGACCTTGCCTTGTCAACCCTGTAAAATCTCTCAAAAACCCTGCTCTGGCTCTCTTTAGGTATTCCAATTCCAGAATCTTCAACCCTTACAAAAAAAGAACTGATGATCTGCATTAAGTGAAACATGCACCCAGCCGTCCATATCATTATATTTGATAGCATTTTCAACAAGATTAGATATTACCTGTGTTATCTTAACCTCATCAATCTGTGCCACAACCGGTCTGAAACTCTCAAATAACAATTCTATATTCTTCTTTTGTGCAAGCGGCTTTAACCGCTTTAACACAAGCTCTAACAGCTCATTAAGATTAACTGATGAAATATTAAGGGTAGCTGAAGCTTTATCAAGCCTTACCATACATAAAAGATCCTCAATAATCTTATACTCCCTGTCAATTTCACTTACAATATCAACCATAAATTCCTTATATACTTCCACAGGAACATCTTCCTGCGTATTAAGCGAATCGGCAAGAACCTTAATTGAAGTTATAGGTGTCTTTAACTCGTGTGATACATTTGACACGAACTCAGACCTTGAATTATCAAGTTCACTGTTCTTGTCCATAATACTGTTAAAATGCTTTTGCAAACTGTCTAAGTTCTGTAGAACCTTTAACGTCCATTCTCTTGTCTATATATCCAAAATCAACTTCTTCAACAATATGAAGTGCTTTCTTATACGGCTTAAAATAAAAATATGTCACAATAATCGAAACAACAAGAATAATAGTAATTATCACAAATTCAATAACCCATATCCTGTCAAAAGCATTCCCTGCTATCTGGCTTATATCTGATATATCAAGATTAACTACTAGAACAGCTATAAGCTGTCCTCGCTGTTGTATACAGGAGAAGCTGCTTCTATATTGCCGGTCTTTTTGCTGTAATCAGTTATTGTCTTAGGACTGTCATACACAGTTATAACCTTGGAATTAATCATAGTCTTTCCAGTGTCAACAGCATATGTATCCACGCTTATGTTATATTTCTTATCTACAAGCCTTATTCTTATTGCATTAAGCGGAATAATTCATAAGATTTTCATACACCCCATCATTATGTGCTTCATCAATGCTTCCGTACTTTGTAAATTCAGCCGCAATAAGCACAGCCTCATTATTAACGTATGCTTTCCTTGCTTCAACAAGTGATGTCGTATATGAATATTTAACAGCCTTGACTGCTGAGATTGTCGATATAATAGACATTACTGCTATTATAAATACGAGTCTGAATCTTGTGCTTAAGAAAAAACTTAATATATCTGTTATTAATTTCTTATGATTCATCCTGGATTTAGCCGATTGTCCCCGCGTTCCTTTATTAATATTAAACATTAAAATAATAACCTACTCCCCACTTAGTATGAACATACTTAGGTTCACTTGAATTATCTTCTATCTTCTCTCTTAATCTTCTTATATGAACATCTACTGTACGTCCATCACCCGGGTAATCCGCTCCCCACACTGTCTTTAAAAGTACATCTCTGCTATATACTCTGTTAGGCTTAAATGCAAGCAGCTCTAAAAGGTCAAATTCCTTAGCTGTAAGGTAAATCTCTTTGCCTCTGATAAAAAGACTTCTGCTGTCACAGTCAATTCTCATATCCCCTGATATTTAATACATTACTCTTAACCTGTTCTTTCTCAGGCTTATTATTTCTTCTTAAGATTGCTTTCATTCTTGCTTTAACTTCAAGAATATTAAATGGCTTTGTTATATAATCATCCGCACCATATTCAAGTCCCATAATCTTATCCATATCATCGCCCTTGGCCGTAAGCATAATTATAGGAACATTAGAGAACTCTCTTATCTGCTGGCATACCTCAAGTCCATTCATCTTAGGAAGCATTATATCCAGAAGTATTATATCGTAATCATTGTTCTTCGCCATATCAAGTGCTTCTTCACCATCATAGGCACAGTCAACCACACTGTAGTCCTGTATAAGGCTGAATTTAATTCCTTTAACAATCATCTTTTCATCATCAACAACTAATACTTTACCCGCCATCTTTAATAATTACTCCTTGTTCAAACACATATATAATCTTTTATCTTGTTAAATGCTGCATCTTTTATTCCTGATACATTCTTTATATCTTCTATCCTTTTTAAAAGCACCATCTTTTCCCTATAACTTATTATATCTAATGCCCTCGCCTCACCTATGCCGGATAACTGCATAAGTTCAGACTTGGAAGCTTTATTAATATCAATAAGATTACTACTGCCTGCTCCCCTGTGTTACTACCATAACTTTCGCTATTACCGTCTGAATTCTCTGTATTACTGCCCGATATTCCCGTGGCATTAGGATTACAGCCGTTGTTCATTTCATCTGTCAGGCTTATATCATCGTAAGCATATGGGATATATATTTTATCTCCATCCTTTAACTGCATTGCAAGATTAACTCTGGTTCCGTCTGCCTCATCAATAAGACCTCCGCAAAGTTCCACCGCCTGATACAGTCTCATACCTGCACCACCACTGACAACTCCTGCATTAACACTGCACCACATATATATACATATATCTTACTGTTATTCTCATCCAGTCCGTCATTGCCTGCTTCGTTACCATTAATACCATTACTATTGTTAATATCAGCAGCACCGCCGCTGGTAACTCCACCGATAATACTCTTGCTATCACTTTCCTTATCTGAAATATTATCTTTATTAATTATAACACTGCCATCTTCTTTGGTTGGGTTTATATAAAATATGCCTGCAATTATAATAATTAATACTAATACAGCTGTTTTAATAATATATCTACGCTTTTTATATAATTTAATTAAGTCCATGTATACTCCTTATATCTATAATACATTATTATAAGATATAAAGTTCCCTTCGCATACATTTTTATTGTACCTAATTAATATCCATATTACAAGCAAAACCTCAAATATTACTATATAAATTACTGTACAAATAATCATTATAATTACCGTATATCATTTACATAAAATACCGTTTTTGGTAAAATGTAAACATTATTATCCATAGGGGAAGCAAATTTGAACCAACAGACTAAACATCGACACAAATTCAGTTTATTTGACGAACAGACAGGTAATATTCCGTGTGGAAATATCGTATATATAATTGCATTTTTTATTCCAGTTATAATATTTACAGCCTTGTATTTTGCAAGGGAAATATTTCCATTCGGCAATAACTGTTATCTGCGTTCTGATATGTATCACCAGTACGCTCCATTTTTCTCTGAGCTATGGTATAAAATCCGCAACGCAGAAAGCCTTACTTATAGCTGGGATATCGGTATGGGAACTAATTTCACATCTTTATATGCGTACTATCTGGCAAGCCCTGCTAACTGGATTATTGTATTATTCCCACAGAAATATATGATTGAGATTATGAATACTCTCATAATCCTTAAGTTATCTTTATCAAGCGTTTCTATGACCCACTATATAAGCAGGCATTTTTCCAACAAGAATATATGTATAGCTTTATTCGGGTTATTCTACGCATTTTCCGGATATGTAGCTGCTTATAGCTGGAACATTATGTGGCTTGACTGTCTTATACTTGTTCCTCTTATTATGCTTGGCCTTGAAAGACTTGTTAATGAAGATAAATGCTTTCTATACTGCATAAGTCTTGGATTATGTATATTCACTAACTACTATATTGCAATTATGGTATGTTTATCAGTTGTTCTTTATTTTATTGTGCTTGTAACTGCCTACAAAAAAGAACGTACTTTCAAGAATTATTTTAAGACATTTCTAAAATTTGCATTTTACTCACTGATTGCCGGTGGGCTTGCGGCATGCCTTTTACTGCCTGAGTTCTACACATTTTCTTTATCAGCTTCAAGTGACATTGCATTTCCTAAGAAATTAAGTCTTTATTTCAGCATATTAAATATGCTCACTAGACAATTAATAAATGTTCCTGTCCACCTTGGACTTGAACACTACCCTAACATATACTGCGGCGTTGCTGTATTCCTTCTTTATCCTCTCTATGTTATGGACAAAGACATCAATTTATGCGAAAAGATAGGCAAATCCGTATTACTGCTTATCTTCCTTACAGCATTTAACCTTAATATACCTAATTTTATATGGCACGGATTTCATTATCCTAACAGCCTGCCTTGCAGACAATCATTTATATACATTTTCTTCCTGCTTACAATGTGTTATGAGGCATTAAGCCATATAAAGCGGATGACAAGCAGACAGTTAGGAATTGCCGTATGGATAAGCTTAGGACTTCTTGTGCTTATTGAACAGGTATTTGCAGTTGATGAAACTTATGATTTTAAGGCAATTTACTTAAGCGGTGCTTTTATTCTTGTGTATGCAGGACTTATGATTGTCTATAACAAGACCAACTGGAAGCTGCCTGTAACAGTATTTCTTGCATTTATAGTCTGTATAATAGAATGTACTATCAATATGGATTCAACAGGAATTGGAACTACTAACAGAACCTCTTATCTTTTAGATTATGATGCTATTAAATCTGTGACACAGACCGTAAGAGATGAAGATACATCATTTTACCGAATGGATAAGAAGTTTGGTGCGCGTTCAAAAATGACGGAGCTTGGCATAATTACCACTCAATATCAACATTTTCATCAACTTCAAGTGCTGGAATGTCAGAATTGTTCGGAAAGCTTGGCTTTGAACATTCAATGAATGCCTATGGCTACAATGGTGCTACACTTGTTACAGAAAGCTTATTCTCGGTTAAATATACAATTACCAACCGTATACTTACAAGCAGTTCTCTTCGCGAGTATTACGTTGGAGATGACGGCGAATTCGTCTATGAGAATAAATATACACTTCCACTTGGATTTATAACCTATAATAATGCAGGCGAATGGAATCCATCAGAAGCCAATGGAACAGGAATTGAGAACCAGAACTCGCTTATACAGACACTTACAGGCATTGACAATGTATTTACACTTACTTATGAAAATGCCACCGACTCAAGCTTTGAAGTTAAGCCTGTAAAAGCAGGACATCTGTATATGGTTGTAAGAAATACGACCTGCGACAACGTAACTGCCACTATTAACAATTCTGAATATACTTATTCAGGACTTAAAATGGCAATCACATAATTGACCTAGGCTACGCCGTTCCAGCAGATACCGTTGTCATATCTGGCGATTCAGCAATGAATGCCAGCGTGTATACACTTGAAACTTCAAGATTTACAGAAGCTTACAATATATTAAATGGCAGTTCCCTTTCTATCACTTCATTTAAAGACACCAAGATAAAGGGAACTATAACAGCTAATAAAGCCGCAACCCTTATATTCTCCATTCCTTACGATAAAGGCTGGAAGGTATATATTGATGGCAGAAAAGTAGAGACCTCTGCCCTTTATGATGCTCTCTTAAGCGTACAGATAAGTGAGGGCAGCCACGAAATAACATTAAAATATACACCTGTGAACCTTATTAAGGGTTGCTTAATTACAGCATTATGTATTATTATATTAATCGGTATTTATATTAAAGAAGAAAAAATATAACAATAAATATATTAAAAACCGCCAGTACAAATAAAGCTGTTGAAGCTGATGATACTTACAACGCATTATCTGATGATTTAGCTGATAATACTCTCACAGATTTAGATGTTTCATCTGCTATGGATATAAATATCGTTGGTGATAATGATATAAATATGCTAGATAGTCTTGATGACTTCGACAATCTTGACAGTGATGAGATTAATTCATCAGAAGAATAATCAGGCATTCTATTAACAATTAATTATAAGCACTAACGAAGTGCAGGAAAGAGGTACAATATGAAACTTTGGGGCGGACGCTTCACTAAAGAAACTAATGAGCTTGTTAATAATTTTAACGCTTCTATCTCCTTTGACCAGAAGTTCTACAAGCAGGATATTCAGGGAAGCATTGCACACGCTACAATGCTTGCTGCTCAGGGTATTATCTCAGAAGATGAAGGAAAGCAGATTACTGACGGCTTAAAAGGTATTCTTTCTGACATAGAATCTGGAAAGCTTGAAATCACTGATGAATATGAAGATATTCACACATTTATGGAAGCTACCCTTATTGAGCGTATCGGTGATGCAGGAAAGAAGCTTCACACAGGCAGAAGCCGTAATGACCAGGTTGCACTTGATATGAGACTTTATACACGCGATGAAGTTAAAAAATGTTGATGAAGAAGTAAGAGAGCTTATGGAAGTTATCTTAAGAATAATCAAAGAAAATGTTGACACTTATATGCCAGGCTTTACTCATCTTCAGAAAGCACAGCCTGTAACTGTTGCTCATCATTTTTCTGCTTACTTTGAAATGTTCAGACGTGACAGAAGCCGACTTCACGATATATATAACAGAATGAACTACTGCCCTCTTGGTGCTGGTGCTCTTGCAGGAACTACATATCCCCTTAACAGAGAGATGACAGCCGAGCTTCTTGGATTTGCTGGTCCTACTCTTAATAGTATGGACTCTGTATCAGACAGATTATGTTATTGAATTCTTAAGTGCACTCTCTACTATTATGATGCATTTAAGCAGATTTTCTGAAGAAATATGTATATGGAATTCTAACGAATACAAATTCATCGAATTAGATGATGCTTTCAGTACAGGTTCAAGCATTATGCCACAGAAGAAGAACCCTGATATAGCTGAGCTTGTCCGTGGTAAGACTGGACGTGTATATGGTGCTCTTATGAGTATCCTCACAACTATGAAGGGAATTCCTCTTGCCTATAATAAAGATATGCAGGAAGATAAAGAGCTTACATTTGATGCTATAGATACTGTTAAGGGCTGTGTAAGCTTATTCAAGGGTATGATTGATACTATGAAATTCAATAATACACGTATGGAAGACTCAGCTAAAAAAGGCTTCACTAATGCTACTGATGCCGCTGACTACCTTGTTAAGAAAGGGGTTCCTTTCAGGGATGCACATGGTATTGTAGGACAGCTTGTTCTTATGTGTATTGACAAGGGTATTGCACTTGATGACCTTTCACTTGATGAATACAAGAAGATAAGCCCTGTATTTGAAGAAGATGTATACGAAGCTATCAGCTTAAAGACCTGCGTTGAAAAACGTCTTACTCTCGGAGCACCTGGCCCTGAGGTTATGAATAAAGTTATCGGACTTTATGATGAGTATATGAAAGACAACCAGAAACTATAAAATATACCACTATAAGATATACTCACTTAAAGCTCATTTAAAATAAAACCTAAATAACTACAGTTCAGAATTAATAAACAAACATAATAATATAAAAAGCCCTGTCACTACCCACTATATATTGGGACTTCCAGTATATGCCAATAATGACAGGGTATTTTTAAATATTTTTAAAATGTGAATTTCTCAACCTTACCATCTTTACTATCATAAGTTGATGTAAGATAATCAAATCTATATCTTGCTTCACCGTGCATAGGAACAGTAAATGTCAAAGTCTTATCCCAATCCATTCCACGTCTTATCATCTTTTTCTTTTCTGAATGTAACAACAAATGCTCCTTTAATCTGCATAGATGTTGCCATATAATCATAAGTGACTAACTCCCAGCCGTCAGCTGCTCTCTCATTAATCAGATTGTCTAACATAGCAATATCATTAGCATCTGCCTTATCTGAAAGCCATTTAGTGCCAACCGTTAAAATCTCTGTTTTGTATGTATACATATACTCCTCCTTTATTAGATACTATCTTAACTTTATATATTATTATATTATATTATATTGATTTCTTTTTTACAATTTGTAATTTATAACCTAAAGCATCAAGTATATGACTAAATGTGCGTATTGTTGGAATACTTTCCTTTTTCTCAATTCTGGAAATATCCTGCTGTTTGTTTCCTGTCAATGCAGCTAATTATTTTTGCGTAATATTTTCCTCTTACTTTATTAGAGCACAACATAAATGTTGTATTGTCAAATATAAAATTATATATTTTTATTCAATAATTACATCTGACCTTATTACACATTCATCTTCTCCCTTATAATTAAATGTCAGTTTAATACCACCTGACATTATCAAACTTCTTTACATTGAACATTTTAATATAATCAGATAAGTCTTATTATAGTCGCAAGTTAATTAAGTTACTGCTATGTAATATATTTGTAGTTCTGGCAGAGCATTTTAACAATTTAACAAAAAGCATTTAAATATAAAGAAATGAGGTTAATAATTATGACAACTACTTCTCAGTATGAATTAAACAAAGGACTTGCACAGATGTTAAAGGGCGGAGTTATTATGGACGTAACAACTCCTGAACAGGCTAAGATTGCTGAGGCGGCTGGTGCCTGTGCTGTTATGGCACTTGAAAGAATACCTGCTGACATCAGAGCCGCTGGTGGTGTATCAAGTATGAGTGACCCTAAGATGATTAAAGGAATTCAGGAAGCTGTAAGTATCCCTGTTATGGCTAAGTGCCGTATCGGTCATTTTGTTGAAGCCCAGATTTTACAGGCTATTGAGATTGATTATATTGATGAATCAGAAGTACTTTCTCCTGCTGATGACATTTATCATATTGATAAGACACAGTTCAATGTACCATTTGTATGCGGTGCAAGGGACTTAGGCGAAGCTTTAAGAAGAATTAACGAAGGGGCTTCTATGATTAGAACTAAAGGGTGAACCTGGTACTGGTGATGTTGTTCAGGCTGTACGCCATATGAGAAAAATGAATTCTGAAATCCGCAAGATTACATCTATGCAGAAAGATGAACTCTTTGAGGAAGCTAAGCAGTTACAGGTTCCTTACGACCTTGTACTTTATGTGCACGATAATGGAAAGCTTCCTGTTGTTAACTTTGCCGCTGGTGGTGTTGCAACCCCTGCTGATGCTGCTCTTATGATGCAGCTTGGTGCTGAGGGTGTGTTCGTAGGTTCTGGTATATTCAAGTCTGGCAATCCTGCAAAACGTGCTTCTGCTATCGTTCAGGCTGTTACTAACTATCAGGATGCAGCACTTATTGGCAAGTTATCAGAAGACCTTGGCGAAGCTATGGTAGGTATCAATCCTAGTGAAATACAGATAATTATGGAAGAACGTGGACGTTAATAATATAATCGCACATAGAAATGAGGCTTACTATGAAGATAGGTGTACTTGCTGTCCAAGGTGCTTTTATTGAACACGAGCATATGATTGAAGAAATCGGACATACAGCAATAGAAATAAGACAACGGGATGATTTAGAGGGATTAGACGGTCTGATACTGCCTGGCGGTGAAAGTACTGTTCAGGGACAGTTACTTAACAAGCTTGATATGATGAAGGACATTAAGAATATGATTAGTAATGGGCTTCCAACACTTGCAACCTGTGCTTGACTTATACTTCTCTCTGAACATATAGCAGACGATGACACAGTCCATATAGAAACGCTTCCTGTCACCATTAAACGTAACGCTTACGGAAGACAGCTTTCAAGCTTTGTAACTAACGCTGATATTAAGCATATCGGCAATTATCCTATGACATTTATAAGAGCACCTTATATCGAAAATGTCAGCGATGGTGTTGAAGTGCTTGCAAGTGTTGATAATCATATCGTTGCCGCTAAATACAATAATCAGATTGGACTTTCTTTCCACCCTGAATTAACAGGCGACACACGCATACACGAATATTTCTTATCAACTATAAAATAGCTCTATTCAAAAATAAAAATCAGGACAATGCAGCAGAATACGCCACGCTGTATTGTCCTGATTTTATTACGCTTATATAGCGTTGAAATGTTATTTATATACGATGAATAGCAAAATTATAATTTACACTCTGACTTTTATGCCTTTTGTGTCTCTATGTGCCATTTTCATCTTAGCAAAGTCTATCTTCTTTCCTTTATATTCCATCGTGAATTCCATTCCGTCATCCATAATGAATATATCTTCTATATAATCGTCTTTGCCAAGCTTAATACCTCTGACACCTACTGCACTCTTCTTCTTAACTGGTATTTCAGAAAGAGGGAACTTTAAGAACACACCATTAGCTGTCTGTACAATTACATTTTTATTACTTACAATTTCTTCAACTTCACTTCTGCTGCCATCAAGATTAAACTTAGAAAGCGTTTCAACCTGAACGTCAGCCTTTTCAATGCTTACTATCTTGTCATCATCCTGAAGCTTTGTCGAAGCTACCGTTCTCTTGGCTACATCAAATTCTGCCGTGTCAACTATCTTCATCATGCCCTGACTTGTAACAAAGAGCAGCTTCTGATTTTTGATAGTTTCATATGCACACAGGTATATAATAAGCTCACCGCTGCTGTCATAATTTCCAAGATTATCTATTGGAGTACCTTTGTCCCTGAACTTAGTGAGGAAAGGAATATCCTTTACTTTAATCTGGTGAAGCTGTCCGTTATCCGTAAATATACATATTTTATCAGTATTCATACAGGTAAATACATACTTAAAATCGTTGTAGATAGCTTCCTTATTACGTTCATAAGAAGCTGTATCTATAGTCTTTGCATAGCCAAATCTATCCATAATAAATACAACTTCCTGTGCTGGAACTTCTTTTTCAACAAATACTGCAACCTTTGCATCAGTTATTACGGTCTTTCGTTCAACACCATATTCCTTCTTAATTCTTACAAGGTCGTCCTTTATTACTTTTGCCATAGCCTTCTTACTGCCAAGTATCTTTTCATACTTTGCAATCTTTGAAAGACATTCGTCATATTCCTTCTGGAGTGCAAGTATCTCAAGACCTATAAGCTTGTACAGGCGCATTTCAAGTATGGCTGAAGCCTGCTTTTTTTCTGTAAAATCAAGCTTAGCCGCCTGATTCTTAGAAGCTTCTGACTTGAATTTGATATTATCAACATTACCATTAATAAGGCAGTCTTTTGCCATTTTAAGATTAGAGCTTCCACGAAGAATTTCTATTATAAGATCGATTATATCGCAGGCTCTTATAAGTCCTTCTTTAATCTCCTTATTGGCAATCTCCTTATTAAGAAGTGTTGTGTATTTTCTTGTATTTATCTCATACTGGAAGTCAATATGATGCTTTATTATCTGGCGTAACCCAAGAGTTTCCGGGGTACCGTCAACTATAGCAAGCATATTTACACCAAATGTATCTTCAAGCTTAGTCTTCTTATATAAAAGGTTCTTAAGATTTTCAATATCTGTGTTCTTTTTAATTCAAGAACTATTCTTATACCTTCTTTTGATGACTCATTTGACACATCAACAATATCAGTTGTCTTCTTGGTTTCAACCAAATCCACTATATCTGATATGAACTTTCCAATATTAGCACCTATCATTGTATAAGGAATTTCTGTTATTACAAGCCTGTCCTTCTCACCTTTTCTTGCCGCTGGCTCATATACAACCTTTCCTCTTAACTTTATCTTTCCTGTACCAGTCTCATATATGCCTGCAAGCTCTGACTTATTAATAACAAGTCCACCTGTAGGAAAGTCAGGTCCGGGTATATACTGCATAAGCTCAGTTGTAGTTATATCTTCATTATCCATATATGCGCATACTGCATCGACAACTTCTGAAAGATTATGTGTTGGAATATTAGTTGTCATACCAACTGCGATACCGTCAGCACCATTTACCAACAGATTAGGTATTCTTACCGGAAGAACTGCTGGTTCTTTCTCTGTTTCATCAAAGTTAGGCACAAAATCAACTACATCTTTATCCAAGTCTGATAAATATACATCCTGTGTGAACTTCTTAAGCTTGGCTTCTGTATATCGCATAGCCGCAGCACCGTCACCTTCTATAGAACCAAAATTGCCGTGACCGTCAACAAGTGCCATTCCCTTTTTAAAATCCTGTGACAGCACAACAAGTGTTTCATATATAGAACTGTCGCCGTGTGGATGATATTTACCCATTGCATCACCTACGATACGCGCTGACTTTCTATGAGGTTTATCATAATTTAAACCAAGCTGATCCATAGCATACAGCACTCTTCTTTGTACTGGCTTAAGTCCATCCCCTTACATCCGGAAGTGCTCTTGCTGTTATAACACTCATTGAGTAATCTATATAGGACTTCTGCATCAGCTCAGAATATTCAGTTTTAATAATATTCTCTGCCATTATTATCTCCGTATAATACTTTTATTAATATATATCATAATACCAGGGTCAAAAGGTCTAAACCCATATGAGCTTGCTCATATGTGGGTGAATGACCTTGGGACCCGCCCCAATATGAGCATAAAAGTGGGATGATAGTCCCACGATATGCGAATATTGGGGAGGATTAGTGGGAGTGCGTAGCACGGAACAATCCGTAGGTATCATAGTTGGGGGGCCTTTTGACCCCAACATCATATCATTTTATGCATCAATCTCCGCTTCATTAGCGTGTGCATGTATAAATGCTCTTCTTGGTGGCACATCACTGCCCATAAGCATTGAAGTAACCTCTGTTGCCATTCTTGCATCCTCTATTTCTACCTGCTTTAATATTCTTGTCTCTGGATTAAGTGTAGTTTCCCATAACTGTTCAGGGTGCCATCTCGCCAAGCCCCTTATATCTTTGCAGAGTAAATGTTCCACTTGCGTGAAGCTCTTTATACCTTTCCAGTGCTTTATCATCATAAAGATACTGTACTGTCCTGCTCTTATCTACCTTCGTCTTAGTTCCTTCTGCCTTCTTAGAAGCTTTGTCTGCCTTAGGTACTTTCTTAAGTTCAGCCCTGTAAAGCGGTGGTGTAGCTATGTACACATGTCCCTGATTAATAAGTTCAGGCATAAATCTATAGAAAAATGTAAGCAGAAGTGTATCAATATGTGCACCATCAACATCGGCATCTGTCATAATGATAATCTTATCGTATCTTAACTTGCTTATATCAAAATCATTGCCGTAACCTTCAAGGAAGCCACAGCCAAATGAGTTAATCATAGTCTTAATCTCGGCATTAGCAAGCACCTTATCAATAGAAGCCTTCTCTACATTAAGTATCTTACCTCTTATTGGAAGTATAGCCTGAGTACGTCTGTTTCTTGCTGTCTTGGCTGAACCACCCGCAGAATCTCCCTCGACTATAAACACCTCACATTCCTCTGACTTCTTGCTCTCACAGTTAGCAAGCTTGCCATTGGAATCTATTGAGAACTTAGACTTAGATAAAAGATTAGTCTTCGTTCTCTCCTCTGCCTTTCTTATCTTTGCAGACTTTTCGGCACAGGCTATTACTGACTTTAACTGTTCAAGATTTCTATCAAAATATAACTGTACCTCATCACTTGTAACCGCACTTACAACTGTTCCCGCATCCGGATTATCAAGCTTAGTCTTAGTCTGGCCTTCAAATCTTGGTGCAGGGTGCTTGATAGCCACAATTGCTGTCATACCATTTCTTACATCAAGACCGGTAAAGTTATTATCCTTTTCTTTAAGAACACCTAACTCCCTTGCATACTGATTAATAATCATAGTGAACTTAGACTTAAATCCTGTAATATGAGTTCCCCCCTCCTGAGTGTATATGTTATTACAAAAACCAAGAATATTTTCCTCAAACTCATTAACATACTGGAAAGCACACTCTACCTCTATGCCGTCTTCACTCTTCTTAAAATAGATAATATCCGTCACAGCTTCCTTGCCATTGTTAAGTTCCTTTACATATGCCTTGATACCATCTGGTTCTGAATATGTAATCTTTTCCTCGCTTCCACTTCTCTTATCCTCAAAATGTATTGTAAGTCCCGGATTAAGATAAGTTGTCTCGTGCATTCTGCTCTTTATTGCATCTGACTTAAATCTTGTCTTTTCAAATATCTCACCATCAGGAAGAAATGTTACTTTAGTTCCTGTATCATTCTTTCTGCATGTTCCCACTTTTTTCAAGTGGTGCTACTGCCTTTCCTCTTTCATAACGCTGCCTGTATACACCACCATCAACCTTTATCTCTACTTCAAGCCAAACTGAGAGTGCATTAACTACTGACGCACCTACACCGTGAAGTCCGCCTGATATCTTATACCCGCCATCACCGAACTTACCACCTGCGTGAAGCACTGTAAATACTACCTCAACTGCAGGTATGCCTGCCTTTGGATGAATTCCTATAGGAATACCTCGTCCATTATCTATAATAGTAGCAGTTCCATCATTATTAAGGGTTACTGTAATCTCGCTACAGTAACCCGCAAGGTGTTCATCAACTGCATTATCAGCTATCTCATATATAAGGTGGTTAAGTCCTTTAGTTCCAACACTTCCTATATACATTCCTGGTCTTTTTCTTACAGCTTCAAGACCTTCAAGAATTGATATACTATTTGCATCATATTTTGCTGCCATTATATTCTACACTCCTGTACTACTCTAATTAATTGTTATTGAATTAAATAAATCCTCAAATCTTACATTAAAAGATGGTGCAGAAGAAACTTTTAACTTATTCCATTCATCTTTGTTAATTTCAACATACTTTGAAGACTCATATTGTTCAAATTTATCATTAAATGCCTCTAACTTCTTCTTTTCAGAATTGATGACTTATTAACCTCTGTCTTCGCTTTATCATTATCTGACGTACATCTTATTATATAAAATCTTCCGTCAGCTTCTACGATTCCGCTTGTCTGGCCTGTTGAAAGTGAATAAGCTGTATCTTCAAATGCTTTAGCCATCTCGCCTCTTCTAAGTTCATATTCATATTCGCCGTCAGCATTATATTTCTTGGCAATTGCAAAGAATGAATTGCCCTCATTTAATTCTGCATAAGCTTTGTCAATTTCTTCCTTTGAGTCTGTTACAATATATTGTATATTTATCACTCTTGCATCATCTGAACTCACTTCAATATCCATAAGTGAAGTTACATCATTGTAAAAAAGCTTTGAAGCGATTGCAAATTCAGTAAACATCTGATTAACCTTATCCTCTGTGACATCATACTGGCTCTTCTGTTCTTCTGTAAGACCATCAAAATACTGTTCTGCTGCCTTAGCTGTTTCATTCTTTTCTTCTCTTCCAAGAACTACTCCTCTTTCTTTAGCCATAGAATTCATACATCTTACTCTTATAAGCTTTACTCTTATCTGTTCTTTTATATATTCCTCAAACGGCTGTCCGTCAATATCTTCTGTCCATATACTGCTTCCAAACATATCTTCATATTGTTTCTTAGCATCTGACATTAATACTTCTGCCTCAAATGTATAAGTCTTCTGTCCATCAACCTTCATAACAACAGATTTTCCCATACCAGTTGAAATATATAATAAATTACCATTAAAGAACTTCATAAATACTAATACCGCAGCCACAGCTACAATAATGATAAGTGCTGTTATTAATCTTTTCTTATTTCTTTTCATAACTTCTCCATTCTGGTTATTTGTGATAAGGTTCATTCTTCATAATTCTGTAGCTTCTATATATCTGTTCAAGAAGAAAAATCAGCCCTGTCAAGAACCCTTTTATCAAGCCCTAATGAACCTCCTATAACAAAGACAATATCACTCTTTCCTGATATTCCAAGATTATCTATTTTCTGTGATAACTGTACAGAATCAAGCATTTTACCATCAATTGCCAGAGCTATCACATATGCTTCATCTTTTATGCACGAAAGAAGTCTTTCTCCCTCTTTAGCCTTTATTATATCATTAACAGTATCACTTGCATTATCAGGTGTCTTCTCATCTGCCACCTCTTTTACCTCAAGCTTGCAGTATCTTGACAACCTTTTACTGTACTCATCTATTGCCTGACAATAGAACTTTTCCTTTACTTTGCCTACACAGCATATTGTTATTCTCATATCAGCCCAACTATGCCTCTACGAAGAAATATCCGCCGTTATTATCAAGCTTGAACACTTCAAGCTGTTCCTCAAGCTCTGCATCAGAAAGTTCTGATACATCCATTCCCTCATCGTCCATAATCTGTCTTAATTCTTTAATATTACTGCAATACTGTGCAAAGCATTCCTCAAGAAAATCTTCTGCCTCCTCTAAATCATATACAACCGGCTCATCAAAAAGCTTCTTCTGATCTCTTAAAAATACCTTTGCACATTCTTTCATATGTTTTTCCATAATAATACTCCTCATTTCTACAAACATTATCTTATATATTAAACTCTTTTCTTAGTGTACCTTCAACCCATTCAGTTGTGTCATATGCATATTTCTTGATATCCTCACATGCTGTATCCATAACATACGCATATTTTACTGACTTAAGCATATCAATATCATTATAATTGTCGCCAAATGCCATACATTCATCTTCTGACAATCCAAAGTACTGCTGAAGCTGATGCATTGCTTTTCCTTTGGTAACGCTGCTCTCCATAAAATCAAGATATAAATCTCCTGAAACTGTAATCGAAGCTTTTGCCATTCCATTTGCTAAAGAAATGTTCCTTGGAATTATCAATTCCGCTTAAATCACATACCGCAATCTTTAATATATCTTCATCTACATCTGTGAATTTATCTATAAGTGTAGTCTTGTAATTAACAACCTTGGTCATTCTATAATGATATTCTTCTGTCTTAGGCTTGATATATGCTGTATGCTGGCCTGATATAAGCACCTCGCAATCAGGCTGTTCATATACATCTTCTATTATCTCAAGAGCAAGCTTTCTATCCATTGGTGTCTTGGCAATAACCTCACCCTTATATTCACATAATGCTCCATTCTCAGCAATGTATACAAGCTTATCGCTTACAGGCTCAAAGAGCCTTTTCAGGCTTACTATCTGCCTTCCGCTGGCAGGTGCAAAGTACATTCCTTTATTAACAAGTTGTTCAATCACTTTAATTGTAGATGGTTCTACACTCTGGGCACCTTTTCTTAGTATTGTACCATCAAGATCACTTGCAATTAATTTAACCATAACTTTAACTCCTGATATACCCTTGCAACCGGAAGTCCGACAACATTATTATAGTCACCGTCTATCTTTCCAATAAATGCTGCAAATCTCCCTGAATTCCGTAAGCCCCTGCTTTATCCATTGGCTCACCTGTACTTATATATTCTCTTATCTCATTATCACTAATATCATTACAGTATACATCTGTCTTTTCTGCAAAGTTACTTACAACATTATTATTCTTGATAAGTGTAACACCTGTATACACCTGATGACAATCACCAGCCAGTTCCTTAAGTATATCAAAA
>VOFH01001512.1_pt1 | contig 21867 bp, 43 predicted proteins | sample 5384091 | NCBI WGS metagenome assembly VOFH01 (sample SAMN12384727, study PRJNA508395) | human gut metagenome | isolation source: healthy gut G | host: Homo sapiens
AACCCGATCTCCATTACTGGAACGGCAACCTCACTGCTTCACAGCGCCGTCATGCCAGCAAGGATTAGTATACATTGAATTTATTGGCATTGCAAGACTTTTTAAAAAAATTGTATTTTTGATACAATTTTTTTTTGCTGTTTTGGTACAGGTTCGCCACTGTATTTTTGTGAGTTTCTTCTTTATATAATATAGCCCAGTATAATATCGCCCATTATTTTTATGGCAATGAAACCGTTCCCTTGATGCTCTCAGTTGCTGTCAGGGCTTATCCTGACAAAATCTCTTGCTGCGCCCCTGAGATCCCCTGTTATTTGACAGATCCCCTGCCATCCGGGCTTATTTTGACAGAATCTCTTTCTGTGCCCCGATGTTTCAGTGGCGTCGGGGCTTATCTTATCAAAATCTCTTTCACGCCCCGCTGCCCCGAGATCACTGGGGCTTATTCACGAGCGAAATCTTGCTAAGCGCTCTCCCGATATCGACGGGGCTTATTTTAGCAGAATCTGTTGCAACGCGCTGTTTCGACTGGCGTCGGGGCTTATCTTAATAAATCTCTTTCTAGCCCCGATGTTTCTGATATCGCCGGGGCTTATTTGGCAGGCCTCTGCTGTGCCCAGCGTTTCGATTTTCGCGGGGTCTAACAATCACAAATTAAATTTCGCCCCCTCAAAAAACTGCCCAGGCTGATGGTGTGTCGGGCGGTTTTGGAAATCATGAAAATTGAATTTTTACAGCCGGTTCCTTCACGTCCTCGAACTCCTGCAGCATTTCTTCGGAAGGAGCCTTAGTAGCGAGGCTGACTGCGATGATAGCGATAGTCCCAGCCGAAGCCTACTACCAGGAATACAATCCATTAGCTTTGCCCAGGGTCTGTCCGCCCACGAGAGGAATATAATCCCAGATGATAACGGCAAGTGCACCGGTGACAATTCCGGCTACCGCTCCTGGGAAGTTGGTTCTCTTCAATATAAGGACATCACTACCCAACGGACCAAGGCGGCACCTAAACCTGCCCACGCGTTGGATACCAGTCCCATGACGGTGTTGTTCGGATTCCATGCGCTGATATAAGCCAGCACAGCTACTACCAGTACTGTGATACGGCTCACATTCATAACACGTCTTGTCATCCGCATCCTTTTTGAGCAGTCCTTGAAGATATCTTCCGCTACGCTGGAGGCGCTGACTAACAGCTGGGAATCCGCCGTGGACATGATCGCTGCCAGGATACCACAGAGGAACAATCCTGCAATGAACAGACCACGCACATCTCACGGTAAATACCTTCTTGATCATCTCGATGAATACCTTCTCATTATTGCCGTTCACCAGCTCCGGCAGATAAGCTCTGCCCAGGATACCGATAAACACTGCAAATCCCAGGGATAATGCCACCCAGCTGATGGCTGTAGCCTTGGACTTGGTCATTTCCTTTTCATCCCGGACTGCCATAAATCTCACAAGGATATGAGGCATACCGAAATATCCCAGTCCCCAGCCGAGACCGGAGATCACGCTGACGATATTGTTGCTGCCGTCACCGTTCTTCATCAGGTTCAGGAAGTTGGCACTGTCAGCACCAGCGGCTTCCAGACCGGCTGACAATGTAGTGCCGCCGGTTGTCAGAAAATGATAAGCGAACAGCGGTACTGCCAGAATACCGACCAGCATCAGCATACCCTGGATAAAGTCTGTCACACATACCGCGGTGAATCCACCGAGAAACGTATACACCAGTACTACCAGTGCACCGATGGTCAGTGCCACATGATAATCAATACCGAACACAGACTCAAACAGCTGACCGCCGGCAGAAAGTGCGGAAGCACAATATACCAGGAAAAATACTACAATAGTAATAGAAGAAACAGTCATCAATACTTTCTTATCATCATGGAAGCGGTTCTCAAAATAAGTCGGCAGCGTCACGGAATTATTAGCACGGATCGTATATCTGCGCAGCTTCGTGGCGATGAACAGCCAGTTCAGCGTCGTGCCGATGAAAGGTCCGATGGCGATCCAGCCGTCACCGCCGACACCGGTTAAATAAATAGCTCCCGGCAGTCCCATCAACAGCCATCCGCTCATGTCCGATGCCTGCGCGGACAGTGCAGCGACGAAGCCGTTCAGCTTTCTGCCTCCTAAAAAGTAATCTTCAGGAATTGTTATTGCCCGCTTTGCATAGAACGCTCTGATAGCGATCATCATGAGTAAGTACAGCACGAATGCCACAATTACCCATCCAAGCGTATTTCCTGTTATAATATCCTCCTCAAATTTTTTCTTCTTGCACATTTTCTTAATTGTATACAGTGATACGATTTATTATATACAAGAAATGGCTTATCGTCAACAAATTAGTTTGCTATCGCTGTAATGTGCGAATGAAAGTATTTTGGATTGTAATATATCCAAAATAAACACCATAGCATTTTCATTATTAAAATGAATGGCATAAATGAAAATGTTTAAAAAAAGCCTCGCTACAGGTATCATTGATGAAAATATTATTTACGTTATATTTTGATGAAACAGGGAGTCCGATTTGAGTATCGCAAAGAGCATCAGACCAGATTTTATTTTAACCTTGTCCAGTTTGCAGTATATGCCTGCAGCAGCCGAGTTGTTTGTCATTATTAGTGTATTGGTTGCTGGCTATTGCTGCCGGAGGTGTTCCTTGCTACCGTATCAGAGCCTGCGGCGCTGAATCCGTCCATACGATCTCAAAGGTGTGACTGCCCTCGGACAGAGTCTTCAGGTAATCTGCATGATATTCGATGATCGTGGAGCCCTCACTCACGGTATAGTTCTTGGAATCAACATATTCCATCACCTTACATTCTGGAACTTGGAATATTCACCGTTTCCTCTGATTCTGAGACTTTCTCCGTCCGTACTCTGGTTCCAGGAGCCGTTCGCGCCTTCAATGATCTGATACAGTACCATCAATACTACGGTATCGGTAGTAGCAGAACTGGCTGCGTTACGGATGACGCATTGATATTTCGAATCCATCAAAATCCTTGTCCGTTACTCCTGTGGTATAGGCCGCACCGGTAGCTCCGGTGATGTCTACAACCTTGCCGTCATTTCTGTCAATCTGCCACTGATAGGTTACGTCCGTACCGCCAGGTAACTTCAAAACCGCTGTGTCTCCTACTGTCACAGATACCTTTGGCCAGTGCAGACTGCCGGAGACCACATGGTAAAGTTCGATTTCACCGGTCAGAATCTCATAATTGGTATCCGCAGGGGTGAAGCGCCACTTGTAAGTCTTGTTCCTTATCGACTGCCGTGTCATTGGGAAGTACACCTGCATCATCTATCCACTCCAGTGTACCGTCTGCCGGATGAATGGTGCTGCCTGCCAACGTCAGTCCGGTGTCTGCCAGGGTCTTACCGTCCGTGGTAATCTTATGGTACTTCGGTTCACCGCCAGCAGCCTGCAATCATAATGACAAAAGGTGCACTGGTGATCTCACTGTAATCGACATCACCTGCCTTGCTGTGATAACAACGCTTCCGACCTAACTGAGTCAGAACGCCATTCTCATCAATCGTCGGCATCGCCTGTGCTGCCTGCATCCACTTGTAAGTAATCTCACCTGTGCCGAACCGCCGACCGTGCTCAGTAGCAGCTTCTGTCCATAGCCACAGTGTTGTCACCGGTGATGCGCAGTGTCCCTGAGGTTCTTTCGCCGTCAGGGTCAGTACTAAATCCTTGGTAAATTTTTTCATATTTGATTGAAATCGTTACCGTCCAACAGATGGTGTCATTTTCCGCACCGGCTGTCAGCCTGTAGGTGATCTTTCCGGCTGTATTAATCATAGCCGGTTCCACCTTTGCAGATCCCAAAGTTTGTGCCGGAAATGCTGTATGTCCATGTCTCCCCGGCAGAAAGTCCTGTATGTCGGGTGTGAAGGTCTTCTGCTTCGGTCGGAGAATTTTGCTTTAAGTTCTCCTTTCCTGCAATACACCGCCCTTAGCCTGCGTAATCGCTACCTTGCGGTGGTCATGTTGGAAACAAGCTTATAGTTGTTGCCGCTTTTCCCTGCAGGGTCACCGTAACGGTAACTTTTTTGTCTGTGCCGACATTCGCATTAACCATCTTGCCGGTCGCGGTATAATCGGAACTTGTCAGCGTTGCAACAAGTGTGTTTGTGCTGTCTTTGAAGGTCACTTCTAAAATGGTCACGGAGGTATTATTCCGCTCGTAGCTGCGGTCTTGCGTGCGCGCGGTTGCAATGCTGATAGGCTTTGCAGTAATAGTTGCCCTGGTCTTATATGTTCCGCCGGTCAGTTCATAGTGAGAGGCAAACTCACCAAGAAGTTTTACCGTTACCTCTGCATCCTGTTTCCCGGCGTTTTCACTTTGAAAGCACCGGTCACCGTGTAGTCCATACCCGCTACCAGACTATCTATTCTCACGTCTGCCTCGTTGGGCAAAAACTACCCCTGTGACGTCAGCATTCACGCTTCCATCGTATTCCTTGTTGGCAACGGTAGCCTGTACAATATGAACACGTGCCTTATTCACCGTCAGCGTGTAACTTGCCGTGCCTAACTTATAGTTCTTCGTCTCGGCGGCTGTCGCGGTAATGGTTGTCTCGCCCACTCCGACAACGGTAACCTCACCTTTTTCATTCACAGTTGCAACGGAATTGTCGTTGCTTTGGTAAGTCACCACGCCGTTGCCATATTGGTAAGCTTATTGTTGGCAGGCTGCGTTCCATAGGAGGTCGTCACAGTGGACTTTTTCAAAGCTCAGCTTCGGATCCGCCTTCTCAATGGCAAATTTCTTAACAACATCTGCAAATCCATAATTTTTGCCTTAACGGTTACGAAACCGGCATTCGTACCGGCGTTTACGTTATCACCGTAAAAATGGTGTAGTCCGTACCCTTCGTCAGCGGTCTGCCATCGATGGTTACGGTAACATCCGGTGTAATCCGTTCGCCGGTATAAGTATAAGTTGTGTTACCGCTCAGTTCCACAGTCGGTTCGGTAATAATGGGGTAATCGTAAACGCCCAGTTTTTCATCCGTCAGGTCACTTGCTGCGTTAAAATTCATGCCGTCTGCCACACTGATTTTAACCTTCGCGGTCACCCGCATTCATGGGCTGCACTTCCGTCTCGCCCTGATAGTATTTCACCATAACATCGCCCATGCCGGTGATGTTCGTCGCAGTCTTGATGTCTGCAGTCTTTGCCATGCCGTCATATGTCAAGCTGCCCGGTGCGGTAAAGACAAAAAATTTTCGCTGTGGGATCTGCCTTTTGAATCTCATAAGTCACACTGGCTGTCACACCGCCCACTGTGATGCTGCGGTATAAGCACCGACATTGGTGGGGATAGGAACCCGTCGGGGAGTGTAGCACCCTGTCCGTTTCAACCGTGTAGCTGATTGTGGGATCCTTCTCACCCGGTGAGCAGTTTGTTCTCAAGTATTGCCTTTTGTTGCTGCCATCGTAGATCAGGTATTCTCCTCAGGTGCCTTGATGGTCACGCTGCCGCCGTCGGTGTTGGGACAGTTCGTTGTATTAACGCAGGTGGCGGTAATCGACTTGCCGTCTGCGCCCAGCGTGTATTGCCAACTGTGCTGGTGGGCGCTAAGGTACAGATTACCCTGCGCATCCTTTATAACCATATAGCCCTATCTGTTCGGCGAAATCTCACGGTATAGTCCACCAACCGGTTGCTCGGTAACAATCTGAACCCGGAACTTCTGCCGTGGGGCTATTGGTGATGAAACACACCAATACTTGCGGCATCCGTCAGGCTTGAATCAATGTTGATAAATGATTTCGAGTTTTTCATCATATTCGAACAGGAGAACATTCATGTCGTTGCCATTAATCTTTGCCGTGCCGCCGACCGTCATTTAACATTCGCAGGAATATCTGCTCCTACTTTGTGCCGGTGATGGTACCGCCATACATATTAAACACATCAGTACCGGAAATCCCATCCACCATTCCCTATTTCCGGTGATGGTGCCCGCCATACATAGTGAATGTAGCAGTGTCAGTGCTAGAGTGAAGCATTGAGTTGCACACCATCAGACTTCTTATCAGTTGAGGTGATGGTGCCGCTCTCTCGTGATGTACTGGGGTCAGATGCCATTCTTGGGAATAACAAACGTCAAGCATCCTGTGCCGAATTGGTGATGCTCTTTCCGTTCAGGCGAGATTTACGTTGCCTGAGATTTTGATCGTACCGGCAAACGTAATATCGTTCAGTAAGTAGTAGTTGCCCGCAGGAAGTTTGTATTCCATCCCTTCTGTGCCATTGCTACTGCTTACTTTCGTTCCGCGCATCAGCGCCTGTGTATCTCATTATAGGTCAGGGGAGTCCACAAACATCGTCATGCTTAGTCTTGTGACTGCAGTCTGCACTGCCACAGATTGCATGCTCATGCAGCTCGCCACCCCTACCACATACAGACTGTTGTCGATGTTCTGCACGCTGTATGTGTTGCTGTTATTACTGTCGATGGTGAATTTGCCCGCAATTTCATCCGTCGGGAGTAATACCGTGGCTGCCTCGGCGAACTTCATAAAATCTCCTCCGCAGGCAGCTTTTCCAGCGTCACACCAATGTTTGCACCATCCGTCAAACTTGTGCCGCTGCCCCTAGTCGAGCCGACGGTGATAGTCTTGCCGCCGCAAATAAACATTGCCATTGGTGTTGCCGGTAATGTTCACATCCCCGTTGACTTCCATGGCTTCAACACTCTCAGCTACATACACACCACTACCGTTGTTCTTCGCCGTGTTACCGGTGACACTGCCACCACTCCATTCGACGCTATGATCACCTTCACGGCAACACCGCCGCCGTTGGCATCGGCTTCGTTACTGGTGATGCTGCCACCACACATCTCAAAGGCGCAATCCATGTCAACGCTGCCACCGTTGGCGGCCGCCTTGTTGCCGGTAATCGTTCCACCTAACATCAAGAGTCTGCCAACGACATACCCCCTGTTCACTTTATAATTACTTACACGTCCAGCCACGCCACCGCCATTGTTTGCGCTGTTGTTCGCATGCTGCCGCCGTACATGTAGAAGAAAACTGCGTCCAAATACACACCGCCACCGTGTATTACCAGGTGTTGCTGCTGGGTGATGTTTCCACTATACAGGCTAAGGTCACTGAAAGGGTTTAAATATACGCCGCCCTTTCATACCGTCAACATGGGTAATCTCTCCTGTGTTGTTACCGCTGCCGTTACAGTCACAAAGTGTAAGTGAACTGTATCTTCCTTCACCTACGGTAATGAAAAGCCAAATCGTTGTTAGCTGTGATGCTGTAACCATTCAAACAAAGTGAGATGGCCTGTCGGATTCAGCAGCCTCGTATTATCTTAGAGCAATATTAGTCGTTAAATAGTAGCCACTGGTTCGTGCGGAGCCACATTTCACCCTTGATGTTGGTGCAGATCCTCTTCCCGTCCTGATCGCAGTCCACAGCACATTTTTTGTGATTCTTACTTCCCAGTGCAGTTCGCCGTGCCAGAGATTTCATGCACATGTAATTCGCCGCTTGAAAAGTTGACAGCGTTGTCTAACGCATACTTGTAATAGCCGGTATCGCTGTTGAAAGCATTCAGGTCATCCGCGTCAGTGTGTAATCATCGCTTGTACCCTTTGGCGATGGCACCGCACACCTCGGCGAGCTGTTGTCCCATGGTCACGCCAATTTGGCGGAGCTGCCCAACCCGTTCGCACCGATGAGAATGTATCTTGCCGCTGGGCAACAGACATTGTTATCGTTTCCATTGCCCGCGTTGTCGGTGATTTGTGCCGTACTGGACACAGTAAACTTGCCGTAATAGGGCCTGAAATATATACCACCGCCGTTTTTGCTAGCGACGTTGTTTGAAATCCTACCACCGGACATGTAGTAAACCTCATTTCCCATATGCACTCTTCTTGCCATATACCACCACCGTTACCAGTAATGGCTGTGTTTTCTAACGATATTACCACCAGATAAGGTTGAATTTTACTGACTTACTAATTGTAGATTCACCAAGTATATACCACCACCGCTAGACGGTGCATGGTTCCGTTACCGTTTATGGTTACTTTGTTATCAGAGATACTGCCCTTATACATGTAAAGTACCACCATCTACGTATACACCGGCTGCCACTACCTTTATAATCTGGTTTTTGGTAATTTCGCCGTTATACAGTATCAAGGTAACTCCATGACATTATACCTCGTCCTATATTATCCTGTGTGCATGGGTAATCTTGCCGACCACTTTCTGACAGTCGGTGATAATCAGCTTCGTTCCTTTCGCAACCTGAATGGCATCCTTCTGCTGCACAGGTGATTGTTTTTCCATTTAAACAGAGTGCTACATCATAAGTGCAGATCCATGTATCATTCAATTTAACATTGTCTGTCGATAATAATAGCCCCCACTCTTGATGTCAGTCAGATTGGAAACGCCTATCCAGGTCTGATTTCCATGATTCGCTGTCACCACAGGTTGCGCCACAAACGGGGATGCCGATGCGGTTCGGTCGCCGACAATTTCACCTCGCCACCCACAAGAACTGGATAGAGGTTCTCTTTATCACTGCAAATATGATCCAAATCTTCTTCGGTCAGGTGACCGCCACCCCAACCTCACAGCTACCGCGGCAACCGTTGCAGGTTGCTCTCGGTGAATGTATCCTGTAGATATGGATACGCCGATTTTTCCGGCGAATATGGATAATTACTAATCCGAATTGCATTGCCGGTAGCCAGATAGACATTGTTCTGAACATCTTGACAATAAGTTGTCCACAGCAGATCCAAAGGGAACCGCCGGCAATTTTAAAAAGTACTATTTTTCTACATAGACGCCGCCACCATTCTCGGTTGCCGTGTATTGCTAATCGCGCATTGCCGCTCATGGTAACCTGACCGTTTTTACGTACATACACACAGCACCTCCTTGGTGGCGCTGTATTGCCGCTGATTTCGCATTATCGGACATATATAAGCCATTACCGACTTCTCCGTCAGTGCTGGCAATATATACACTCCGCCACCTGATGTCGTCCATTTGGTGGGAGCAATGTTGTTACTAATCTGTGCATTGCCGGACATGTTCATGACCAACTTGCAGCATTGCACTCTGGTGCACCGCCATACATATTAAATGTGCTGCCATGCACATACGCACCGGCTTTCCATTATAACTGCCTTGGGCTTATTACCCACAAATAGTTCCACCGTACATGGTAAAAAGTGGCGTTATTATCCACTTTCACACCTAAATCCGACCTTCCCACGCTGTGGTGATAACTCCACCTGTAACGGAGATGCGGTTCTCCGTATTTTCCTCGCACGGCACCCATCAGTGAACAGACCTTCCTTGCTTGTGGTGAAATAGTGCATACTCTCACTACTATTGCAGTCACAGAGAGTAAATTGTCCATATCTATCTCAATGACAACAAAATCCCCGTTTGCCGCAATGCTGTGACCATTCAGACAAAGCACCACGTTATTGTTCGGTTTCCATGTTTCCATTGTCACGATATCCTGAGTCAGGTAGTAATATCCTTCCGTTGCAGCTTGCAGTGCTGCTTCACTGTCTATGGACTTCCACTCTGTCACAATGCTATGCTTATACTTATCTGTGCATGTCGCGCCGCAGATGGGATGGTCAACATGCTGACCTTCCGCCACCGTCATCGGAACCGTCATCGGTGTATTCAACGCTTCAGAAATAGCATGAAGTCGTGTGTATCCGGTTCTGCGATCTGCTCCTTGGTCAGTGACTCCATAGCCTCGTCGATGGCTTCCAGCTTGCGCACCGACACTTTCTGCATTTTCCACCGTAAACGTCCGGCAGGCATCGATGAGTGCCTGTACCTTCTGCACTGCTGCCTTCCTTCTCATCGTCTGCCGAGGTATCCTGCGTGCCGGCATCCTACTCAACTGACACTTTCCACTGGGGTTCCACAGTATCCGAGGCTTCGCCCGCGGTGGAATCTTCCGGTCAGGAGTTGCCGCAGTGGTGCTCTTATCAGCCGGAGTCTCTTCCCCCGGTGCCGCAGCTACTTCTGCTTCCTCTTGCTCTGCCCATGAAAGTCTGTTTCCTGCTGTTCTTCCTGTTCTGCCACCCACATCGGCCTCTGTGCAGATGCTGTCATGGGCAGTGTTGAGAAACAGAGAATAAATGCCAGTAACATGCTCAATACTCGTTTTTTCATGGCGTTTTACCTCTTTCCGATGGGCATAGTGATACCCATTATCTTAAAGATAACGTACCACACTTTCTCTCATTCCTTGAAAAGTCTTTCATTATTATATTCTATTATTATGTCCGTTGTTTATAAAAAATCATTTTACAAAGTATACACACAGAAAGGTTTCTATATGGATTGCAAATCATTGGAAGCAGATGCATGAAAGATTTTGGATACGTCAGCGGAGAGAAATTGGAGCGTTGGGAGATTATATTCTGGTGCGTCCGGACCCTCAGGTCATCTGGAAAACGCCCCACGACCATAAGGCTTGGAAAAAAAAACGGTCATTACCACAGAAGTGCCAAAGGGCGGCGGCGAATGGGAATTTTTCAGCCTGCCGGATGAATGGGCGATTCATTACACCCTGCCTTTCCAGAAGGCAGTAACGGATTCCGACCCGCTGACCTTCCATCTGAAGCCCTTCAGTTTCAAACATACCGGTCTGTTCCCGGAGCAGGCGGTGAACTGGGACTGGTTCTCCGGTCTGATCCATAATGCAGGCAGACCCGTGAAGGTACTGAACCTCTTCGCATACACCGGTGGTGCCACTGTATCCGCTGCAGCTGCAGGAGCTGCTGTGACCCATGTGGATGCTTCCAAGGGTATGGTCAATTTGGGCGAAAGAAAACGCCGCTGCATCCGGACTTGCCGATGCTCCCATCCCGCTGGCTGGTGGATGACTGCATGAAATTCGTAGAACGTGAGATCCGCCGCGGCAACAAATACGACGGCATCATCATGGATCCCCCTTCCTACGGCAGGGGTCCCAAGGGCGAGATCTGGAAAATAGAAGATAATATCTGGGATTTCGTAGGACTGACCGCACAGCTTTTATCCGATGATGCGCTGTTCTTCCTGATCAATTCGTACACTACAGGATTGCAGCCCGCCGTGCTGTCCTATATGATGAATTCCACCTGACGAAAAAGTTCGGCGGTCATGTGGAAGCCGAAGAGATCATCAGATATAAAACAAGATCGAATACAGATATCACATATGGGACCATGTATGTCCCCATCAGAGTCATCTTCAGTGCCTCCGGGATCATCTTGATCCGGAGGTCCGCTCGCCACTAACCCGAAGCTGCATACGGAACGCCGAATAGGAGGATCGCCAGCGCAATCCTCCTGCAATATTTTTAATCATGACCGGATAAGTCAATGTACGTTCCGGATTCAGGAACAAATATCCCGAGATCAATAATATAAAGGAACACACCAGGTCACCAGATCCATAACTGACAGCAATAATGACCAGTTCCGTATATCCGCGATTCTCACTACCAGAAACTCATTCTTCGTCTCTTTCAATGTGGACTCCTCTCCTTTGCAATTCACTGCCCGCAGGTCAGGTAATTCAATGCTTTCTTGCCACCGACACTGCCACGGGAATGATAAATGCGATTCCCATTCCCGAAATCGATCTGCATTTTCTTACGCAAGAACGGGAAGAGCTTGATCTGCCGCCAGGCAGCATCACAACTGATAAAGATGGAACAATACGCTCTTCTCCATGCCGTCCAGTCAAAAATAGTCAAAGATCTCATTCGCCCGCGGTTTCCCCATGCCGGCAGTAACACTGCCGACCTGTGCGCCATTTTCTTTATAGCATTCCACGAATTTCCTCGTCAGCTGACGATTGGTGATAGACCATCATATATAATTCACTCATGGGCACACCTCCTACAGTTCAATGATGGCATTCTCATCCAAGGCACCAAATGCATCCGCCGCACCGGCAAATGCGCCTGCACCGCTCTTCTGCTGCTTTAACTGATATACCATTCCCAATATCTGAATCGTGATCAGCGGTGTCATGGCTACCATTGCTACCACACCGAAAGCATCTGCGACAAATTGCCGCCCACGGGCACCGCTGCTGACGGTAAAGGTGGCTTCTCGCCGGACCATCGCCCACACCGCCAGGTCAGAAGGCAGTCGCTGTGAATATCTTCGGTACCAAAAAAGGATAGTCGATCGCCCATGTGCGGGATTAAAACCATAGAATCGGGATCCCCCGTCCTTTTGGATCATCGTAATTTTACGCCCACGAAGAGAAACACCCATGGATCTGGCAGAGATAGCGCCGTCCGTCAGCTCCTCTGATGATTCAGTACGCCAAACGCGGGCTCCGCTTTTTACGATAAAGTAACCGATCAATTACTCCCCACCGGCACCAGTACCACCTGCTTAGGATCTGGCTGCCATGACCCGACCAAGGTAATTACCGGCAGGCATAAAGCCACATTTGCGCCGGTCAGAACAGTACCAGACCGATATAAGTATACAACCAGACCGATCAGGTCTTCGCCAGTGTCTGCTTTTCACAAATTTATAGGCCCAGACATCCACCACGATCACAAACAGGAAAAAAGAAAACGAAGATCCAGTCCGCATCCAGAGACAATGCGGAATCATAGATACCGTGTTCGATCATCGGCATGAACACGCTGAGCTTCAGGTAGCGTTTCCTGCGTTTTTATCGCCTGCAAGTTCTGCCTCCTTCGCCACACCGAAGAAATATCCCATGATCACGCCATCGATGGCATGGGAAGGCACGGACAACAGGGCTCTGGTCACTGCCGTCCCAAAGTCACCGCCCAGACAATACAGAACATTTTCAATGGCTGCAAATCCCAATGCCGAAGTCACGCAGTACACGATGGCATCGAATTTATAATTGAAGGCCGGATGCTTCCCATGCCGCCCATTTGGCCGCTTTCATCTTGCAAAGTTCCTCGATCAATGCCACCCCGATAAAATTATCCAGGATCACGTAGCACAGCGTATCTGCATCCACAAATACCAGAAATACTTCATCAGAATGATTTCCAGTATCATGGCCGGTATCACGGACAACACGCCGAACAGGAATATTGTCCACAATAATCCCCAGTGCGCGGCTCCACCCTATCCTGTCTGTAGATCCATACCACCAGTGCATGGCCGGGCCCTTTCAGGGTGCCAATCCTGTCAGAAACATAACCGTCCTGTCTCTTCCTGAATCTGTTTTTGCATAAGCCCACCGTTCCATACGTTTTTTGCCAGACCGAGGACCGATTCCTGTTCTTCCATACATATTAATCTAATGTTTTTTCCTGATGTCAACCTAACGAAAGTATATGTTCCTATTTTTTTGTGTCTTAGCTTTTCCGGAGGATACCTGCCTGCCTTTTGCCACAGCTTTAGGGGAAAATATACCGGTTGTCATATATCCTTAACTACTTCTTTACACCTTGCATTGCAAAGTAATGGTACTATAGTTATAATAAATTTAAAAACAACTAACAATATTTCATGGAGGATCACACCGTGTTCCGATCATTTTCCGATAAAAATCACCGCGGAAAAGCTTCCGCTTAAAACCACCCTTTTTACCAGGCACGCCATCAGTATCCTGATCTGTGCTGCCTGCATGCTGTGCGCCACACTTGCCTCTTTTTTATATCAGCATATTGTCCCGGACAACCATGCCAATGTAGCACTGTTCTACATTCTGGCACTGGTGATCATCGCCAGATGGACGGTGGCTACGGCTGCGGCATTGCCTGCACCCTTTTTCCGTAATAGCGATCAATTATCTGTTCACCTATCCGTATTATAAGCTTAATTTCACACTGACCGGCTACCCTATCACCTTCCTGCTGGGATGAGTGCAGGATCACTCTGATCCTGTGTACCATGACCTCCCATATGACCATCCAGTCGAGATGATCGCAGAGCGGGAAAAGCGGCTGGCAGAGGCCAAAATGGAAAGATGCGTGCGAATCTTCTGCGCGCCATCTCCCGATCTGCGCACGCCGCTCACCGGCATCATCGGCAACAGTCCCTGTTTCTGGAAAGTCAGAACGATCTAAGCTCCACCGAGCAGCGTACGATCATGACCAACATCTACGAGGGATTCCAACTGGCTGGTGAATATGGTGGAAAATCTGCTGTCCGTCACTCGTATCCAGGGGAACAGCTTAACATCAATACCTTGATTAATGTGGAGATCATCCTATATGTCTCTTTATTGTAGAGACTATGAAAAGGACTGTCGGAAGAAAAAAATTACAGAATCTGTTCGAGACGGTACCCTGCCAATTCCCGGAGCTCGATTCCTGCAAAGGTATTGGTATCGGTCTGTCCATCTGCAAGACCCATCATCACCGCCCATCATGGAACGCTGATATGGTGAACGCGGATGGCGCACTTCCCAAGGCTGGAGCTAGCGCTACGGAAAAATAAGTACTCAGCCACATACATAGAACTCAAGATCAACGCATTAAGTCTCAGCACTCTGTCCATCCTGCTGGATCTGGGGCTGCCGGACATGGATGGTCTGGAAGTATTGCAAAACCCTGAGTTGATAAGATGGTGGAGAAAGTTCCTGGTCTGGGTGCGGACGATTATATCACGAAGCCTTCGGCACCAAAGTGAGCTACGCAAGAATCAGACCTCTCTGCGGCATTGCCGCCCAGACTCCTGGTCAGGCACCGATTCGAGATTTGATTCTGAGAAACGACTGATCCGCCTGTAAGTGAAGTATCTGACCCAGATTGAAATGCTCACACTTTTAGCAGAGAATTCCGGCAGAGTCCTCGACCTAAGCAGTTATATCATGAATGCCATCTGGGGCCCCTACATGGATTGGCCAACAACCAGATCCTTAGAGTCAACATGGCTAACATCCGCAGGAAGTAGAACAGAATCCTGCCCAGCTGGGCTATCGATGCGTGAGAACGAGAACGGTGGACTGTATAAAGAAATATGTAATTCTTTAACACTGCCTCTAGCAAAATGAGTACTGTCCCTCTGTCCAGTGCCTCCTTCAGACGCTGTCCAGGGTATCCATCCGGCCCAGGATGTCTATATGTAAAGAAATCCGAATAGATGACCGCCGTTGGTCCTCCCGGATGCAGTACCGTCGCTCCGCGGGACGAACGGTACATTTCCACTACCAGAAATATTACATTCAGTACAGTCTGCAATAAAAGCTGATTGTTCAAAAACGGTCCCAGGGAGCTGAGTTCCATACCAAGTGAACACTTCCTGCCCGACCATTCCGAGTTTAAATACATGATTCCAACACTACACAGTATCGCAAGGATGCCATTCCGAGTCCTCTGCTTAATTGACTGGAGAATCGTTTCATCTTCTTCCTTTCGAAATACCGGTATACAAGCCCCAGCATCGTCAGCGTCCCCCGCCATGGAGATTCGACGCAGGGCAGAACGTATCTCTTCCCACAAACAACCCTCTTCCGGAAAATAAACCGGATCTAGATGACACAGTGATAGATCAAAAGCCCCAGCACGGTCAGATGCAGGATCCTCTTTTCACGTTTCCGCTGCTCCTGGAGCTTTGCCAGTCTCACGACTTCCGTCACAGCCTCCTCCCGGTCTCCCTGCCCGCTCTCCGGTCACAAATGTCCTGAATCGGCAGTTCAACAGATGAGACAGGGACTCCAATGGCCGATATCCGGAAAACTTTTCTCCATTCTCCCACCGGGGATACCGCTTTGTTGGTCACCCCTAACATCCTTCCCAGTTCACTCTGGGTATAATTTTTGCATTGTCTGGCTTCCGGATCAGATTGCCCGTTTTCTTCTTTATCCATATAAATACCTATACCTTCTGTAGTTCAGAACCTCAGGTGCTTTAGCACCTTTGCTTTAGCACCTTTGCTTTAGCACCTTTGCTTTAGCAATTTTGCTTTTAGCACCTTTGCTTTAGCACCTTTTTTAGCACCTTTGTGTTGAAAACTTTGTTTTAATGGTCTTTGACTTTAGCAATTTGCTTTAGCACCGTATGCCGGGCCGATCTGTACCCTTATGGTAATAACTTTCTTGAAAAATGCGCAATCGGCATTGAAAGGATATTAACCGGATCATCGTGGAAAAGGCCGCAAAAGATTTTCTCCCCTGCAGGGGGGGATTACTGAGGGGATAGAGAGAAATTTTTATTTTTGAAAGAGGCGGGGTGCTTTTTCAATTATTATAATAGCGTACGGTTTATAATATTTACTGCTGTTTTTATGGTCTTCATCGCTGAAAGCACTGTTTTTTGTATTCTGACTGTATTTCCGCCGGAGAGGTCTGAAGGAGCATCGTAATGGATATTTCAACGAAAAATATCTGCATTTAGAAAAGATCTGCCGACCGATCACCGTAGAAAAGGCCGGGCAGAGGGCTTTTCCTGCATTCCTTCATGGATCGTTATCACAGCTTTATGAAATTTTTTATCTCTGGTCGGATGCTCACCGAGAATTCCCGCTTCGAAAAGATACTCGAACATTTTGAGCGTTGCTATCTGGAAGAGCTGGCTGCTCTATGCTGATGCGGCATTCCGTCATGACTCTGTGTATCTGCCGGAGAGGGTCTGCGAGATCGCAATGATCTGGCCTGTGCAGAATTATTTGCTGATCTGTTCAAATTCGCCGACAGCCTCACTTTAGAATATCGGCTATCCTGATTGACGCAGGGGCTACAGCTGCATCTTCCTGAGGGAAGCGTTCTACGGTATACCCTTCCTCTGCATGCGAAACCCTTCCCTCTGCGACCTGTATGCTCACCGAGAATTAACACCTTTCTGACCAAGGATCCGAAACATTTTGCCACAGATCCTATCCTTGAAGTCCTTCTCTGCTCATGCTGATGCGGCATTCTACAAGTCATGAATACCAGGTCTGAACCGGGTCACTGAACTCCTGATGTGGATATCCACCTTGCCAGGAACTATCCATTTACATCCAATTTCCGTTGTTCCGACACTGGAGGAAGTCTCCTCCAGGCGTTCCTTCCTCCCAATTTTTCCAAGTGCAAATTGATCACCGGCATACCGTCGAATATTTAAAAATGATCCCACGGCTCAAACACGCCCAGACGGCGCTTGGTATCCGTGTCTCCGTTCCTTGTCGGATCTTGCATCTTCTCTTTGATCTGTGAATGAGACTTAAATCCTATTTTAAGCTCCTTGTCCAAAAAAGTATACGCTGCCTTGTCCGTGTCGGCGGTCTCCGATGCTTCCTCCACTGTTATCCACATCATCGCCGTTCTCCATGTCATCCAGTTCTTTCTTCATCTGCTGGATCTTGTTATCCGCGCACCTCAGGATCCGTTTCATCCTCCGGCCTGAACATGCCGATGGCCTGGACAAGGGCATCAATGTTGTCTCGGTTCACCAGCAGGCTTCCGCCGCCGGACAACGGAATATTAATGCAATCCTCTTTATTGGTGGTATCCCCCAGTGTCAGGCGGTTGTGCTCATAATCACAGACGAAGGTCACCCCGTTGTATTCAATGACGCCGTCCTCAGCCATTTCTCCATAGGGCACCTTTTGTCCTTTCCTCGATATGGCGAGCCAGCTGTACGCCGCGGGTCACCGGAGTCTTCACGGTGTTGTCTTCTTTTGCCAATTCCTCAATGCTCTCCGCGAAACGGATTCTGTCGTCTCCGTCGCACTTCCCTGCGCACTCTGTACATCCCTGCATTTACTCGCTTTGTGCCTCATACACAAATGTCCTTCCGTAGCCGATTCCTGTTATTGCCATAGTACTCTCCCTCTCTGAGCAGTGATTGCTGCCCTGTCGCAATGCCCGTCAAATCTTCATGCAGGCATGCGAGCAACGGATGGGCTACCCTCTCAAGGCCGCCATCCGTAGCTTTGATCGTCACGAACATCTCTCCATCTGCGACGCTCTGCAAAGGTTTCGCCCAGAGCAAAATTTCTATATGAAGGGCCTTCCCACTTATGCGGACCACAGCCATGGGGAAGGCCGCAGTGGAGTACAAAACAAGTCAGCTTTAGATAATTTTATGCAGGGAGACGAAATCCTCCCTTCGACATGAAGTTTCGGATTTTGCTTCGCAAAATTTCCTGTTTTCGTCACGCTGACGGTCTGCCTTTACAGTTTCCGCCGTATACAGGGAAGCCGCTGTTGGCGCCGTAGCTTGGATATGCTTACCTTCCAATGTTGAGTCATTTCCGTTAGAAATGGAAAAGGAGGAGAATGTATATGGTAGAGCCACATAAATGAACAATGCCATCAATGGTTTCGTATGGGTGTCCTGCATGCTGGTGCTGTTGGTGGGATAGGTATCTTTGATGACCGTCCTGACAAATTTTTCCAGTTGTCCCACATCGGACACTGGTTCAAAAAATACAGTAGGCGGCATCTTTCACGACCAACACGTAACAAAGCACACGGATGCTGATGATCAGTCCATCTCCCAGTTCCAGTCGCTGTGCACCGCACTGGCTGCCACCATCGGTACCGGTAATATCGTCGGCGTGGCAAGTGCTCTGGTATCCGGTGGTCCCGGCGCCATCTTCTGGATGTGGATTGTAGCTTTCTTCGGCATGATGACCAACTACTCAGAAAAGGTACTGGGCATCTATTACCGCCGCAAGAACTTCAAAGGGGACTGGAGCGGAGGTGACATGTAATATCTGAAGGACGGACTCGGCCCTATAAGGGCTGCAAACAGATCGGTGCCGTACTGGCTGTGCTGTTCTCTGCTTTCTGCCTGTTGGCTTCCTTCGGTATCGGGCAACATGAGTCAGGTCAATTCCATTGCAGCCAACATGACTTCCGCCTTCTCCATTCCCGCTACGGTAACCGGCATCGTACTGGTGATCATCGGTGCACTGGTCATTGTCGGTGGGTTAAAGCGCATCGCTGCCGTCACCGAGAAGTTTGGTTCCCTTTATGGCCATCGCTTATGTCATCGGTGCACTGGTGATCTTTTGCAAATATCGGTCACGTGGGTGCCGTATTTACCCGCTATTTGCAAAGGAGCATTCGGTCTGCGCGCCGTGGGCGGCGGTATCGTAGGTTCCGGTGTGAAGCTGGCTCTGACCTCGGGCATGAAGCGCGGCGTGTTCTCCAACGAAGCCGGCCTTGGTTCCTCCGTTATGGTACATTCCAGTTCCAATGTAAAAAGAACCCGTGCGTCAGGGTATGTGGGGCATCTTCGAGGTATTCGCTGACACTATGGTCGTATGTACACTGACGGCTTTCGCAGTTCTGTCCTCCGGCCTGATCGATCTGGACACCGGTGCCGTATTGGTGGATGTGTCCGGTTCCGCTCTGCTAGGTCAGGCTTTTGCTACCGTATTCGGCAGCTTCGGCCCTGCCTTCATCGCCATTGCGATCCTGCTGTTTGCATTCTCTACCGTACTGGGCCTGGAGCCACTACGGATCCAAGGCCTGTGAATATTTATTCGGTATGAAATCCACCATTGTCTACAAGTGTGTTCGTACTGATGATCTTCATCGGCTGCACCATGAACCTTGGTCTGGCCTGGATCTGTCCGACACCTTCAACGGATTGATGGCGATTCCCAACCTGATCGGTGTCATAGCCCTGTCTCCCGTAGTAATGAAGATCACGAAAAATTACGTGGCACGTATCATTAAAAAGAAGACGTAAAGCCCATGTTATCTGTCTTCCCAGAGATTCATGAAGAACAGGAAAAAGGCCATGTAATTTAACTTAGAATCATACTTCTTCTCTGGTAATATTCTTTCGCCCATTTACCCTCCTCGGTAATGCTTAATGACCCACGGCCATTTTACAAACTCATCTGTACACAACAGGAAATAGACCCCACAGTACCGGAAGTTTTCAGTACAAATGCGGCGAAGAATCCCAGAGGGATCGCATAACACCACATATCGATCGTATCGCAGATCAGTCCGAACTTCGTATCTCCGCCGGCTGGGAATACTCCGGCGATCAGCGCCGTATTCACGGCAGCGCCCATAATATAATAGGTGTTAATCAGCAGCATATATTTCAGATAATGCATGGCAGTGTCATTCAATGTAGCAAACCGTAACACAAAGGGTGTAATTGCCAGTACGATCAGGCCGCCTATAGCTCCGGCGATTACCGTCATCTTCAACATCCGGGAAGCGTAACTCTTTGACTTCTCCAGATCGCCTTGTCCCATAATATTTCCCGGCAATATGCTACCTGCACTGGCAATGGCAAACAGAACACCGTACCGATATTGCGCACTACGACGACCAGTGAATTAGCAGCCACCGCATCTGTTTCCCAGATGCCCCAGGATCACGGAATACATGGAAAACGCCACACTCCAGGACACATCATTGCAAAGTCTTTGGCAGAGACAGACGCATGAAATCTTGTGTCAGCACCTTACTCAGAACAAACAGGTACTTCGGATGCAGTTTTACATTTTGCTCAAAGGAAGATACAATGACGCATGCCACCAGTTCCACCAGTCAGGGACAGGGCTGTGGCAATGGCGACACCGGTAGCTCCAGCTTTGGCATGCCGAACAGTCCGAAGATAAATGTGGCATTCAGAATGACATTCAATACGAAAGCCAGCATATTCAACGCCATACTGACCGTCACACGACCTACGCTTCGCAAAATGGCTAGATATACTTCCGTGATGCCCCAGCACAGGTATGTGATGCCCATGATCCGCAGATAAGAGGCGCCGATAGTGATCAGCTCCTGATCAGGAGTAAAGAGAAGCATCATCTTCTGAGGGAGGAAAAAATGCAATCAGCGCAACTATACCTGAAATTGCCATAGAGAAACGAAGTGTGATTCCTTCTACAGTATGAATTGCTTCCAGGTTCCCCTTTCCATAATATTGGGCGCACAAGAGAGTGGCTCCCGTCCCCAGTCCATAATATACCATAAACAGGACATTCGAAAAATTTGACGCCAGGGATACTGCGGATATTGCGGACTGTCCCACATAATTTAGCATAATAACATCCGCGGAATTCACTGCTGCACTGAGCAGATTCTGTATAATGATCGGGATGGTCAGTTTGAACATCTGTCTGTAAAATCGTCTTTTTTTCATTGCTGTTATCTGCATGGTATTCCTCTGTGTTCCTCTCCATTGGATAATTTTCTGCCGTTGGATTGTATTATATGTCGTTCGCAGGAATTACGCAATATGCTAAAAGCGATCCGCCTGTAAACAAGCGGACCGCTCCTTTTAAAAGGCTGTTTGATTATAATGTCCAGCCGGCAGCCTCCATCTGAGTGGCTTTCATATGCCGGTAAATGCCGTCTTTTGCTTCCAGTTCGGCAGGCGTTCCCTGCTCTGCCACCACGCCATCCTTCAATACAACAATCTTGTCTGCGTCCGCCACGGTACGCATGCGGTGCGCAATGATCATAACGGTCTTGTTGCGGATCAGCTTGGACAGAGATTCCTGAATCATCGTCTCGTTATCCACATCCAGAGAAGCGGTTGCCTCATCCATGAGGATGATGGGAGCATCCTTTAAAAAGGCTCTGGCAATGGAGATCCGCTGTCTCTCACCGCCGGACAGTTCCGAACCGTTCTCACCGATCATGGTCTGCCAGCCGTTCGGAAGCTTCTCCGCGAACTTCATCGCAATGCGCCAGTTTTGCCGCAGCCACTTCTTCATCCGTAGCATTCTGCCTGCCGATACGGATATTTTCCATCACCGTATTATTGAACAGTGTCACATCCTGGAATACGATAGCGTACAGAGACATCAGTGTCCTCGGATCGATGGTGGAGATGTCCATGCCGCCCACGGTGATCTTACCTTTATGGATATCCCAGAACCGGGAAGCCAGTCTGGACACGGTGGTC
>VOFH01003041.1_pt1 | contig 21859 bp, 30 predicted proteins | sample 5384091 | NCBI WGS metagenome assembly VOFH01 (sample SAMN12384727, study PRJNA508395) | human gut metagenome | isolation source: healthy gut G | host: Homo sapiens
ACACCCACTCGGCTACCTTTCTTTGTCATCACTTTCCCTCCTTTCTTTTCGTTCTTCTTCTCTCCTATCCTTCTGCCAGTTCTTCTTTACTTTCCCTGACACCTTCCCAAAACTTTTGAAAGCAATAACCATCCAAGGATATAGCCAATGATAGCAAGAATCCATTCGTTCCATCCGAAAGCAGTGGCAAAGCCGCACCAACAATAGTCCGATGCCTCCGTTAATGAGGCTCTTAATCAAACCTTTAATTGTCTCCATAACTAAACGATTTTAATGTTTATATTCCGTTTGTTTTATGGAGGCAAAGTTAAGGGGGGAGGTTCGGCCAAGGGCAGTCGGCATCTCACTTATTTTTCAGAATCTTATTATCTACTGTTTCTAACAAATATCTATTCATCCATTTCTCCTTTTCAGCTCTCAACTCATTAACCGTCTGTCGCAATTCAGTAACCAACAAGCCCAATCGTCGACCCTCCCCTTCCTTTTTCCAAACTCTCCTTTCTTCCGAAGTCATTAAATCCTTCTTACGCAACTCGCTCACCAAGCGTTTGTTTTCTCTCTGTAACCAATCTATTTTTTCCATCAGTTCTTCTATATTGCGTTGCTGTCGATGTAAACAGACTTTGTCTGGAATATAGGGACTCAAATTGTTATCATCCGTCACATAATCCATCATCCATGTCACTCCACGCATGAATGCATCCATTTCTTTCTGTGAAGGGTCGAATTCCTTTATGTAATCTTGGAGAAGGTGTTTCTCTCACTTTAGATAAATCGTTCATTTAAATATGTTATTGATTCATTTCACTTAACATTTTTGAAACATATCCATCATGGCGAAACCACTTATGAGCCCAGTTAGGCACCATAAATATATATCCTGAACCATCCTCATGAGGAGCACAATCAATTGATTTCCTATAGCAAGTCCGGCTTCCTCCTTGGATATTCCGCAGCAACGTCATCCAGCTCCTCACGCAGCAAGTCATAGGTGACAGCCCGTATCATAGTCGGCTGTAACTCGATGTTCCTTTACCGCTTGAGCTGTTTTGGGATTCCTTCAGCAATATCTGTTTCATTTCTGATGTAGATGGCGTTCTGACTACCGGCCCCACTCTTAATCCCCAAAAAGCAGTACTCACCTTCGACTTTGAACATACAGAAACCTTCCTGAGAATTACGAGAATTACACTCTTCAGCATAGTGCTTCAATTGAGAATTCGTTATGTTCCTCATTAATTCAGGAATGATAGGTTGATGACGTAGCTGACCGTAAGTATAGCGTTCGCCATTAATACCACCACTGCCGGAAGGGATATCAGAGTCACTGACAATGCAAGTTTCAGTATCAAGCTTTTCCAATGATAAAGGATAATCAGGATACTTCATCTTAAATCTAACTTGTTCTTCAATCATTCGGTTCATAACATCTAACACTAAATCTTCCAACATCCACCCAAACTAAACAATCAACCAAAATATTCCCCAAAGAACAAATGCCACTAATGGTATCCAAATGTCCAACCAATACATTTCCATCTTAGTACGCGCAAGAATTATCAACAAAACCCACAAAATAGCAAGCCCTATCCAATTAGAAGAGAAAAAAGCGACATACGATTGCATAAAATCTACCATATTAAATTATTTATAAAATTAAAAACTTCATTTTTCTTTTGAATAAATCCCATATATACTTCTACCCTATTCTATCCACCTTCAAATATCCCGAATTCAATACTCCCATTTTCTTCAAGTCAACCCCAAAAGCTGATTTGAAGATATTATTCACTTGTTCCGCTGTGGGTTGATGAGTTATAGGTGGATACATGGAAGCTATTTCAATACTCATGCCCGGTTCTATAACCATACCTGCCGAACGGGCGGAGATTTTCACTGTAATTCGATAACGTGCCATAAATTCCTATTATTAGACTATTCAATTAAAAATCCAAATTCAATACTTCATCCTCATTATCCAGAGCCTTGTAAACTCAGCAAAACTCTCCAACGGATTTTGAGAAACTATAGAACTAATACCTTTCAAAGAAATAATAATCAGTTCTCTGTCATCAGAAGCCAGTGCTTGGTCCAATGTTTTATAGTGAGCCATCAATGCCGTACTACGTTCTGCAAAAATCTGTGTCAGCACATCACGGCATAACTCATAACGCTGCGTTATCTTTTGAATTTGCACAGCATTCTGAAGTTCCAACTCTTAATTTCTTTACTCAACCTATTATTCTCCGCCCATATATCCGTAGCCCGATTCACTATTTCAGGATTATTCCGAACATAGGTGGATAACGAACCCGCAGTTCGCAACACAGCATCTTTTGCTCCCATTTTTATTACACTTTTGATTGATTAACTTTATTATATTCACTGCTCACCAGAATAAGATGCTGTAAGTCCTTACGGAAATCAGTAGTCTTAAACAGTTCTTGGTTTTTCTTTATGCCAGTTAAATACTTCCAGAACGTTGGCTCACCGAATATCTGTTTACGCAATGGTTCATACGCACAAACAAACGCTTTATTGCACTGGGTCAATGCCACCAGTACCTCCGATTGACGCAATAAGGCTGCCTGATAATTCTGAATAGCCGGTATAGCTTTCTTTATATATTCCAGAGCCTCGTTTATCTGTTGCTGCACCTCTCTGCGAGCCTCTTTGGTCTGTGAATATAAATCAATAATATTAGCAATTCCGTTAATGGCGATGGACAACCCAGCCTCGACACCTGCTGCTATAAAATCTCCTTTAGATAAATTGCCTTCTTTTTCTAACCGATTACCTAAATTCTGAAGTGTAGAATCCATATCCATTCCTACAGATGATAAGAAATTATCCCCATTAAATTGTATATCTGACGCACGGAAGTCCACACCGGCAGTCATATTATCAGGTACCTCTATGAGTTTGAACTCGTCAACCAAAAGTTTTGCTGCTCGGATGATATCTTCGTTTTTATAATACCTATCAACTCTTTCGACAAATAGAGGTTTCGGTATGCAGCCACTCGGGATTTTTGCAAATAATCATAAAGTTCATCGTTATACATTTCTGTTTCACTGATGTCCCTACCCAAATCATCACAACAACTTCCTAACAAGCGCAGACGATCCATTTCTTTTTCCAATTTAGATGAATTACCTAGGGTCGCAATACTTTTAAAAAAGCGTTTTACACCTCCCCACAAACTACGATCTTTATCCGGATCTTCAATAATGTAATCTTCTTTGACGTATTTATTAATATCTTCCAATTCTTGAGTCAACGACTTGATATGGGCAGACAACCTATGATAGAATCGATCCGCCTGAACGCTCTTTCCACTCAGTATCTTGTCGTTCTCACGGTGTTGGCGAAAGTAGCGGGCATTGTAAACATAAGTCCAGTAAGGTATAAATATTAATCCACCGAGGACATTCATAAAGAATAAGTAACGAGCTATTTCAAATGAATAGTTTAGAAAATAAGAGTTAGGCATTGACCAGCTCCAAGTGGGCATATAAAAAGAGAACAGACTTGGAGTATCGTAAAAATACATGATTGCCGTATAATTGAATATAAACACCAAAAGAACCATTATAAAAGAGAACCATTTCCAAACAGAAGCCAACGTATTATTGTGTTTATTCCATAAAAAAGAAAATATGCCCTCCCACAAACCAGAATAAAGCCAAACTAAATAGACTTTCCACTTAGACAATGGCTTGGCACGATCCAAGTTCTCTTCCGACTCTACATTGGTCGCTACCAAAGTGATGATTACATATGCTATGAATACCGCTCCAAACCAATATTTCCCAAAGAAGCTTTTTATAATCATACTGTATAACGTTTTCTCGTGCTTCCTGAAAAGTAACATCAGATATCCGATTTTCCTTTTGCAGATTTTCGAGCATACTAATTGTTTTTCGCTTTCTCGCTTAGTACTTTATCGGCCGATGAACAGAACAAAGCAACAGGGAGCAATACTCTAATAAATACATGTTTTTCATATTTACAAACAACTATTATTTAATTTATTAATAACAAAAAAAGAGCGCGAACCCACATCACAAATTTCTTGAAGGTTCGGCTCTGGTAAGCCTTGTCATGAAATAAGCGAAGCAGTTCCACGCCCTGTACGGGTGTGAACAATGCTCAGACTTATATTATTCATGACCAAAAGTTCAATTACCAGATTTAACCTTCAGAATAATACGTCTTCGACGTTCTACAATATTCTATCTTTCGTCCTCTTTTTCTTACTTTTTATATTTTTGTTCTTTAATACAGGCAAAATTATAAAAAGTTTTCTGTAAAAAGAAATACTAAAGCATATAAATATTGGGAGCTGCCCTTTTTTATTCCATGTATGGGGACAAATATAGGGTGAGATACAGCCAATAACTGACGGTATCTCTAAATTTCTTCTTTCAGTTCTTTTCAGTCTTACAGTTCTGTCCCAATCTCCCTATTCATCGGCTCTCCGGCTGAAACTTCCGGTCTCCTTATAGTTTCAGCCACATTCATGTCATACCTTCTTTCCAGTCTTGTGTGCCACAACAATGGCACGATTTAAACTCAACACATAAGGCTGCAAGACTACCCTCCCGTTCATATACACCCTATCATACTTTTTAGCCAATGACCGACTGGAGTCATTCACTCTACCAACAGGAGTTGTTCAATCGACCGACTCAGTTGTTCACTTTGCCAACTAAGTGGTTCATTTATCAATCAGTATCTTTGGAACAACAGGATAAGGAGATTCAACGCATCAAAAAGCAATATTTGCGGCAACAGTATATACTGGATACAAGCCCTTTATAAGTATCTGATTCGTATCCTGCCGTGTCAAGTCCGTATCAAGTCCGTATCTAAGAAATCAGATAAAACATTGAGCCGATACAGACCCAGTACGGAGCAGCTACGGACCGGATACGGAGACTGCATGGAGATTGCATGGAGAAACTACGGAAATACTGCATAAATACAACAAAACAAAAGATCAGGACGTGTTTATCCATCTCGCGGATGCGTTCAGCCACTTCAAAGCCATTGTAACCGGGCATATTGATATCGAGCAATACCAAATCAGGCTTTATGAGCGGAAATTGTTCCAGAGCAATTTTCCCGTTTCCGGCATAAGTCACTTCATAGCCTTCCTTCTCAAGAAAGCGCTTCAGCAGCATTGAATATTTCAAATCATCATCGGCAAAAAGTATTTTCAAGGCTTTCATATCATTGGTTATTTTAGAGTAGGGATTATGCGGGTTAGCACGGACTTATTGGGGAATATTAATTTCAATCATTGTTCCCTTGCCTGCCTGACTATTTAAAGAAATGCTTCCATGATGCGCCTCTACCAGCAACTTTACATAGCTCAACCCCAGACCAATGCCGGGCAACGAACGGTCGGGAAGATTACTGCCCCGATAGAACTTATCGAATACACGGTTCTGTTCGGAAACCGGAATGCCGATGCCATCATCAGACACCCGTATCGTCAATTGGTGATCCTGCAAAAGGCAATCTACAACAATATGCACAGACTTGCCCGAATACTTTACGGCGTTCTCTATCAAATTACTGATAATATTAGAAACATGCACCGGGTCTGCCGTTACCAGAGTCTCCGAACTGAAATGGGTTTCAATAGCAACATCCTTATCCTCAGGAACATGGTAAAGCCGGACAAGCTTTTCCAAACTCGTCTTTATATCAAATGTACGGACGGAAAGCTGCGTGTGTTCATCATCGGCACGCGTCATATCACGTAGTTTTGAAAGATAGGCCGACAAGTTATCCAGCTCGGACATGGAATCGTGAATCACTTCATCCATCGCTTTCTCATCTGTTCGCATAGACTTGTCATTGAGAAAGGCTATACACATTTTCAGAGCCTGGACGGGACGTTTCAGTTCATGTATCATAGTGTTTACAAAGCTTTTTCGCAGTTCGTCTATCCGCCGTTGCTTCAAGATGGTTTTTATCTGAAACAGCAGACAAAGCCCCAGCAGAAATATCAGACATGTACTGCCCACTAACTGCCAACCCATACGCACAAGTACCACATGAGGTGAAACTTTCACGGAAACAAGCACAAACTGGCGTTTCAGGGGATTATAAGGATACATTACTTCTATATATGGATTGAACAATGTACCTTGCCGTTTCAGTTCCGCATTCCACTGGTAAATGGAATCTTCGGAAACCACCAGATGCGTAGTAAACGTTTGTTCGTCCAAACGTATGGCAAGCAAGGAATCAAATTGCTGCAACGCAAAAGGCACATCCAACTCCAAACGATAAAGATTAATAATAGAGTTCAAATTAGGAGCATCTTTATCGGACATATTGATTTTGAATGAATCCTTCGCAATGAGCCGCTCTTCCGGCAAAAGGGTGTCTAACGCCAATGCCCATTTCCTACGCTTTGCCTCTCTCTCTTTATCATCTGTACTGGCAGAGTCCTGCTGCTCTATTTTGAGAGTTTCTATATTCTTTTGGCCCAAGCTCTCCAAGTCCCGCCCTTTCAGAACACCCAAAATTAATTCGTCGATAGTGGTCCGCTTTTCCAAATCAATGGATTTGCTCAAGTGATAGAAGAACATATTGGTATTGCTAAGCACCTTTTTGGGTTGGGGAGTACGGATAGAGTCATACTGTTGGGTGGTCTGCAAGATGCAATCATAAATACCATTGATTTGTTCATCATTCATATACTGATACTGATTACGCAACCAGTAGACCTGTCCGCAGGTAATAAGCAGTATCGATGCGATGGAGAATATCCAAACGATCTTAATCCGTTGTTCCATAATTGTTCTTTTTTAGTCTCACTTAGAAAGACTTTCATTTAGTACCGACAAAGGTAGAAGTTAGCTTGCAAATATAGGTACGTGCGAGGCAGATATTATGCATTGAGTAATATTTCAGTAATAACTTTCAGCCTCTTCTGAAGCAAAATCCGCATAGTTTTGCAGTACAATAATCGCTGGAAGCAATATGTAAAACCTCTAAAAATGTAAAAACTATGAGTGCAAGAATTATTTTCCTCAATCTGTGTCTCGCTATATTGTTCGCATCACAAGCGAAGGCACAAATCATCGTTTCTGATGGAACGAAAATACAGAATGATACCATCGGTGAAGCACAAATCCTTGTGCAATATGAAACGCGCTGTATCAGTAATACGGAAAAGCCGGAAAATGTTACGGAAGAAACCATGATGCTGGAAGTCGGTAAAAATCTCTCTAAGTTCTACAGTTACACCAAGTATGTTTGCGACTCTGTACTGGCAGTAGACTTCGCCAATAAAGCCTCGCAGGAAACGATTAATGAACATCTGAAACAATACGGAACAAGCAAACTGAGCGAACGAACCTTCAGAGGTTATCCTGCCGGAAAAGTAACGACCCTCGATGAAGTGGCAGGCATGACGCGCCTGCGTTGCGAAGAAACGGATGAACGTCCGCAGTGGAAGATACTGGCAGAAAACGATAGTGTCCTCTCCTACCTTTGCAGCAAAGCCGAATGTCAATTAAAAGGCCGTACATGGACGGCATGGTTTACTGCAGAAATACCCATAAGCGAAGGTCCATGGAAGCTTTGCGGACTGCCCGGACTGATACTGAAAGCTGAAGACAGTGAAGGGCATTATTCATTCACTGCCACAGGTGTAGAGCAATGCCACACATATCGGCCGATACTTTTCGACGGAAAGAAGCACGAACCGATGAACCGCAAAGCATACAACAAAGTGCACGAACGTTATTATGCCGATCCGGTAGGATTTATCACCGGAAGCATGCCGAACGTCACCGTTAAGGTTAGTGATGAACACGGCAATGCAACCAAGAACCCGAAAAACATTCCTTATAATCCACTGGAACGATAATATTTCTCCACACCCGTAAGCATTCGTGAAATCTATCGCATACTGAATGCATTTCAGTCGTATACTGAACCCTATTCAGTCGTATAGTGAATGCCATTCAGTCGTATACTTAAACATCCTCTTTTTACGCATTGATAATCAACAAATTACGAAATCACCACAATCGTATAAAAATTTCAACAAACTTCAATTGCCAAACAATCAATTATTGCAGTGTATGAATAAAAAAACTATCATTCTATTTTTCCTGTTTCTCTTTAGTTTCTTGTCACCTACCTACGCCCAGACGTTGAGCGGCAAGATAACAGATGCAGAAACCAATCAACCGCTGGAAGCTGTAATGATTAGTGTATTACGCGGACACACAACGATAGACTATGCATTGACCGATGCCAAAGGACAATTTTCTTTGCCGTGGAAGCATAGCGGAATGCTGCAACTCAATATTTCTTTGTTAGGCTATAAGAGAGAAATGCGGAATATCAATGCGGCAGGAATCCTGAATCTCAGCCTACAACCGGAAGCCATCGTATTAAAAGAAGTACAAATACGTCCCGGACGTATCAATACCCGAAAAGATACGGTGAGATATGACTTGGCACAGTTTGCTTCATCTAAAGATGTGCACATAAAGGATGTATTGAAGAAACTTCCGGGCGTGGATGTAGATGAAAACGGACAGGTTAAGTATAAAGGGAAAGCCATCGACCACTACTTTGTGGAAGGAATGGACGTGACAGGCGGACGTTATAACCAAATCAACAACAATCTGAGCGCCAAAGCCGTAAAGAGTGCGGAAATCATGGAGAACTATCAGTCAGTAAAGGCCTTGAAAGGAAAAATCAATTCCGATGAGGTGGCATTGAACCTGAAACTCGACCCGAAAGCACGCGATCAATGGATAGCAAACGGTACTCTGGGAACCGGATGGAGTGAGAACAACAAAATCCTGTGGGAAGGCAGACTGAATGCCCTTCAACTGGGTAAAGGAAAACAGAGTGTCTATAATTACAAGACGAATAACAATGGCAAGGACCTCAGCAACGAGCAAACCAAACTGACCGGAAATGGCCAGCAACAAGTTCCGCTTTCCGGTTTTCTCTCCCAGCCGGGCATCAGCGCACCATTAGACAAGAATCGCTTATTATTCAATGAAACCCACACCCTGAACGGCAACCGTATGTACAAATGGAATGATGACCGCAGCTTACGCCTGCAAGCCGGATATACTCATGAGCTAATCCGACAGCAACGGGGAAATACCCAAATCTATTATCAACCGACAGATACCATACAAATAGACGAAACCTACCATTATCGTCTGAGAAGTGACATCGCTAATCTGGAACTGCGTTATGAAGATAACAGCAGCCGGAATTATATATCCAACCGCTTCACCGTAGACGGAGAAATAAATCGCGGACGTTCGGAGGAACTGGGACAAACTCTGCAAACGTCACAGCTAAGTGCCGGAAACTACTTCAATCTTATCCGAAACCGGGAAAGCGGAACCTGGGAATTTCGTTCGACGACACAGTATGCTTACCAGCCTGCATCCTTACTACTCGAAGAAGGAAAAAGTAAATTCAACCAGCACAACTTCTACACAGATAACAGTGCCGCATATCTACGAAAGTATGATGGATTTACCCAACAATATAAGGCAGGAATACAAGGAGAACGGGCTACCCTGAAATATACTCCAACAAGACAGCCCAATGATTTCAATGCTTCGCATCTGTCATTGTATATTACCCCCTACTTCCAGCTGGAACGTGGAAAATGGCTGGCTACACTTTCGCTTCCTCTGAAAGCAGATCGGTATTTCTCACAACAGCGTTCGTTCCTGTTCTTCAATCCGTCCATGTATTTGCGCTATAAACTGGATTATCATTGGACGTTCTCTCTTTATGGCAGTCTGAAACGCTCGGCAGGAGACTTCTCCGACTTGTATCCGGGACTCTACCAAACTGATTACCGCACCTGGCGAGACGGCAACGGACTTTTCCCTACCAGCCTCACGCAAACCTACAATCTCTACGGAGAGTACAAAAACACTGTACAGGAATTTTTCATCACTGCCGCACTAACCTACAGCCGCAGCAACCGGAATACTCTTTTCGAACAGAGTGTTTCCGAAAATACCATTGTCTACACTCGTCGTGAACTACCGAACCATAACGATAGCTGGAATCTCAGCAGTACTTTGTCCAAAGGTATATACGACTGGCATTTGAAAACCTCACTCACCCTACTACTCAGTCGCAGCAGTGGCGAACAGCTTACCCGCCTGGCTGACAGCGAGGGTAACCGGCAAAGTCTTCTGCAGACCTATCGTTATGATTATCTGAAAGCAGAGCCTAAAATAATCTGGTCTCCCGCAGATGTTTTTGAAGCGGAATATCATGCCACATTAGGCTATGGCGGCAGTAAGATAGGAAGTGATACCCGTCTCACCCCGTTACTGGACTTCGTACAACGGCTACATCTCACATTCAGTATCGGGCAGGTAGACCTACGGCTATCCGGCGAGCATTACCGGAATGACTTAGGAGGGGACGCACATCTCAACACCGTGTTCGCAGATGCATCCCTTATCTATAAAAGAAAAAAATGGAGATTGGAAGCAAGCCTCAACAACCTGTTCAACAAAAAAGAGTATGCTTACACAACGTATTCCACCACGCAAAGCTACACTTCACGACTAAATATACGTCCGAGGGAAGCAATGGTGACGATAAATCATCAGTTCTGAGCCTGCAATATCATCACCGTGGAATATATCAATATCCCAACTATCGTCAATCCGCCCACCAATATGGGAGCATAAATATGGGGGACTTTCTTCATGGTCTTATACCCGCTGACTTTCAGGAAAAGGCGATATACAATGTATGCGGCAATCAATCCAACCAATGTTCCCGCGATGAGATCGCCCGGATAATGCACTCCCAAGTAGATACGTGAATAGCAGGTCAGCAACGCCCATCCCATCATAAACACAGTGAGCCATCGTTTACGGAAAAGAAACCAGACAAAGAATGCCAGGCCAAAAGTATTGACAGCATGACAGGAGGGGAATCCATAACGCCCTCCTCGATGTCCGTTTACGATATGCACCATGTCGGATATGGGATTTTCCAGATTGGCGGGACGAAGGCGTTCCACATACGGGCGTATCAATGTTGCCCCCGTCTGGTCGGCAATGGTAATTACGAGTGCCAGACCGACCATGCAGAACAAAGTCACTTTCCAATGGAAGTTGCGCAGCATCACATACCAAATGGCAGCATACATCGGCACCCAGACCCACTTACCGCTGTAGGCACTCATAAAGTAATCGAAAAAGGTGTTGTGCATCCCATTGATGAAGAGGAATATGTTTGTGTCTATATCTATCGCCCCTTGCAAGGCATCCATAAGTGCTGTCATACTTTATACTCTTATACTTTATACTCTTATACTTTAATTATCTTCCTTTATCTTTTTGCTATATCGTCATACAATTTCTGCAGATAGGCTTTGCCCAACGGCAAGTTCTTTCCCTTTGCCGTGCCCTCATCCACTACCACAGCACCTGCCTGGCAATTGAATATCACCTGGTTGTCCGCTGTCACCATACCGAAAGCATCGGGTACGGTAAAGAACGCGAAATGAGGGGAAGCGGGATTAAGCATATCTTTACTGAAAACAAACTCTTCATGGGGCAGCGCCAATTGGGCCAGCAACGTGGCTGCAATGTCATGTTGCGAGCCATAGACGTCAATGCGCCTCGGCTCTCGGATGGCACCGCCCACCATCAACAGAGGTATCCGGTAGCGTTCTACCGACAAATTGTCGATATGTTCGGGATAAGCTCCCAAGTGGTCTGGAACAAACACAATCACCGTATTCTTCCACTGGGGGAGCTCACGGAACTGTCTTACAAAATCACCTGCACAACTATCCGTATAGGCAAAGGCGTTCAGCCGGTCATTCTCCAGACGACGGAAAGGTACTTCAAAAGGCTCGTGGCTGCTGGAGGTCTGCAAGACACGGAAATAAGGAGTTTTCTCTTCTGCAGTTCCTTCGGCAGCTTCGGTTTTCAAGTCTTCCAACAGACGGTTGAATACGAGATGGTCGTGCGCCCCCCACTTACTTAAACGTTCCGTTACGGGAAAGTCCTGGTCGGAAACAATATCTTCAAAGCCCGATGACATCAGGTAGGAACGCATATTGGTAAAGTCGGCATCACCGCCATAATAATACTTGGTACCATAACCCGCCTTCCGCAAGCTGCCTGCAATGGCAGGAATGGACTGCGTTTTACGGGGATACTTCATAATACTCGTAGTGGGCTGGGCAGGATAGCCACTCAAGATAGCCACCAGTCCACGGTCCGTACGAAAACTGTTGGCGTAGAAGTTCGTAAAGAGCACCCCTTCCTTACTCAAGCTATCCAGATGGATGGCAATATTCGGCTCACCTCCCAAAGCTGTCATCAACCTAGAGGAAAAACTCTCAAGAATCACAAAGAGTACATCGGGACGCTGAGTATTGAATAAAGTATGCAGCGAATCGGCAGATTGCCGCACAGAATCCGTCTCTTCCGTTTGACCACCGGCAACTGCGGGTTCAAGCATGTCTTTAAAAAGCCGGTCGGCCTCCGCAGCTTCCATAAAACGGTATTGCTTGCTAAAGTCCTTCTGCTTGGCAAGAGATTCCATCAGACTGAATGCAGGGTTGATAGCTGCATGGTTCAGACGCTGCTCGGCACTGAAATAGACTTTCCCCACATTCATGGTAGATACTGTAAAGCCTCCACGGATAGGAATAAACAGCAGCCCCGTCATCAGCAACAATATACCTGACACCTTCAGGCGACGATAAGGCAGTTTCATCCGCAGCAACAGGTTCTTCTGCAGCAAGATGCCGTAGAAAACAGCATACAGCACGACAGCATAAACAGCCATTGCCACAATTCCCCCCAGCACCATCCAAATGCTGACACTGGCCACTGCGTCTTTAGGGGAGGAAAAGAAATAGAATAACGGAGTAGCATCCAAACGGAACCCCCAATACTCGTATAATCCTAAATCGACAGTAAAAATTATGGAGATAAGTACTGAAATGAAGAGGAAATAGCTGCACCAGATGCGATAAAGGGATTTAGAAAGTGTCCATACAGAGGTTATGAAAAGAAAACCGGGAATAGCTGTCAGATAACCAGCCAGAGATAGGTCTAAAGGTAACCCATGCCAAATGACACTGAACCAGTCCGCACACGAGGCATCCGGGTACAGCGATTTGTAAAACAGCATAAACAGTGGTTTTTGCAACACAAAAATGCAGACAAACAAGCAGTATGTCTTAATAAATCCTATGAGCCTATCTTTCATCGGTGCCTTATTGTATATCTAAATATAAGGCGCAAAAATAAATCTTTTTATTCTATTTCTCACCAATATTAGTCAATAATTACATTGTGTTACATAAAATGAAACCTCAAGAAATGAGGCATATATAATTAGAAACAGATAGTTAAGTTAAATGTTTTCAGTTTATACCGTTTATCTTGATAAAGAGGAAAAAGAGCCCAATGGAGAAACCATTATTAGACACACACATGAAAATATTCCCATTAGGGCTTTCCTCATCCCATATAGAAGCAATAAGTAAATACAGTTTGCCTGAAATCACTTCGGTATGTATTTTACTTCTATAAGCTTTTCCCGTTTCACAACGGAAGCATATATTATAATTATGATTCAATATTCAGAGGGCATGTTGTTCAACTCCTTTTTAAAAAACTTTGGAGACATACACAAACATTTCTACCAACTTTCCAACACCGCATTTCATCCGGTTCTCTAAGTTGTGTAAATGTCTTCGTCCTTAAAACCCTAACTTTTTAATCATTACCGGAGGGCCACAAACAATGGCAACAGTGTTATCACTGTCAGGAGCAACAGCCTCCAGCACAGAAGGAACAAAAGCCCACCTGCCCTTTCCAATCCGGTGTTTCTCCACCCGGATCAACCGTAATAACCAAACGGACATCCGGACGATTATCCACTCCCTCAATTCTTCTTTATAAACCAGATCAGCCACAGACTTCGCTCCATAGATAATCGTGACATCATTGAAATTTTCCGCAAATCAAGGCATTCAGATTACGCATCGCATAGGTGGAAGTGCTATTCCGCCGGCTATGAACAAAAGATTCTTTCCTTTCCATTCATCCAAAGGAAACGTATTGCCGAATGGTCCGCGAAAACCGATTGTGGCGCCCGTTTCCAATCTGGATAAGCCTGTTGTCACTCTTCCGGCTTACGTCGGAAAAGTACATTCTATATATCCTTTGCGCGTAGGAGAAGAGGCTATACAAAAGTAGACTCCCCCTCACCGAATGCAGAATATTCACCAAACTGTCCGGCCTTGAAATGAAAATCCTCACCTTCCCGTTCTTCCTTGAATTTCAGGCGGAATGTCCGGACTCCGAAGCTTCATCTGTTATTTTTTCAATTATCATCCGATATGGAAGATAAAGGGAATCTTTCTGTTTATCCATGATTTTCTATTGACATTAAATGTTCAACGATATTCATATCGACCGGACAGGCACGGAAACAACGTCCGCATCCGGTGCATCCCGTTCATCAATACGATCCGGCATGTAATGAAAACTTATGTGTAGAATACGTTGTTCCAGCGGGTACTTTGAGTAGGCCGGGGATTATGTCCGACGTATGTTGAGTAAATAAAAAGAAAAGCCACAGGAATCCCAGCAACGAATCCGACTGCCGGAACTTCCCGAGCATCTTCCTGAATATCAAAACAAGCACAAAGTAGGGACAAACAAATGCGCAAGCGCCACACCCCAAACAACGCTCGGATTGTTGTTTCCAAATAGGGCTATCAAAAGCTCCTTCCAGTTTTTCACGGAGCTGTTCTAACTTTGAAACGAACCGGAACAGAAGCCAAATATGTCTCTTTATCTATTCCGTCCGCTGGTGTAGTTTCCTGTACAAAACGTTCTATCAACGATTTACCTTTCGGGGTCAATATCTCCACCAAAAGCACTCCGATCCGGTAATTCTGTAACTTGTATATCGCTGCCTTCCGTGTTTCCCGGACCACCATGGACAGAAGTACAAAAACAATATTCATCACATCGGGTACAACTGAAACTAACTAAAGTTATTTTATCCTCCGCGCATTATATATATCGTCTTTATAATCCCAGTTAAAAATACCGGTAAGTGGAGCAAAACCAGCCGCATCACAAGGACGCACCTTCCAAAGCACAATTTCCGGAAAATCATTCAGATCCCTTTCCTGTAAGGTTACGTCTTTCCCTTCTTTTCTGTATGAAAATAACTTTTCTGCCTTTGAAAGGCAAAACGCTTCGCGGATTGGGTAGTCTGTACATAATCATCAGCAACTTTATCACCGAAAGCCAATAACCGGAAATCTGTTTTTTCTCCATCATGTACAGGAGCAAACACTTCTATCTTGCTGTTTACCATCTGATAAAGCCATTGCTCCAAAGCATGCTGGCTGGCTGATATGTAAATTAGTCATTGTTTCCATTAATGTATGAAGTCTTCTTTATCTTCCACTCTAAAAGTGGCAAGTACATTTCCTTATTCCCCCAGATTACCCGGTTGTTTTTCAAACTCATGCCGGATAGTTTCCATCATATTCTGTGTCAGCAAATGAAGAGGAATACCTACAGGACAAGCTTTTGCACACGCTCCACATTCTACACAACGCCCAGCCATATGCATAACCCGGTTTACCTGCCCTCCATATTAGTCAGCGGAGCCGACCATGCCTGTATCCACTGAGGACAGTTCACTTCAACAATGCATCGATTGCAATAACACAATGGGCAAGCTGCACGACAGGCATAACACTTAATGCATTTTGACATTTCATGAATCCAATATTGCCATCTGTCTTCACGAGTCATGTTTTGTATCTTCTCTATCAGTTGGCGGTCTTCTTCACTCGTCAGCATCGGATAGTCAGCCATATAAGCATAAATATCTTCAAAGTTGTCGAACTGAATAACTTCTTCCTGAGCATTCAATGTGAGAATAATCCATTGCTCCTGCTTCAATTGATTTTCTGACGCTAGTTGCAGAATAGTACGCAGTGCAGGGAGATTAGCAAACAAGGCTGTTTTATCTGTACCGAATAATTCTGTTTTAGTCAAATAAACTGCAATATTATTCGTACAAAAGTCATCCCAAACCAGTTTATCTGCCTCCTCTATATTTCTACAAAAAATGGACGTACTCCGTGACTCCCCTTCTCAAAGCCAATAACCAATTTCACGAGATCCTCGGTGAAAAGTGACTTTACTTTTTCGGCCAATTTATTCATAAGCCACCTCCTGTTCTAAATATGCAGCTACCTTCTTGTATTCTTCGTAAGGTCCTAACTCTCGAATAGCGGCAACTGTCTGATTGACTAACTCTGCCCATTTGGCTCCTTCGGCTGCCGATACCCAAGAATAACAGATTCTCGAACATCAATGCCCAGGAAATCAAGTAGTCCGCGAAAGACAATCCAACGCCGGCGGGCATGAAAGTTTCCGGATGTATAGTGGCAATCATTCGGATGGCAACCAGATACTATAATACCATCGGCTCCACCAGCAAAGGCTTTCAGCAATAACATAAAATCAATCCTACCCGTACATGGAAAACGTACAATTTCCACATTGGTGGCATATTTCAAACGACTTGTTCCGGTTAGATCGGCCCCGGCATAGGTACACCAGTTACAGACAAAAGCAACAATCCTCGGTTCAAATTCAGATTTATTCTCATTCATATCTAACTTCCTTTTAATTGTTCAACAAGAGCCATTACTTCAGCATATACCTGCTCATTGGAATATCCCTGTATGTCAATTGATTTAGAGCGGCAAAAAGCAACACATGTTCCGCAACCCTGGCAAAGCCCCGGATTAACTTTAGCTACTGTTTTCAAAACTTTGCCTGTCCGATCTTTTATTTCTTCACGTTCAATAGCCTGATAAGGACAAGCGGTCTGGCACATAAAACACCCTACACAAGTACTGAACAAAGGGAGGTGCAGTCCGGTTGACAACAGCAATCATAGGCTCACGCACCAAGTTGGCTTGTGAAAATAAGCTTGCTACTTTCACAGCTGCACCGGATGCCATCCCCACTGTCTCGGGAATATCTTTTGGAGCCTGACAGGCCCCGCCAGATAGATACCGGCAGTATTCGTTTCTACCGGCTTCAACTTAGGATGCGCTTCTGCAAAAAACTGATATGGATCATAGGAGATATGCATCTTCTGAGCCAAGTCTTCTGCACCTTTATTTGCTACTCCTGCTGTAGCCAGTACCACCATATCCGCTTCTATCTCAACAGGAGAAGCACCGAGCAAAAGTATCTACTCCTTTTACAATCAACTTGCCATTTTTTCATAAATCCGTGCAACACGTCCCCGTATATAGTTCACCCCATCTTCTTCAATCGCTCTACGCACAAATTCTTCATAATTCTTTCCTCCGGCACGAATATCCATGTAGAACACGTACGATTCGCCACCATGCACCTTGTGCTGATAAAGCATCGCATGTTTGGCTGTGTACATACAGCATATCTTAGAGCAGTAAGGAATTCCTTTGGCCGGATCACGGGAACCGGCACAGGCTACAAATACAATCTTTTGAGGGATTTTACCATCTGAAGGACGACGGATTTCTCCCAAAGTAGGTCCGGATGCAGAAGCCAACCGTTCAAACTGAATCCGGTAATAATATCTTTATATTTCCCATATCCATATTCGGGAAAAAGTCTGTATTCAGTACATTAAATCCGGTAGTAACCACAATAGCTCCAATATTTTCTGATATAATACGGTCCTCTTGGTCCAAAACGAATAGCCCGGTCGGACATACCTTTTCACAAACACCGCATCTTCCTGTCCGAAAATGAGTGCAATGTACTCTGTCGATTACCGGCTTATTAGGAACAGCCTGAGGAAACGGAACATAAATTGCAGTCCGCATTCCCAAACCTGCATTAAATTCGCTCGGAATCTTCTTTGTTGGGACATTTCGTTGTGCAAAGTCCACAACCGGTACATAACTTTTCGTCAATACTCTTTGCCTTTAAGCGAATACTTGCTTTGAAATTACCTATAAATCCTTCCAGACTTTCCAATTCTGCATAGGTATAAAGCGTAATATTAGGATGCTGAGCCACCTCAACCATACGTGGAGTCAAGATACATTGAGAACAGTCTAAAGTCGGAAATGTTTCTGACAACTGTGACATATGCCCGCCTATAGAAGGATCTTTCTCTATCAAAATCACCTGATATCCACAATTGGCAATATCAGACTTGCTTGAATACCAGCTATTCCGCCACCTATCACCAAAGCTTTTTAGTAATAGGAACCTGTATCGGATTCAGTGGACAATTCCGCTTTACCTTCTCAACCAAACTTCTCACAATGTCAACAGCCTTACGTGTAGTTGCTTCTCCTTTATCATGCACCCAAGAACAATGTTCACGAATATTGGCAATTTCACACAAATAAGGATTTAGGCCTGCTTCGGCACATGCCCGACGAAAAGTCGGTTCATGCATTCAGGGAGAACATGCACCTACCACCACACCATCCAAATCATATTCTTTAATTGCATTCTTTATGAGTGTCTGCCCCGGATCCGAACACATATATTTATAATCAACAGCGTATGCCACGCCTTCCATATTCGCAGCCAGCTCAGCAACTTTTATACAATCAACAGTAGCACCGATATTTTCTCCGCAATGGCATATAAAGACACCTATTCTTGACATAACTCAGCCTCCTTTAAGTTTACACCCACAAAATGACGCTTCAACCCTAAGTCTTTAGCTGAAAGTCCGATAGCCAATCCTAACACTTGAGTTAGATATAGAACAGGTATTGTTATCGGTTCCATCAAATGCCTGTTGATAGTAGAACGACGCATATCCAAATTGGAATGACACATCGGACAAGCCACAATGACAGCTTCCGCTCCTCTGTCGCTGGCATCTTTCAAGATATTTCCAGAAAGACGCCCAACCAAATCTGTGCGCGATACGGACAAGCCCGCCCCGCAACATTCAGTCTTAAATGCCCAGTCTATAGGATTAGCCCCCAATATTGACATAATCTTATCCATACTTTGCGGATCCTCCAAACGATCAAACTTTAAAACTTTATGCGGACGAAGTAATAAACAGCCATAATAACAAGCCACCTGATGAGCAAATGGCCGTACAATCTTATCCGGCAATATATCCAATATATATTTTTCTATAAATTGAAGGACATTCAAGACTTTTACTGTTCCCAGATAAGGCAAACCTACCACCGTCAGCACATCATCCTTCAACTTTTCATTATTTTCCAATTCATATTGCGCCACACTCAGACGATTATAGCAGGAAGCACAAGGAACCACTATTTCCTGAAAGCCTTGTTTCTCGGCCAATGCCAATATACGAGTAGGCAGTGCTAAAGACAATTCTTTATTCATGGAATGTGCCGCAGTGGCACCGCAACAATTCAATCTTTCAACTCTACCCAATCAATCCCCAAAGCCTTTCCTATTGCCTTAACCGACTCATTGTATTCACGGGAAGTACCATTCAGCGAACATCCCGGATAGAAACCTATTCTCATACTTTTCTACTTTTCTTTTTTGTCAATAGTTTGGGAAAATATCTTCTTTATCTTTTGCCTGCTCTCAATACATTCCGGCAAAAGGTTCAATTTTCCTTTCTTCAACATACCGGGAACCAAGTTTACATCCTGTAGCATGAAAGGTACGCATCTTAAATCCGGCAACTAAACCTATCTCATACAACCTTCGGTATATCTCACTGATTGTAGGAAAGCACTGTGGAAAGCAACCACAGGCCGGGATTGTTTATTTATACAGTTCCGGTGGCGGGACTGCTCCCGTAGATAATCCATGATTTTAGGAATATCAATTTCTTTAGGACACCGTGCAATACAATTCTCACAATTCAAACAAATCCAGATAGCATTGGAACCAAGCACACGATTGTCATTTTCAGGGTTCTTGTCTGAAGCAAACGTACCAAGAAACTGGGAGGAAAATCCATTTCTTCCGCTAAGACACACCCTGCCGTACATTTACCGCACTGATAGCAGCGCGATATGATGACACCCGCCTCATGCTCCAAGCCATAGGAAATACATTTTTTGTTTTCCATGTCAGCATGAAATTAAATAAGAAATAATAAAGATAAATGAAGCAATAGATAGAGCCTGCAGAAAAGAAGCTGTTGCTCCTCACCCTATCAACAAGTTAGAAAAAGAAATGTGAATTAAATAAGAATATGTCCTAATGTATAGACATAGTATCCGTTAGAATATTTAATATAATTGGTATCCGGAGAAAGTCCTCTCCATTTATTTTCCGGAAGTTGAGTATCTGAAAGACAAAGCATCTGCACGATTGTAGCAGAACAAAATCTCAAGACTTTAGAAGGTGTTGTGGTATTTCTGAAAGAAAACAAACCACCTAACACCCCGTCACTAATTGTATAATCGGATGCTTCGCTATCGAAAGCGTGACTTCCTCCATATGATTGTCCAGCAACAGTCACAGAAATCTTCTGTGCCAATCTGGTATCGGATTGCACATCCATGGCAACAACCCCGGCATTGGGCTGAGCCTCTTGCACTTTTTCATCAGGAGTATAGTGAAATCCTAACATTAAAAGTGAACCAAACAATATGCAAAAGATATACTTCATCATAACGGGTGCAAACGTAGTAATTATCTTTAATATGAATACATTTTTTATCAAGAAATTAATATTTATTTCACACTTTCCAATAATAACAAAATCATTCAAAAAAGCATTAGAATACCAGATGAGCTGATTTTGTAGCCTCTTATCATTTCAAATTGATGTGAATTCCAATTCATAACCTCATTATTAACTAATTGCTACTTGTTTTGATTTAGGAAAGAAGGGTAATAACCCAATAAACTCCGGCTGCCAAGAGCCCACTCACCGGAATAGTCAGTACCCAAGCAGTCATCAGACTTCTTGTTACTCCCCAACGTACAGCGGAGAGTCTTTTTAGTAGCACCGACTCCAATAATAGCTCCGGTAATTGTATGTGTAGTACTCACTGGAATTTTCAAGAACTCCGTAAGATATAAAGTAAAAGCACCGGCCGTTTCCGCAACAACACCTTCCAAAGGGGTTACTTTGGTAATCCTGGTACCCATCGTTTTCACAATTTTCCACCCACCGGACATTGTACCAAGAGAAATGGCTGTAAAACACGAAAATGCCACCCAATCCGGTAAATCCTCAATACTGTTTATTCCCATTCCCAAGCCTTCCGAATGGGCTGCTATCATGGCCGCCGCTATAATACCCATTACCTTTTGCGAGTCATTCAAACCATGCCCTATACTGAACATAGCCGAAGAGACAAGTTGCAATTTCTTAAACCAGACTTCAGCTGTATGGGGATGTGCACGCCGGCAAGCATAAAGAACCAACAATGTGAATCCGAAGGCAACAATCATTCCTATCAAAGGAGCAAGAAATATGAAAGCCGCAATCTTCAGAATGATATTGAGTTGAATAGCATCGAAACCATGAGCCATAATGGCGGCTCCTGCAAATCCGCCAATAAGGGTATGGGAAGAAGATGAAGGAATACCTCTCCACCAGGTAAACAGATTCCATGCTATGGCAGCAATCACTCCGGATAATATAATCGGCAGTGTAATAAACTGTTCCATCACAGTCTTGGACACAGTATTGGCTATACCGAAACCACCGATTAAATATTTGGCAATAAAAAAATGCAACAAAGTTAAAGAAAGCCGCCCATATTACTGCCTGAAAGGGAGTAAGAACTTTGGTCGATACAATAGTGGCTATTGAATTCGCCGCATCGTGGAAG
>VOFH01004073.1_pt1 | contig 21859 bp, 39 predicted proteins | sample 5384091 | NCBI WGS metagenome assembly VOFH01 (sample SAMN12384727, study PRJNA508395) | human gut metagenome | isolation source: healthy gut G | host: Homo sapiens
CGCGTTTCTCGCGGGGCTGTTTTTGGCCGTTGCCATCGTGGTGGTGCTCGACATGGTGAACACCCGCGTGCGCAATGCGGAAGAAGTTGAAGAGCTGCTGGGCGTGCCCGGTGATCGGGCGCATTCCGGTTATCAGAATTAGGAAGAGCGCTTTCTGGAAGAAGAAAAGAGCGCTTCGAACTCCTCGAAGTGCAAAACGCCGCGAAGACCCTCTTCGCGAACATTCGGTTCATGTCCCCGACGAGCCCATCCGCCCATCGTGATAACCAGCTCGGTTCCCAACGAGGGAAAGTCCACCACGTCGGTGGAGCTTGCGCGGGCTATCGCGCCACCTCGGGGCCACCGTGCTACTGGTGGAGGCCGATATGCGGCGTCGTTCGTTGGCGAACATGCTGAACGTGCGCGCGCGTGCGGGCGCGTACGCCGTGATGACCGAGCAGGTGGCGCTCGATCAGGCCGTGTCGGCCACGAGCACGCCCAACCTGTACTTCCTCGACGTGGAGCCCAACATACCCCAACCCCGCGGACATCGTGTCGTCGCGTCGCTTCGCCAAGCTGGTCGGCGAGATGAGCGCAGCTACGATTACGTGGTGTTCGACATGCCGCCTGTGGGAACGTTCGTCGACGCCGCTATTTTGTCGACGTTGGTAGACGGCACCATCATCGTGGGTGAAGCCAGGCTCGACCAAGCGCGACGAGCTGCTCGGCGCCTACGAGCAGCTGCAGAAGGCGGACGCGCATGTGATAGGCGCATGCGCGACGTTCTGCGAGGGACGGGCATGAGTAATACGCGTACTACACCGAGGACGGCAAGCGCGCGAAGCGGACCGCGGGTCGAAGAAGCATCACGAGGTTTCCGAGTCCAAGTATCCCGCTCCCACGCAGCCGTCGGGGCGCAGGTCTTCGCAGGGCGTCGCCAACGACGTGCCTCAGAGGGATCACGCCGCCCCCGTGCGCGGAGGGTCGAACAACCCGCGGCTGAAATAAGGGGGCGCCGTCGCATGCGTGATATTCATTGCCATATCCTGCCGGTGTCGATGACGGCGCGCGCGACCTCGGGGAGTCTTTGGAGATGCTGGAGGCGGCGAAGCGCGCGGGGTGACGCGCATCGTATGCACCCTCATGTGCGGGATCCGTATTTCGACTACGACGCCATGTGGGACGCCTACGACGTCCTGGTGGACCATGCGGGCGGCTTTCCGCTGCAGATGGGCTGGGAGGTGAACCACTCAAGCTCATGGAGCTGGGCATGGAATGGGCGGACAGGCTTCATTTCGACGGGTCGCGCGAGTTTCTCCTGGAGCTTTCGAGCCGTTGCCGGCCGCATCATTTTCAGGAATACGAGCGCACCATCTTCGAGCTTCAGGCGAGGGGCTACGAGGTGATCATCGCCCATCCGGAGCGGTACAAGGCCATTCAGGAGGACCCGTCTCTTGCGGAGGGGTTGCTGAGGATGGGCTGCAAGCTTCAGGCGTCGGCGGATTTCATCGAAGGGGCAGGCTGGGTCGCGAGCGCGGTCCGCTCGTGCACTTTCGACCTGCAACCTGTACACCCTACATCGCAAGTGACGCGCACCAGCCCGGCATTACGAGCTGCTGGCGCAAGCGAGGCGGACGTATCGGACGCGCGGGAGGCACGCCGCTTTTTAGGCTGCGGGCGCCTGCCGTGCGGGTGTCGTGGCGAAAAGAGAATTATGCTCAATTGTTCGTTCGCTGACATTTAGATACTTGATGCATTACCCTTTGCAAAGGGTCAAAAAGGGCGCCAGCTGTCTAAATTGCGCCAAATCAGGTGAAAAACGCGGGTAATGTTGTATAAATATCACGCTGTCTTTGCTAGTTGAAAGGGAGGCGTTGGAGTAGAGCTGCAGACAGGTACGGATGAGGTTTAAAGCCGACGCTGATTCGTCGAGCGATCGCCTTCAAGTTGAGGTTGGGTGATTCCTTCTGAAGAACTCAGAGAGGGTCATGTCGAACCCTGTGGCGATTTTTCGCAAAGGTTTTGCAACGTGACGTTGCGGCGGCCCGCTTCGATTGATGCGAGGTAGGCGCGGTCCATGCCGATTTTTAAGGGCGAAGCACTCTTGGCTGGAGCCGTCTCGGGCGCGTAGCTCTTTAATTCTCAGACCTACTTGTATTTGGAGAATGTTTTGCATCCCTGGAGAATATTTGATGTTGTGTATATAACAACGGACTATGTACAACATTTAATATTTTGCAGAGTTATTTCGACGCACGCTGATTCCGAAATCGGCTTGCGAAAACAGCAGAGGGTCGCATTCGAGAGATCGTTCGAGCCGGGCGGCCTAATTACGCGTTAAGTGTTGTATAAATGCAACACTTAACGAATGGGAGACCTGAAAAGGGAACTCCGCCGACATAGCTTCAGATGACGGTATCGTCGCCAAGCGCGTATTGCACATCGGAAGAGGATGAATAGCTGTTTGAACCTCCCGCAAAGGTGCGGGGGGGTGCCTTATGGGTGCCCTCGTTGCAGCTTTTCATCCTCTTTTTTTGTTGCACGGCCAATTCGGAGCATGTCGGCGAAGGAACTTCGGGTACGTCCGCCTGGCAGGCGATGGGCTTTCAGGCGGAGGGCGGGTCGAAAGTATGAGGCTTGCGCGGAAGCGCGCGTTGCGAAAGGAGGGGTGGTTCATGGCGGCTCAGTGGTACGTGGCTCAGGTTGCATCGGGTAAGGAAGCGTCGACGGCGCGTCTGTGCGAAGCGTTTCGTGGGCACCCCTGCGTGCGAGGCGTGCTTTGCCCCCGAGTGCGAGGTCATGTGGAAAAGGGGCGGGCAGTGGGAGCTTAAGCGCAAGCTCTTGTTCCCGGGGTATCTGTTCTTTGTGACCGACGACGTCGATGCGCTGAGCATGGAGCTGCGGAAGATCCCCGCCATGACCCGTCTTCTGGACGCACCGTGCGACGGCGCGGCTGCGGGCGATGCGTCCTCGGCTGCGGACGGCGACGGCGCGACGGCTGTGCGCGGTCGCCGCGAGCGCGTGTCGTTTCTGCCCCCTTACCGCCGACGAGCGCGATTGGTTTCTAGCGTTCAGCGACGCGGCGCACGTGGTTCGCATGAGCGAGGGCGTCATCGAGGGCGACACCGTGCGGGTGACGCGCGGTCCTCTTATGGGACGCGAGGGGCTCATCCGCAAGATCGACCGCCACAAGCGCCGCGCGTATTTGGAAGTGACCATGTTCGGCAGGACCGTTCCCGCCAGCGTCGGCCTGGAAATAGTGAGGAAGACGGCGTGAGCGAACGCGACGGATGTTTCGTGGGAGCTGGGAGCGCCGAGGCGCGGGGCGCGGCGATGCGCGCGGATCGGCTGAAGAAGGAGATCGGCGAAGAGCCGATCACCGGTATCGAAGGCAGGCTCTCTTACCGCTTCGTTAAACGTGCCTTCGACATCGTTTTTAGCGCTGCGGTGCTTGTCTTCTTCTGCTGGCTGTTCGCGGTTATTGCGATCCTCATCAAAATCGACGATCCCAAGGGGCGGTGTTCTTCAAGCAGGAGCGCGTGGGCAAGAACGGCAAAACCTTCAATATGTACAAGTTCCGCAGCATGTGCGTGGACGCCGAAGAAAACTTGCCGAGCTCAGGGGGCTCAACGAGAAGACCGGCCCGGTGTTTAAGATTGCCGAGGACCCGCGCATTACTCGCGTGGGCAAGTGGCTGCGCAAGCTGTCGCTCGACGAGGTTGCCCCAGTTCATCAATGTACTGCGCTCGGATATGAGCATCGTGGGCCCGCGTCCTGCATTGGCGGCTGAGGTTGCGATCTACGACGACTACCAGCGCCAAAGGTTGCTGGTCAAGCCCGGCCTCACCTGCTATTGGCAGACGCGTCGCAACCGTGACCCCATCACCTTCGACGAGTGGGTCGACTTGGATCTTCTTTATATCAAGAAGTGCGGTCCTTGGACCGACTTCAAGTTGATTATTCAAACCGTGGGCGTCGTGCTTACGGCACAGGGAGTTAGGTATATCTTTTGAAAGCTTGTGAAGAAGAAGTGGGCGCCAAGGCGCTTTTCAATTCTTAACACCTATGTCAATGCACTGTCGCTTGATGAAACCGTGGCAGAGGTGGAGAAGATCGTCACCGCTGGTGTTCCAACTCAGCATGTAGTTATCAATGCTTCTAAAGTCAACCTTATGGAAGCTGATGCTGAGTTGGCAAAGATCGTGAACGAGTGCCCACTTATCAATGCGGATGGAGCTTCCATAGTGTGGGCCGCCAAGAAGCTTGGCGTGCCTCTGGCGGAACGCGTGACGGGTATCGATTTGTTTCATCGTTTAGTAGCCCTTTCGGCTGAGAAGGGCTACAGGGCTACAAGCTCTATTCAGGCGCCAAGGGAGGAAGTCGTCTCGAAAGTGAAAGAACATTTTCGAGGAACGATATCCCGGTATTCAAATCGTAGGCTGTCGTAACGGTTATTTTACCGAAGCCGACGAGCCGCAGATTGTGGCGGACATGGTTGCATCTGGGGCGGACATGATGTTTGTCGCGTTCAGCTCTCCCTAAGAAAGAGTATTGGGTGCACAAATACCTTAATCAAATCGGAATCCCCTTCGTGATGGGAGTGGGCGGCAGTTTCGACGTGGTGGCTGGGGTGACCGATCGCGCGCCGAAGTGGATGCAGGATCACGGCTTGGAATGGTTCTACGGTTTATACAGGAGCCTGGCAGGCTTTGGAAGCGCTACATCTTGGGCAACGCAAAGTTTGTTGCCCTTACATACCGATATAAGTTCTCAAGGAAAGGCGAATAAAGAATGGTTAACGTTATCGGTCTCGGTTATATCGGACTGCCCACCGCGCTCATGATGGCCACGCACGGCGTGGAGGTCGTGGCACCGACTACAACGAGGGGCTCGTGGCAACTCTGAATGCGGGCATACCACCTTCAAGGAGGAGGGGCTTGACGGGCTGTTCGCCGACGCGTTGAAATCTGGCATCAAATTCACGACCGAGTATCAGGTGTGCGATACCTACATCGTGAGCGTGCCGACGCCCTACGATAAGCTGGACAAAAAGATTGACCCCTGCTATGTGATTGCCGCTTGCAAGACGGTGCTCGAGGTCGCCCCGAAGGATGCTGTGCTCGTGATCGAGTCGACTATTTCGCCCAACACGGTGGATCGCTTCGTGCGCCCGCTGCTCGTCGAGGCCGAGCGCGAGGACGTTAAGCTCGTCCACGCCCCGGAGCGCATCATCCCGGAAACATGGTTTACGAGCTCCTGCACAACAACCGCACCGTCGGCGCCGACGACCCCGAGGTGGGCGAGGAGGTTGCCAAGATTTACGCAACCTTCTGTCAGGGCGAAATCAGTGTGACCGACATTCGTACCGCTGAGATGACCAAAGTCGTCGGAACACCTTCCGCGCCGTGAACATCGCGTTCTCCAACGAGCTCGCGAAGGTCTGCCGCGTCGGCGGCATGGACGTGGCCGAGGTCATCCGCATCGCCAACAAGCACCCGCGCGTGAACATTCTGCAGCCCGGCCCGGGCGTTGGCGGCCACTGCATACCGGTGGACCCGTGGTTCCTCGTGGGCGACTACCCCGAGACCGCCAACTTAATCCGCCTGGCGCTTCAGACCAACGCGGGCATGCCTGAGTATGTGCTGCATCGTGCCCACGAGGTTATGGCCGAGCGTGGGATCAAGGATGCCTCCAAGGTGGGCATCTACGGCCTGACCTACAAGGAGGACGTTGACGACGTGCGCGAGAGCCCGACGCTACAGATACTTGAGTCCATGGAGGAGCACCTGTGCGGTGGCGCCGTGAAGGTGTACGACCCGTGGGTTGAGCGCGACGAGGTTCGGGCCAGGTGCACTCTATGGAAGAGTTCCTGGATGGCCTGGAGATGGTGATCGTGATGGTGGGTCATTCCCAGATCAAGGGCAAGCCCGAGGCCTTCGGCGGGCGCATTCTGATCGACCCGCGTAACGTGTGTGGCGACGGTGAGAACGTCTACAAGCTGTAAGTCTTTAAAGAGATGCAGGGAGAAGTAGGTTTGAAGAAAAGTGATGCTCGTCTTTCGGGACGCGTCCGGAGGCAATTAAGATGTGCCCGCTCGTGAACGAGCTCAAAGCCCGCTCCGACGAGTTTCAGACGGTCGTGGCGGTGACGGGTCAACATCGTGAGATGCTCGACCAAGTCCTGCGCGTTTTCGATGTGGTGCCCGACCACGACCTGGCGATTATGAAGCCGGGTCAGACCCTGTTCGACGTCACCTGCGACGTACTGCTGAAGCTCAAGGCCGTGCTCGAAGCGGAGAAGCCCGACGTGGTGCTCGTCCACGGCGACACCACCACGAGCTTTGCGGCGGCACTGGCCTGCTTCTACCTGCAGATTCCTGTGGGGCATGTGGAGGCGGGCCTGCGCACTAACGACATCTATAGTCCGTGGCCCGAGGAATTCAATCGTCAGGCTGTGGATATCGTTAGTGAGTACTACTTCGCGCCCACCGAGGCGAGTAAGCAGAACCTGCTCGACGAGGGCAAGCGTGCCGAGAAGATTTGGGTGACCGGCAACACCGGCATCGACGCTCTGCGCACCACGGTGTGCGAGGACTATACCCATCCAGAGCTGGAGTGGGCCAGCGACAGCCGTCTGATTTTGATCACGGCGCACCGCCGAGAGAACCTCGGTGAGCCCATGCACCGTATGTTTCGCGCGATCAGACATGTGATGGAGGAACATCCCGACGCCAAGGCGATCTATCCTATCCACATGAACCCAAAGGTGCGCAAGGCGGCCTATGAGGAACTTGATGGCTTCGATCGGCTGCACATCATCGATCCGCTGGAAGTGCTTGACTTCCACAACTTCCTGGCGGCGAGCCATCTCATCCTCACTGACTCAGGCGGTATTCAAGAGGAGGCCCCGAGCCTGGGCAAGCCGGTGCTGGTGATGCGCGACACCACCGAACGTCTCGAGGGCGTGGCTGCGGGCACCTTGAAGCTCGTGGGTACCGACGAGGATGTTATTTACCGAGAATTTAGCAGGCTGCTGTCCGACGAGGATGAGTACGAAGAGATGAGCCAGGCTTCAAATCCTTACGGCGACGGGCATGCGAGCGAGCGCATTGCGGATGTGCTGGGAGGCAATCGATGAAACTGAAGAAGAGGTTCACTCTTTCCCTCAAGAATAATCTACGCTTCATCCCTGATGAGGCGTACATGCGCATCTATTTCAAGGCGAAGCTTCATTACGAACCCGATTTTGAGCACCCCAAAACCTTCAACGAGAAACTTCAGTGGTATAAGCTTAATTATCATAATCCAGTCTTGACGAAGCTCGCCGACAAGTATGGTGTCCGTTCCTTCGTTGAAGAGCTTGTTGGTGCTGAGTACTTGGTCCCCCTCTACGGTGTGTATGGCTCAGTCGAAGAGATTGACCTGGAAAAGTTACCTGAGAAGTTTGTGCTCAAGTGCACCCACGATTCGCAAAGTACTTTCGTGTGCACCGATAAGGCGAAGTTCGACTTCGAGGAGGCCAAGAGGCGGTTGCGTGTGGCTTTGGGTCGCAATTGGTACTGGCAAGGTCGTGAGTGGGCATACCTTGATATTGTGCCACGTGTAGTTGCCGAAGCGTACCTTGACGAGCCCGGCAGGGAGACCCCGACTGACTACAAGTTTTATTGTTTCGATGGCAAAGTGGCGCTCGTGCAGACGGATGCGGATAGGTTCACTAACCATGAAATGCAGTATTTTTCGCCAGAGTGGGAGCAGTGGGGCGATATTAATCATGAGGTTTCCGACCATGAATCCACACCAAAGCCTGAGAACTATGAACTCATGCTCGAGCTTTCTGAGGCTGTCTGCGGACTTCCCGCACGTTCGTGTTGACTGGTACAACATCGGCGGAAAGCCATACTTTGGTGAGATGACTTTTTACACAGGCGGAGGCTATGATCCCTTCTATGCTCTTGAAGAGAAGCCGGATAAGCTGGATCGAAAGTTTGGCGAGCTCTTCGGGTTGCCTGAGGGAAGTGACTCCAATAGAAATAGTGCTTTATCCCGGCAGGTGGGCATTAGTTTTGCGGGAGATAGTGATGCCTAGCATTTTGATGGTTGGACCAAGTCCAGAATCTATGGGCGGCATTGCAACAGTTGAGAAGAACATGCTTGAGGCGGCGCACCGTAGAGGCGAAGAAGTTACCTTTCTACCAACGACTATAGAAGGGGGTAAGGCTAGGAAGCTGGCAACGGCTATGGTTGCGTATGCGAGGTACCTAAGAAAGCTGAAAAAGTTGTGACCTCGTTCACGTTCACATGGCTTCGCGCGGCAGTTACCTTCGAAAAAGGCTTTCATTGCAGCTGCAGCTTCGCATAAAAAGCCGGTTCTTCTTCATTTGCATGGCAGCGAGTTTGCTACGTGGTATGACGAGGAATGCACAGAAGGCCAAAGGCGTGATATCTGCCAAACATTTCGTCTCTGCAGCAGGATTGTCGTTCTATCCGAGGAGTGGAGGGACTTCCTGCTTAACAGGCGCATCTGCGATATTGAACAAGTAAAGGTTCTTCATAACGCAGTGGCCATTCCGGACGAAAACGTGACTGACTATACATCTAATACCGTTTTGTTCATGGGGCTTTTGACGAGCGCAAGAGCCCAGACGTGCTTTTGCGTGCTGCGGCTTGTGCTCTTTCTGCGCATCAGATGCTCGATTTATTTTCGGCGGAGATGGTGATGCGCGTGCATATATGAAGCTAGCAGATGAGCTCGGCATATGTGACAAATGTCGTTTTCATCGGATGGGCGGCTGGCGAAAAAGAAAGTCGAGGCTTTTCAGGACAGTAGTATTTTTGTCTTCCGTCTAAAAACGAAGGCATGCCTATGAGCGTACTCGAGGCGATGTCGTACGGTTTGGCCACGATTGCGACTCCTGTTGGAGGGGTCCCTCAAATCATCAACGATGGCGTGGATGGATTCCTGTTCCCGGTCAGTGATGTCACTGCCCTAGCAGAAAAACTCGATATTCTCGCGAGCGACAACGCCCTGAAAGAAAGAATTGGCAAATGCGGCCGCGCATGTATCGAGGAGTCGTTTTCCCTCGATGCTTATATGGACCAAATCGATACAATTTACGAGATCATCTGTAAATGACCTGTTTGATTCCAGATTTTTAGGTACGATGCGGCTATGAAAAAGGTCATTCATTACTGCTGGTTTGGGGGCAAGCCTCTTTCTGATACGGCTATGAAGTCTTTGGCTTCATGGGAGAGGTTTGCGCCTGGATTCGAGTTGAGACAATGGAATGAGGATAACTTCGATTTCGAAACCTGCGCTTGGTCGAGGGATGCCTATGCAGCGGGGATGTGGGCTTTCGTTGCGGACTACGCCAGGTTCAAGGTGTTGTACGAATACGGCGGGGTCTATATGGACGTGGGCAGTGAACTCATCCGCGACATAACGCCCCTTTTTGGGCAGCGTTCCCTTCACCGCAATGGAGGAATCTTCGTTGACCGCCACGACTGGGCTGATCGTTGCGGTTGAGCCGCATGATCCCATAATCGGAGCATGCGTCGCCAGGTATGAGTCTATGCAGTTTTTCACCGACCCCGTTTTTTCTCTGTAAGACTACCGTCAACGAGGTGTTCACGGCTGAGCTTGAGAAAATTGGATTCAGGCGCGAGGACAAAGAGCAGTCTTTCGGAGGTTGGCGCGTTATGGACTCCAAGGCGTTCAATCCCGTGTATGGTTTCGGTGGCTACCATGTTAAGCCGTGCACATATAGCATCCACCGTTCTTCAGGCAGCTGGGTCGAGCCTAAGTACCGTATCAAGAGGAACGTAGTGCGTAAATGCTCGCCTTTTATTGGCAGGCGGCCCGCGCAGATTCTTGGACGAGTTCTCATGGAGGTGAGCGACGGGGTTTGATTGAAGGGTCGAAGCGCATCCTCGGTGTTGCTCGAGAGAAGGTTGCGAAAGGACAGGAAGACTAACGTGAGCACTTTCTCTAAAGACACAATCCATTTCTTCGGTGCACCGGGTGTGAAACTCAGGCGTCTGATTGGTGATTTTGGGTACCGTTACGTTTTCTACTTGAGGATGTGCCAGGCGGGGGGATTGAGAAAGCTTATTTTCACATTGCCTAGGAAGCACCTTTCGAGGAAATGCGGGCTTGAAATCTCTCCATCAACTCAGATTGGCGAGGGGTTCTACATCGGTCATCCCTATGGAATCACGATTAACGTGGATGCTAAATTGGGGCGCAATGTCAATATTCACAAGGGGTGTACCATCGGCCAGGAAAACCGTGGAAAAAGAAAGGGCGTTCCACGATAGGTGACCGTGTCTATCTAGGCATTAATTCCACGATTGCGGGTAACGTTACCATTGGCAATGACGTTTTCATTGCGTCGAACACGTTTGTCAATCAAGATATCCCCAGCCACTCGATTGTCATTGGCAGTCCTTGCAAGGTTATTGAAAGGCAAAAATGCGACCGAGGGTTACATCATTAACCTGGTTTAGTTCAGGCTTCAGGATAGGTGAAACGTATTTTTTGAAACATGTAGGCATACTCACATTCTCAATACTGTGAACTATGGGGCATCGCTCCAGGCGTGCGCGCTTCGTAGGGCCGTGGAGTCTTTGGGCTGCGACTGCGAGATCCTCAATTACAGCAACAGGGGAACTTGATGACCGCGAGCTGGGAACGCATTTCTCGCTTAGCCCATCGGGTGCTGTGCGCTACTTTCTGAGACGGGGGTTCGAACGCCGCAGGGTAGCGGCGTTTTCGCGCTTCGCCAAAGCCAACTTGAATCTTACGAACAAACTCGACGGGCGGCTCTCATCGATGAGGCCAAGACGCTTGATTGTATTTTTATCGGCAGCGATCAGGTTTTCAACCCTCGCGTAAACGGACACGACCCCATTTTCTTGGGTGCAGGTATCGCAGATGTTGCTCGTGTTGCCTCGTATGCGGCCAGCCTGGGCGATGCGACGGCCGAGACAATCGCTGCGTGCGATAAAGGGCGCTGCGGGAGGCTTGCCTCATTTTCGGGCCTCTCGGTGAGAGAGCCCAGCTCCATGGAAGTGTTGCGCAGTATGGGTCTTGATCCTGTTTTCATGCCAGATCCGACGCTTCTGCTCTCGTGCGACGATTGGTCGGAGCTTGCCACAGGGGAAGGCCTAGGGTCTATTCCCGAGAAATACGTGCTGCTCTACACGCTCAACTCTGAGCAGAAGCTTTTGAACAGGGCCTTGGAGGTTGCGGGGCGGTTGGGTATCCCCGTCGTCTGCTTACATTACAACACTAAGGATTTTCCTGGCGTGCTTAATGTGAGAGATGTCGGCCCGGCGCTTTTTCTGGAGCTGGTGCGTAGGGCTGCGTTCGTGTGCACAGATTCCTTTCACGGCGCATGCTTTTCCCTGAACTTCAATAAGCAATTTGTTGTAAAGACCTCGAAGCCGCAGTTCAGAGCAACGTTAGGATTACCGACCTTTTGGCGCGCTATGGCATGGAGGACTGCCTATTCGTCGCTGGCGAGTCGTCGGTGCGCAATGCGGATTACGGTCGCGCCAACCAGACTCTGGCTCGCGACCGCGCTGACGCCCTCTCGTTCATCGTCGAGTGCATAGGGCTTTAGGGGCGGTATCATCCTATGTTTGCCAAAAACGCTTTCTGGAACCTTGTCTACCAGCTGACCGCTGTGGTCGCCCGGCTTTCTGGTCCCGAGGGCCATCATCGGAGTATACGGCTCCGAGGTCAACGGCTTGGTGACCTCACTTACCCAGTTCATCGGATATTTTGCGCTCGTGGAGGCGGAATATCGGGTGCGGCGACGTTCGCCCTGTTCAAGCCGCTCACGCAGGGCGACTGGAGGGGCGTCAACATTGTCGCGTCCGCGTCACGGGCTTTACCAGAGATCGGGCGTTGTATTCCTGGCCCTGCTGGTAGGGCTCTCGGTCGTTTACCCGGTATTTGTTTCGGCGGGCGCGCTGCTGCCATGGGAAATCGTGGCTCTGACCTTCCTTTTAGGCGCGAAGGTTGTTGTTGACTTCTTCTCGCTCTCGAAGTACAGGGTGTTCCTCACTGCCGATAAGAAGAACTGGCTGATTCAGCTCGCCTCGACCGTCTACACGCTGCTGAATACCGCAATTATCATCGTGTTCTCGCATTTGCGCGCGCCTGTTGTGGTGGTCTACGCGCTGGCGCTTGCGGCCGTGTTTGCGCGAAGTGCCATCCTGGCCGTATATACGCGACGATGCTACCCAGCGTTTGACTGCAAGGTAGATTATGGAGACTTCAAGTTGCCGCAGCGCTGGGATGCTCTATTCCTGCAGATTCTGGGTGCGGTACAGTCGGGTGCGCCCGTTGTCTTGGCCACCGTGCTGTGCGGAAGCATGAGCGAAGTCAGTGTTCTGGCGGTGTACCTGTTGATCTCAAACGGGTTGCAGATGATTCCCAATGCGCTGGGTACGGGCCTGCAGGCTTTGTTTGGACGACAGATTGCAAATGGCGATTACGGGGCGCTTCGCGCTTCGTACAGGCCTTACAGGGCATTGATCTATTCGGTGTCAGCTGTTGCCTGCGGATGCGCCTTCTCGCTGATACTGCCTTTTGTTGATTTATATGCAGGGGTTTCCGCGATGCAGACTACCACAACGCGCTTCTCGGCTTTCTCGTGGTGCTGAATGTATTCCTCTACCATGGCAAGTCTTCCCAGGGACTTCTCGTCATAGCCGCAGGGATGTATCATGAGACAAGGTGGCAGACCTGCATGCAGGCGCTGATTATCGTTGTTCTGGGCATCCCCTGACGATGGGGTTTGGTATCGTAGGCACCATCGCGGCTTCTTGCGTGTCGAACGCTTACCGTGTGGTTGACTTGCTGTTATTCGAGCCCACCAGGATTTCTAGGGACACGGTGTCAAGCTCTCTTTCAGCCTTCGGGCTGTATGTCCTGCAGACTGCCCTTATCGCGATACCTGGGTATTTTTCTCTCGAGCTTAGCTTGCACTTGGGTCCTTTGGGCTGCCGTCGCTGCCGTCCTGGTTCTGTGGGGCGTCGCCATCGTGTGTCTGACGCTCGCCCTGCTCGACAAAGACAGCTTCCGCTCCATCTTCAAACGCTTTGTAAGGAATAGATAGCCATGCGTCTTGCATCCTCGTCGCAAATCGATGTAGCGTTCCCTGCACCGCGCGGAGCGCGTTTCTCCCTAAAGAATGGGTCGATGGTCTTCGTCCCCTGCTCTTTTATGCCTTTTTCTGCCAATCATTCGCCTCGTCTTCGATCGTACTCGGTGTATGCCTTGCCATATCCTTTGTGTCGCTCGCTATGCATTTCTTAGCCAACGGAGGTTCGCTAGCAAGAGGTTTGGTTTCGAGGTCGCTTGGGTCCCGTTTTTTGTTCTTTTTTATGCGCATAGCTTTTATTTCGGCGTGAGTAACCTGACGTTGCTGGTGGTCTACACAATTCTGTTTGTGTGCATGTACGCTGCCTCGGGCGAGAGGGAGTGGGTGGCGTCGTGCATTGAGGTTGTGGTTGCGTTCGCGGCCATCCACGCCTTGTGCACGATTGCCTTCTGGCTTTTTCCCGTATTGTATGCGCCGGTGAAGACGGCATTTTTCTTTTCGAGCTACATGGCGAGCGACTATCGATCCGGCTTTACTGCACACTACAGCACTAACTCCATCTATTTGAGCTTCGGCCTGGTGTGTTGGGCGTGTGGGCTAGTGGAGAGAAATCAAGCCGAGAGCAAAAGATATAATCTTGGGCTTGGTGCTTCTGCTTGCCTTGTTCTTGACAACGAAACGCGGGCCGCTTGTCGCATCCGTCGTTGCTGTTTCGATATGCTATCTTTTCGTCAACAGGGATAAATTTACGGATACGGTGTTGAAATCCCTGGTCATCGTTTTGTTCGCGATTCTTGCCGTGGGGGTGTTGGCGACGTTCGTGCCGGGCGTCGAGGCAACCCTTCAAAGATTCGTCGAGCTGTCCGAAGACGAGACGGGCAACGGCAGGAGCGAGCTGTACGACTGCGCCTGGAGCATGTTCTATTCGAATCCTCTATTTGGAAATGGGTGGGGGTCGTATTCAAAGTACGTTGCGACGACGCCGCTTGGCGTCATGTATAGCAATGTTGGCTTCACATCGATGAGTACCCATAATGTTTACCTGCAGCTTTTGGCGGAGACGGGTATCGTGGGGTTGACTCTGTTCTTAGCGCCCGCTGCGGTTACGCTGATCGCGGCGATGCGGTGCTCGGCTGCGCATCGCGGAGGAGGACTCTACGGGGAGTCATTTTGTCTTTGGGCCTGCGTGGGCGCGCAAATCTTCTTCCTGATTTATTGCTTTTCAGGCAACCCTCTTTACGACCCGCAGTGTTACATACCGTACTTCATGTCGTGCGTCGGCGTGTTTGCTATATGCGGGATTGACACCAAGAGGAAGGAACGGGGAGGTTCATGGAAATCTGCAATAATCCGCAGCTATGCTGTGGATGCTCGGCGTGCCAATCGGTCTGCCCGCGCTCGGCAATCACTGTGGTCGAGGATAATCGGGGATTCTATCGCCCCAATGTGGATGAGGCAAAGTGCGTGCAATGTGGTCTGTGTGAGGCAACGTGTCCTGCCAACGGGGGGATGGCGGAGGAACTGAAGAGGGGGCCGCTCGAAGTGCTAGCGTACAAGGGCACCGACCAAGAGAGGGCCAAAAAGTTCCTCGGGTGCAGCCTTTTGGGCGCTGGCGCAATATGTGCTTGGCAGGGGCGGCGTAGTATACGGCGCTTGTTTCGACGACGAGTTCGGGTTGTGCAGAGGCGCTGCGCCACTGAAGGCGAGGCGCAGGCATGTAGGGGTCGAAGTATTCTCAAAGCTTCGCGGGGGGTGACGTACGGTGAGGCTTACCGGGACCTGCAGCAGGGCAGATGCGTGCTGTATACGAGTACTCCTTGTCAGATTGCGGGTCTGCGGGTTTTCTTTCAAGAAGAGCTATTCTGGGCAGCTGGTGACCTGCGACTTAATATGTCACGGAACGCCGAGCAACCGGTTGTTCCGCGAGTACATCGCGTTCCTCGAACGGAAAAAGCGGCAAGAAGGTGGTCGGCTACTGCCATCGCCCGAAGGGCGGGGTTGGGGCGTGCATGTTGAGAAGGCGGTCATGGAAGACGGCAGCACGCTCTATGACACTATCGAAAGTAATATATGGCGAACGTTGTTCTACAGTAATGATGCCCTCAATAATTGTTGCTACAAATGTTTGTATACCAGCGTGGACAGAGTCGCTGATTTTACGATTGCTGATTTTATTGGAGTAAATCGTTGCCGTAGGGAGCTAAATGACGACAAAGGTCTTTCCGTCCTGATGGTTAACAGTGAGCTTGCGGAGAACATCGTGGGGCAGGGCGTTTTCGAGCCTGGGGCTGTGGAAATAACGATCGACGAGGTGACTCCCGGTAACCCTATGCTGCAAAGGCCCTCGGTGCCTCAGGACGACGTAGGGGCTTTCTGGCGGGCGTACGAAAAGCGCGGCTTTGAAGGCGCGGCGCGCTATGTGGGGGGCCTACGGGTTTGTCAAAACTGCAAAAACTCTGGTTAAGCGCCTTATGGGTAGAGACTGACAAGCAGACAGAAAGAGAGCGTGCTTCCTTTGAATCCTATGGAGTTCATCGAGCGGGCCGCATGTTGGGTTTACGTTCGCGGCAAACTTGCGTTTCTGAAGGGCAGGTTTCCCGGCCAGATAACTATAACGAAGGCGTTTAGGCGGCCCTTTTACTGCCGCGTGTCGGCTACGGGGCGCATCAACGTGGCAGAGCGGACCTCGTTCAACTACGGGTGTGCTTTGATTGCCCACGAACGCATCGACATCGGCAAGGGGTGCTTATTCGGGCCAAATGTGCACGTATATGATTTCGATCACGGCATGGCGCAGGACGGCACGATGTATCGCGACCAGCCGACCAAGACCGCGCCGGTCCGCATCGGAGATAATGTGTGGTTGGGCGCGAACGTAGTTGTGCTCAAGGGTGTCACCATCGGGGATAACGCGGTTATTGCCGCGAACAGCGTTGTCTCAAAAGACGTACCAGCGAATACATTGTTTTACGAGAAGCGCGAGCGGCGTTACAGGGGTCTACAGTAGTCGAGAACGGTTGCGTGATGCCCTGCTTCAATAGGCATGTAAGTGATTTACTCACCGTAATAAAACACAGTGGCGCTTTTCGAATGGTTGAGCTTTGTTTTGAGCTTCAAAATAAACTGGCTGATTGCTTTGCTAGGGGATGAAGCCAAGACATTTTCCAACGCTTCAGATGGTGCATAGCGTAGTAGATACTTCGGGCTCTGGTGGGCCCATGGCGCTTCGTGCGGCCTTAGCACCTGCGATGTCATTGACGGCGTGTGCTTGGGGCCGCGTATGGCACCCACTATAACAACCTGAGCTTTAGCTACAATGGCTACTGTCTCCCCGCTATCTTGGGTGTGCTTGTCGGTTCAGTGCCTATAGGAGAAAGCCCCAAATGCAATCGAGAGACTGAAGGCTACGTAACTGGCCGAATCTGATTTGTGCCGCTTCTGTCGTTCCTACCCGCAACTCAAACCGAGTTGCGGGGTTTCTTGGTCTTTGGGCGGATTATTCGCTGCTGGTTAACAGTCGTTAACTACCGGGGGTGACAATCGTCAGAAGGCCCTCTTTCGTCGTGGCCGCCGCTCGCCCTTAGGGCATGTCCAAAATCCTGACCTGTGTCAAGATTTCGGACACGTAAGCTCGAGGAATCCAGCGGCCATAGGCATGGCCTCGGGCTTGGGCTCGGTTCTCTCGAAGAAGGCCGCCATGGCCTCGGCGGCACCTTGTAGCCGATCGTCGAGTGGGGCATTCGGCGGCTGCATCAGAGATGCCGTCCTGGGTGAGGGCGTCTCGTGCGTGCGGGCGCCGGGCAGCGGATTCGCTATGCGCTCGCACACACCGGCTCGTCCTGCTCGCCCACCAAGCCTATAAGTACTTCACGACGGCTTCCTTTCCGAATTCGGCAATCGTGTAGCCGACCACGAGATCGCCGGATTCGCTTATTCCGTAGGAGGTTTTCCTCTAGCAGCCCGTTCTCTCTTGCGGTGGCAAGCGCCTCGTCGATTCCCTTGAGGGTGAAAAGCTTCCGGCTTCCATAGGTCGGTTCAAGCTCGGCCAACACGTTCTCGGAGGTGCGCTCGCACCCGTCGGCGAACAGCCTGATGATGGCGTAGTAGAGCGGTTCGGCGTTTTTGGGGTCCATGCTAGTTCCCCTCCTTTTTTCTTCTTCAAGATGCTTGCGGGGTCCACTGCGATGAGGAATATGCCCGCCACCATTACGACGGCCCCGACCCACTGCATCATCGTCAGGGGCGGGTAGCTCTCCGACATGTCTCCGACGTTGAGAACGCCCAGCAGCAGCCAGATGAACAGCGGGCCCCAGAAGGCGTACATGCCGTTGCAGGCCATGCCCAACGCCGTTCCGCACATGGAGTTGCCCTTGTACCAGAACGAGAACGCCGGCATGGCGAACAGGCCCGAGATTGCGAACACGAGGATCGACGGATCGGTCGCCGCCGCAGCGATCATGGCGGGGACCAGGGAGATCTCGCCTCCGATGGCCGCAAAGATCGGGAATGCGACGAGCAGCTCCAGCAGCCCTGCCGTCAGCTGCCTGATGGCTATGCCGATGCGGTAGTCGATGAGCGTGGTGCCGAATCCCGCGACGCAGCCCTCGAAGCCCCAGCCGAATGCGGCCAGGAAGGCGAAAAGGCAGCCGAGCAGGGCGTCGGGCCCCATTCCCGCGAAGCTGGCTCCGCCGATGGCCCCTGCCGCAGCGAGAGGCACACGAGCACGCCCACGATCTTGTGCGCCTCGAGCTTCTGCTTGAACAGCACGCGTCCGAGCACGGCGCCGATGGCGCAGTTGAGCGCGGCGATGGGGACGATGACACCTGGGTTGCCCGTCGCCGTGGCCGAGTTGAGCGCCACGACGTAGGCGATGGTGGCCACGGGGCCGCCGATGGCGGCGCACAGCATCATGACCCGCCCGGTTTCGTCTTGATGGTTTTCCAGAGGTCGCCGACTTGGCCGTTCTTGGCGCAGGCGACGAGCGACCACAGCCCGCTGAACAGGTCGTTGAGTCCTGCGGCGAGGGCCGCGAGGGTGAACGTTATCGCGAACGCGCCGAGCGGGGCGTTGCCGCTCCATTCCTCGCCGCCGAACCACGGGCCCCAGACGCCCTGCGTCTCGGCAAGGGTGAGAAACGCCGTGTAGAGGCCGTAGCAGATTCCCGAGGCGACCGCGAAGGCGATGCCCCTCGTCATGAACCTTTTGCGACGTTGCCTTTTCAGACGCTCTATCGCTTGCTGCTCGTTTTCTTCGATGCTCATCGGCTTCTCGACTTTCTTTCCCGGGGCTTAGCTTTCTTCGCCTGCGTACAGCGCAAGGGCCTTTTCAGGTACGTCTTGGCATGGCGGTAGTAGATGTAGGCCCACTCGCCGACGTTGTCGCCTTCGCTCTCCTTCAGAAGCGTCCACGCGTACCAGCACCAGCCGGCCATCCCGACCTGCCCCAGGTTGTGCCTGCGCTCCTCCGGCGTGGCCTCGCGGCCGAAGTAGTGGAACAGGGCTCGGTCCATCTCGTCTTCGCTCAGCTGCTCGCATACGGCGAAGGTGCCGAAGTCGTTGGCGTAGTCGCCCATGCCCGCGTACTCCCAGTCGATGAGGCTGATCGCGCCGTCTTCGGCTACGAGGAAGTTCAGCCCGAAGAAGTCGTTGTGGCACAGCACCGGCTCGCCGCCGTCGGCCAAGAGCAAGTCGTTGAGCTTGGCGGCCTGCTCGCTCATCTCGGCCCAATCGGGGACGTTGATCTGGCTGCGCTCGAGGATGGCCTTCTCGTAGGAGCGCCCTTCGTCGTAGAAGCTGAAGGGCCTTTCCACCGAAGCCCCCGACTCGTGCAACTTGCGGGCCATCTCCATCGCGGTCTTCAGTTGGGCGTTGTCGTGGGCGTCTAGGTTCCTGCAGTTGGGCACGAACCGCGAGATCTTCCAGCCGCGCCTCGGGCTTTCGAACACGAACGTGCTGTCCAGGCCGAGTTTCGCGGCCGTTTCCAGCGCGATCTTCTCGGCCTTGCGGTCGATCATGAGCTCGGTGCCGACGCCCGGGTGGCGGTAGACCCATTCGCCGTCGTCGGTCGAGAAGTGGCAGCTGAGGTTGGTGATGCCCTGCTTCAGGGGGTACACGTCGCGGATCTCGGACTTCTCGCATCCCAGCACCGCGCAGATGTTGTCGAAGATCTCGCTGTCTAGGTTGTCCAGGAACAGCGGGTCGAAATCGCGCAGCTCGTCGAGCGAGTCGAATTCGCGGATGATGGGCGGGTCGTATTTCCTGATGGACATGTCGAGCTCTTTTGATGTGCTCGACGTAGAGATCCTCCCACAGCTTGTCGCGCGTTTGCGGCAGGTCGTACTCGGCCTCGAGGATCTTGCGGAACCTCGCCGAGAAGGCGCGGTCGAAGTAGGCGTGGCCGATCATGAACCAGGCATCGCTGCCGCCGATGGAGACCTTCTCGATTCGCCCGCGCGCACCTGCGTGCATGCACCATTCCTTGGTGGGACCTTCCGAATACTCCGCGGGTAATACGCTTTCCACACCCGATGCTCAGAAGGGATTCTCTTCGAAGTAATTGTCCGACGAGCATATGTAGGTGTTGCCCAGGATCTCGCGCACGAGCATGAGCGAGCTGTTGTTGTTGCGCTCTGCGTAGACGCGGTTGATGACGATCTTCACGCCGTACTTGTCCTCTAGGTAGAAGAAGGACTCCTTCTTGTAGCCGACCACGATGACGATGTCGTTTATGCCGGCTGCCTTGAGCTGCTCGATCTGGCGTTCGATGAGGATCTCTCCCGCACCTTGAGCAGACCCTTGGGCCGCTCGTAGGAGATGGGCGCGAAGCGGTTCGACAGGCCGGCGGCCAGAATGACCGCGTTTTCCACCTCGTAGGGCTTGAGCTCGGCCATGCCCCGTGCGGTGATGCGGCCCTCGTCGACGAGCCCTGCGGCCAGGCATTCCTTGTGCGCGGCGTTCACCGTGGCAAGACCCATGCCGGTCGCCTCGGCGAGCTCTCGCTGCGTGGCGCCCGGGTTTGTCGGCCAGAGCGTTCGCGATTTTGAATTGATTGTGCGTGAGCGACATCCTGCAGGTTCCTTCTTGTTCGATTTTCTAAAAGATGTCATGTTTTATGAACAATATCATAGAAGTGTTCGAAAATCTACCGATTCGGGAAAAACGGAACAACTATTGCAAAACGGAACAGCCATTGCCGATGTCGATGTCGAGGGTTTGGGGGCGGGCGGGCCTCGAACTCTAGGTGTCGCGCGTCAGTAGATTGCCTGTGATGATCTGCTCTTTCGTGCTACAATAATATAGAATTTGTAGCATAAAAATCAGAAAGGGGCGTGATCGACATGGTGCAGGTTCGCGAGGTGGCGTCGGCGGCAAACGGCTACGTCACTGCGTCCGCCGCGGCGGCCTGCGGCATCCAGAGTCGCCAGCTCGCCGAGGCCGTTTCGCGCGGCGAGCTGGAGAAGCTTGGTCGCGGTCTGTACTGCACCCCGAGACGTGGGGGATGAGTACGTCGCGGCCCAGCACCGCTTCGCGCGCGGCACGTTCTCGCACGACACGGCCCTCTACCTGCTCGGCTTGTCCGACTCCGCGCCCGAGTCGCTCACCATGTCCTTCCCGCGCGGCTACAACCCGTCGTCGGCGAAGGTCGCAGGCCTTGTGGCGAAGTCATCGCCCAAGGGCCTGCACGAGTTCGGCGAGGTGCAGGTTGAGACGCCCTACGGCAACGAGGTGCGGGCCTACGGCGCGGAGCGAACGTTGTGCGACATGCTGCGTGGGGACTGCCTCGCCCGGACATGCAGGCGACGATGCCGGCGCTCAAGGCGTATCTGTCGTCGCGCGAGAGAGACCTCCCCAAGCTTCAGTCCTTCGCGGACGAGCTCGGGGTGGGAAGGAAGGTGAGGAGGATCATGGAGGTGCTGCTGTGAGGACCAGGAACGCCATGCAGCTCAAGGCGCTCATAAACAACAGGGCGAAGGCCTCCAGGCGTGTCGCCTCAGCTGATGCTGCAGAACTACATGCTCGAGCGCCTGATAGACCGCATTGCGCGGTCGGCCTGGCGGGACTCCGTTATCGTGAAGGGCGGCATGCTCATCGGCTCGCTCGTTGGCGTGGACAGGCGGACGACCAAGGATCTCGACACGACCGTGACGGGGTTCACCCTGACTCACGACAAGGTCGCCGAAGTCTTCGGCGAGATCTGCTCCGTCGACGCCGAAGACGACCTCGTTTTCGAGCTGCTGAGAACGGAAGACATCCGCGAGGTCGATGAGTATCCGGGCATTCGCGTGTTTCTGCGCGCCCGCTATGCGCCCCTGGCAGTGCCGATCGCGGTCGACGTCACTACAGGCGACAGGATAACGCCGGCCGCCGTCGTGTACGAGTATCCCTTCGTGTTCGACGAGGGCTCGGCAAAGATCATGGCGTACCCGCTCGAGACAGTACTTGCCGAGAAGGTGGAGACGGTGCTGACGCGGAACGTGGCGACGACGCGCATCCGCGACTTTACGATGTCTTCGAGCTGTGGCGCGTGAAGGGCAGCCAGGTTGACGTAGAGACTCTTGGCGCGGCGCTCAAGGCGACGTGCGAAAAGCGCAACAGCACAGCCGCCGTCAGTGGGCGGAGCGTGGCGATCGCTGCGATGCACGGCGACGAGGGGCTCGTCCGTCAATGGGCGACGTACGGATCAAGCACTCGTATGCCCAGGGCGTCTCGTTCGGAGAGACGCTCGATGCGGTTGAGGAAGTGGCGGAGATCGCGGCGGGGGCTGACGCGTGGT
>VOFH01000385.1_pt1 | contig 21858 bp, 16 predicted proteins | sample 5384091 | NCBI WGS metagenome assembly VOFH01 (sample SAMN12384727, study PRJNA508395) | human gut metagenome | isolation source: healthy gut G | host: Homo sapiens
CACGTTCGAATAGACGAAGCGGTCCAGCACGACGGCCTTGCCCGCGGCGATCCACCGCCGGATCTGCGGTCCGGCATCGGCCCGGTCGCCGGCGAAGAGCAGCGCCACCAGATAGGGATCGACCTCGTTCACGCCGCCGAACCCGCCGCGCAGGAAGCGGGCGATCAGCTCGCCGTAAACCGGAGCGTCGAAACGCGGAAAATGGATGTATTCGCTCTCCACGCCCCGCTCCGAGAGCAGCCGGCGCAGCAGGCGGATCTGGGTCGATTTACCCGCACCGTCCAGACCTTCGAGCACGATAAACATAACGTCACTTTATGTCGGTTTCAAACAATCGTTTCTCAGCGCAGCATACGCACAGCGCGCGCCACGCCGTCGGCGAGCGCATCGGCTTCGCCGAGCGTGTTGTAGAGGGCGAACGAAGCGCGGCACATGCCCGTCGTCGCGTAATGGTCCATCACCGGCTCGGCGCAGTGCTGCCCCGTGCGGACGGCGATCCCCAGCTTGTCGAGGATCATGCCCATATCGTAGGGATGCACCCCCTCGACGTTGAACGAGACGATCGCGCACTTGTCTTCCGTCGTCCCGTAAATCCGGAGCCCGTCGATGGCCGAGAGGCGTTCCGTGGCGCGGCGCAGCAGCGCCGTCTCGTGCGCCTCGATCTCCGCCGGATCGGATTCCTGCAGGAACTCCACGGCGCGCCCCAGCGCGATGGCCCCCACGAAGTTGGCCGTGCCGGCCTCGAACTTGAGCGGCACGGGGGCGAAGGTCGTCCCCGCGAAGGTCACGCGATCGACCATGTCGCCGCCGCCCAGAAAGGGCGGCATCGCCTCGAGCAGCTCCCGGCGGCCGTACAGCACGCCGATTCCCGTCGGACCGTAGAGCTTGTGGCCCGAGAAGGCGTAGAAGTCGCACCCCATCTCCCGGACATTCGCCCCGCCGTGCACGATACCCTGACAGCCATCGACCGCGACCACCGCACCGACGGCGTGCGCCGCCTCGACCACGGGCCGCAGGTCGGGCCGCGTACCGAGCGTATTGGACGCCTGCGTGACGGCGACCGCCCGCGTGCGGGCGTCCACGAGCGACGGCAGACACTCCGTCCGCAGACGGCCGTCGTCGTCGAAGGGCAGCATGCGTATCTCGGCTCCCTTGCGCTGGGCCAGCAACTGCCACGGCACGATGTTCGAGTGGTGCTCCATCTCGCTGACCACGATGTTGTCGCCCGCCTGCACGAAGCGTTCGCCCCAGGCATAGGCGACCGTGTTGAGCGACGCCGTGGCCCCGGCCGTGAAGACGACCTCCTCGCGTTCGGCAGCACCGATGAAAGCGGCGATCCGGCTCCGGGCGGCTTCGTAGCGTTCGGTGGCCTCCTCCGAGAGAAGGTGCACGCCGCGATGGATATTGGCGTTCATCCCCCGGTAGAGGGCATCGACCTGCTCGATCACGCAGCGGGGCTTCTGCGCCGTCGCCCCGCTGTCGAGGTAAACGAGCGGCTTCCCATAGACCCTGCGGGAGAGAATCGGAAACTCCCCGCGTATTTTTTCGACGTTGAACATATCTACAACCGTTCCATTTTGGCGGAAACCATCTCCATCACGGCCTCGCAGAGCGGCTCGACGCCGCACCGGCGCACGACGTCGCCCACGAAGCCCTCGATCTGCAACCGGCGGGCGTCCACCTCGCTCAGCCCGCGCTGGCGCATGTAGAGAATCGCCTCGGTGTCCATCTGTCCCACCGTCGCGCCGTGCGAACACTTCACGTCGTCGGCATAGATCTCCAACTGGGGCTGCGTCGTGATGCGGGCCTCGCGGCTCAGCAGGATGTTGCGGCTCTGCTGCCGCGCATCGGTGCGCTGGGCGCCGGGAGCCACATAGACCAGCCCGCGGAACTCGCCCACGGCCCGGCCGCCGGCGACGCCCTTCACCGCCGAATCGCTGCGGCAGTCGGGAACGTTGTGCGCCGTGTGCAGCGTCACGACGCAATGCTCCCCGTCCGCAGCCAGGAAGGCCCCGCCGAGCGAGTTTTCGGCCTCCGTACCGTCGAGGTCGATGCGGTAGGAGGCGTTGGCGCCGGTGAGCTGCACCGTCGTCACGCGGCAGCGGCTGCGCGCGGACTGTCTGACGGACACTTCGGCGAAAGCCTCGGCCGCGAAGAGGTGCGTCAGCTCCAACTGCGCCCCCTCGCCGAGTGCGACGGTCAGCGAGGCGGCGTCGGCCTTCGTATGAAGCACGACGAGGTGTGCCGACGAGCCGGCCTCCGCCTCGACGCGCAGCGCGCGGGGATCGACCGCCGCGAAAGGTTCCGCCCCGGTCCCGGCGACGCGGAGCGTTTCGCCGCCGACCGGACGGAACGTGCGGAGTATGTCGCGAAGAGCCTCCATCACCGGTCGTATTCGTTGATGAGCCAGTCGTACCCCTCCTTTTCGAGCCGGAGCGCCAGCGACTTGTCGCCCGAATGGATGATGCGGCCCCGGTAGAGGACATGCACCACGTCGGGGACGATGTAATCGAGCAGCCGCTGGTAGTGCGTGATGACCACCGTGGCGTTCTCCGCCGTGTGGAGTTTCGTGACGCCCGTGGCGACGATGCGCAGTGCGTCGATGTCGAGGCCCGAATCGGTTTCGTCCAGAATCGCCAGCTTCGGCGCGAGCATCGCCATCTGGAATATCTCGTTCTTCTTCTTCTCGCCGCCCGAGAAGCCCTCGTTCACGGCGCGCGACGTCAGTTTCGAGGGCAGCTCCACGACGGCGCTCTTCTCGCGCATCAGGTGCAGGAACTCGGCGGCCGAAAGCGGTTCCTCGCCGCGGAAACGGCGCTGCTCATTGACGGCCAGCTTCATGAAGCCGGCCATCGTGACGCCCGGAATCTCCACCGGATACTGGAAACCCAGGAAAAGCCCCAGACGCGCCCGGTCCTCTATGGACATATCCAGCAGGTCGCGCCCCATGAAGGTCGCCAAACCTTCGGTGACGGTGAACTTCTCGTTACCCGCGAGCACCGACGCGAGCGTCGATTTGCCCGAGCCGTTCGGCCCCATGATGGCGTGCACCTCGCCGGCCTTCACCTCCAGGTCGATGCCCCGGAGAATCTCCTTGCCATCGACCGAGGCGTGCAGATTTTTTACGCTTAACATATTCTCTTTGCCAGTTTTTCACATTTTCCAATCTCCCGGGGAGTCAGCTCCCCGTGTTTGCGGCATCCGCCCTTGCCGAAGGTCCCCACGACGCGGAACCCGCTCCAGCGCAGAATCTCGCGCAGCGAACGGAACACGCCGCCCGTCTGGCGGAACCAGACGCTGAACGGCCAGACCGTGTTGCACGCGGATACCAGCACGGCCCGCTTGCCCTTGTGCAGCGCTACCGGCAGACCGTTCTCCCGCTCGCCCATCAGCGCATAGACCATCCGGTCGAACAGCACCTTCAGCTCGCCGCTCATGTTGCCCCAATAGCAGGGCGAACCCACGACGAGCGCATCGCACGCGCGGATCATCCCGGCGACACGGTGGGCGTCGTCCTCCGGAAGCACGCAGCGGCCCAGCGACCGACACCGCATGCAGCCCGTGCAGGGCCGGACCCGCAGATCGCAGACCGTCAGACTCTCGACCGTACAATCCTGCGGCAGAGCGGCGACCACATGGCCGAGCATCTGCGAAACCACTCCCCCGCGCCGGGGACTGCCGTTTATCACCACGACCTTCATACTCCGTTCCCCCGCCATTATCCGACCGACCCTTCGAGACTGATCGCCAGGAGCTTCTGCGCCTCCACGGCGAACTCCATAGGCAGTTTGGCCAGCACCTCGCGGGCGTAGCCGTTCACGATCAGTCCCACGGCATCTTCGGTCGAAATTCCCCGCTGCCGGCAGTAGAAGAGCTGGTCGTCGGAAATCTTCGAGGTCGTGGCCTCGTGCTCCACGACGGCCGACGCATTGCGGCTGTCGATCACGGGAAAGGTGTGCGCCCCGCAGCGGTCGCCGATCAGCAGCGAATCGCACTGCGAGTAGTTGCGGGCGTTCTCCGCGTCCTTGGCCATGCGGACCAGCCCCCGGTAGGAGTTTTCGCTGCGGCCCGCCGAGATGCCTTTCGAGACGATGCGGCTGCGCGTGTTGCGGCCGACGTGGATCATCTTCGTACCCGTGTCGGCCTGCTGGAAGTTATTGGTCATGGCCACCGAGTAGAACTCGCCCACGGAGTTGTCGCCCGCGAGGATGCAGCTCGGGTACTTCCACGTGATGGCCGAGCCGGTCTCGACCTGCGTCCACGACAGGCGCGCGTTCTCACGGCAGATGCCGCGCTTGGTGACGAAGTTGTAGATGCCGCCGCGCCCCTCGCGGTCGCCCGGATACCAGTTCTGCACGGTCGAATACTTCACCTCGGCGTCGCGTTCGACGACGATCTCGACCACGGCCGCGTGCAACTGGTTCTCGTCGCGCTGCGGCGCGGTGCATCCCTCCAGGTAGCTCACGTAGGAACCTTCGTCGGCCACGATGAGCGTCCGCTCGAACTGTCCCGTACCGGCGGCGTTGATGCGGAAATAGGTCGAAAGCTCCATCGGGCAGCGCACGCCCTTCGGGATGTAGCAGAACGACCCGTCGGAGAAGACCGCCGCATTGAGCGCCGCATAGAAATTGTCGGTCGCGGGAACCACGCTCCCCAGGTACTTCCGCACCAGCTCGGGGCAGTCGCGCAGCGCCTCGGAAATCGAGCAGAAGACGATGCCCTTCTCGGCCAATGTCTCCTTGAAGGTGGTCTTCACCGAAACGGAGTCCATCACGGCATCGACCGCCACGCCCGAAAGGGCCATCTGCTCCTCGAGCGGAATGCCCAGCTTGTCGAACGTGCGCCGCAGCTCGGGATCGACCTCATCCATCGACCCGAGCTTCTTCCGGGGCTTGGGGGCCGCATAATAGATGATGTCCTGGAAGTCGATCTCCGGAATCGTCAGGTGCGCCCAGGTCGGAGGCTCCAGCGTCAGCCAATGGCGGTAGGCCGCCACGCGCCGCTCGGTCATCCACTCCGGCTCGCCCTTTTTGGCGGAGATCAGCCGCACGACCTCCTCCGAAAGACCCTTGCCGATGGTCTCGGTCTCGATGTCCGACGTAAATCCGTATTTATATTCCTGCTCCCGAATGCCTTCGAGAAGCTCCTTTTCGTTCGTTGCCATTACATGCCAAATATCGGACAAAGGTACGAAATCAAATTGCAAAATCATAATGCCGCGAAGCAAATCTGCGGCCGGGCCCCTATTCCGCCGGAAAAAATCCGGGTCCGGCCGGCTCGTTCCGCCCCTTCCGGAGCCGGAGAAAGTCGGGAAACCGGAAATTTTGACCGCATTTCTTTGTATTTCCCTAAAAAGATTCTATATTTGCACACCCTTTCGGGAGAAACCCTCTTCCCGGAAGCGTGTCCGGAGAGGTGGGTGAGTGGCTGAAACCACCGGTTTGCTAAACCGACGTACGGGGCAACCTGTACCACGAGTTCGAATCTCGTCCTCTCCGCCAAGTGGTAATGTATCAGATTAGGGCATAAGATTCAACTAACTGAAAATCATTACACGAACTTAAAGAAAAACATAAAAAGAAGACGACTTTCGGGTCGTCTTTTGTATTTTTGTGCCCGCAAATTGGCTGAAAATCGGCCGAGAGTTCCAAATAGGGACCTTCATGTATCAGATTAGGGCACGAAAAATGACTTGCAAATTTTAATGAAACGCTGAGTAAGATTACCGATAAACTGACCAATGCCAGATTGATCTATACGGATAAACTCCGGCAATATAAGACTCCCATCTCACCAGAAATCCATAGGATTGCTCACCGCGGCACCAACCACATCGAACGTCATAACCTAACCATCCGTACACATATCAAGCGTCTGACCCGCCGCACGATCTGCTTCAGCCGGAAAGCGATAATGCTTTATGCGGTGTTAAAGATTTATTTCTGGGGATAAGATTACCTACAACATGCCGAAACAGTCAAATTTTATTGAGTTAGGCGCAAATTGCAATATAAACAAACAACAGACATTCCATTTGTATTAATGCAGAATAGTGGCAAACCCAGCCAATAAATTGATTGTAAATATTTTATATACAAACAATTGCATTCAGAAATGACGTGGCAATTTTGACAATTGAAATATTCTTACCTGCCAAAATATTAATTGAAAACGTCAGTACAATGACTGTTTTGTGTCAAATTTGTCAATACAATTAAAAATAATCCTAATAATTAGAGCAGAAATATTACGGAGCCGATTAAACGACATGCAGTATAGGTATTTAATGCAAGTCTAATATCCACTATCTTATTAATCTATTAATTAGATAAATAAGGCCTAATTTTAAAACAACTCTTTGGGACTCATCTTCAAAAATTCGTCGTAAGGAATTCCTCCTGTTCCAACAAGCAACACTTTGTCCGGTTGAAATTTCTCTGCAAATACACTCATCCCCTCATTGTCTGCATGAGCTCCGCTTTTCACCTCCAAACTGATAACTTTACCACCTTTTTCAAGAACAAAATCTACTTCGAAATTACCTTCACGCCAGTAATACAGATTATATCTGTCAGATATGAAGTGATTCATTAAATGCGCTCCCACTGAAGACTCCACTAGTCGTCCCCATAATTTCGGATTGACTACTGTGTCCTCAAAAGTTTCATCGCTTTGTGAAGTCAGCAGTGCATTATTGTAGACCTGAAACTTAGGACTCGACGATCGTTGCCGAATCACATTTCCGGCATACTTTTCCAAACCACCCAAGAGACCGCAGTTAGACAGCAATTTAAGATAATTTGCCAACGTTGTCGTGTTACCGGCATCTTGTAGCTGGCCAATAATTTTAGAGAACGAGAGAATCTGACCAGAAAATAAACAACCGAGTTCAAACAATCTCTTTAACAATGCCGGTTTATCCACGCGAGTCAACATCAGAATATCTTTTGAGATGCTTGTTTCGATCAAAGCATCCTTTATATAGTTTTCCAACGTTCTTCGTCATTAATAAGCGAGGCAAAACCCGGATATCCCCCGAAATAAACATATTGCTCAATCGACCACTGGAACGCAGCCTGCATTTCAGCAAAAGACCAATGACCGAGATAAAACGTTTCGAAACGTCCTGCCAATGACTCTGTGAGTCCTTTCTGAATCAATAATCGGGAAGATTCCCAGTAAAATTACTTTGATATTGATATTTTCTCGCGTATCCTTATCCTATTGCTGCTTGATGATCTCACTCCAATTTTCAATCTTCTGAATCTCATCGACCACTAGCAGACATTCCGGCACATTTGCCGCCTTCATTCTAAGCCTAGCTGTCTCCCAAACCTGAGTCAACCATGCCGAGTTAGTTGCCGACACGGCATCCGCAGATTCATACACATAAGGTAATGAAAGTTTCTGCAGCAATTGATTTACCATCGTGGTTTTACCCACCTGACGAGGCCCAAGGATTACCTGTATGAACTTTCGTGGTTCTTCGATCCTTGCTTGAATCTCCTTTATATAAGGACGTTCGTACATAACAAAAAAGCACTCAATAGCCTGTGTAAATTTACTTAATACTTTTGTGATTACAAAATATAGACCAATGTTTGAATTTAGGTGATCGCAAAAATGGAATTAAAATATTGTAGAGCCACACGCGTAAAAGACAGAACACAGAGCAACGGCAAGTAACACCACAAATACAAACATTGCCATAGGAAACAACAGGTGGATTTATTCTTACCAAGCCTATATACCAGAATAAACCGGACAACCTCGGAATATATCAAAGAGGGTGTTTGGATTTGAGATATCGCAAGGTTACTGACAATATCAACGATTCTTTCATTAGAAAAATTATCTCCAAAGACATAATAGCTCCGCATGTAAAGCCAATGCAGAGTATAATCAAATCGTTGTCGACCGTAAAAAAGATCATATCTGGATGTCCTATGCCCTAAACTGCGGGTACAAATCCGTCGTCTGTTTCTCTGTCGGCCCTCGTACCAGAGTAAAGTTACCGACAAACTGGCCAATGCCCAATTGATCTAATGAATAAACTCCAGTAATAATACAACTCTCATTGAAAATCCACAAGACGACTCACGGTAACACCAATTATATCAACGTCATAACTTAACTATCCGTACAGATTCAAACTTCTGACCTGTTGCACAATTTGTTTCTGCAGGAAAGCAATAATGTTTTATGCTGTATGGGAGATTTATTTCTGGGGAGGGTAACCAAAACAATGATATTAATATTACATATAAAGTTCGATTATGCTACATAAACAATGTGCATCCAGAGGAATATCCAACAAATACTTCCTTACAAATAACACCTAATGAAGCTGATTTGGCGTTACAATTAAGGACATACCTACGTAATTTTGGCAACACATGCATCAATTAAATATCCATGTGGAAACCTTATTCCAAATTATATCCAAAATTGCATCTGTTCTATTATCAACCAACTCTTTATTCCAGACATCGTCAGCAGACATGGAAGAAACAGACGATAAATGCTCATTAAAATGAGAGCCTTTCAAAAGTTGTATCGTGTCTGGATTGAGATCTATTTCTAATGCGGCAGCCCGACGTTTAATATCGTCTATCTTTGCAGGGTCTTTTTCCGCGACACTTTGATAATAAAGCAGTTTCTCTTTCCAACCTTTATTTCCTGCCGACGAGTTCAAATCTTGCGGCAACAGAGTTAGATTGCCAATAGCCTGATAAGTTTCAATATTGATATCATATAGAGCTTCATCCCACATATTATCCTTATTAGTCTGCGGAGCAATATGTTCTATAGTCTTCAAATCATTAGAAAGCCACTTTTCTAAGCAAAGATATTTTGAGCATCCACGACGGCCCAGTTTCACAATTCCTTTATTCGTAGTATCAGGAATCGTATCATGGGAGGCTATTAACAGGGCTAGACGAATAATGTCTTTGCCCGTCGAATCGTATTTCAAATAATTTTGGGCCTTCTCTTTCCATTGAGTCTTTGTATCAATACCCTTGTTTTTTAATATCTCTGTAAAATGATTTTTAATGGTTTCTACTGTAATTTTGCTTTTCCTTTTAAAAAATCCCGGTATGTCGAATCCAATCCAGAATTGGAATAAGTAGAACGCCACAAGAAATAATATGCAGCAACCGCTTTCACAACATTAATAAAAGCATCTATTGATCCCAAAGATTGGGTTATCACAGCATCATACATACTACCGAGCATCGTAATAGCCATTTTATGATTAGATGCTTTTAAAAACAAAATAAGCATAGAAGACAGATCGGCATCCGCAGAAGTTCCAATATTCGGAAAAATAGAGTTGTTTTTGCCGTCATATTTTATCCATCTTTGATAAAATTCAGCATAATTACCCATTTTTGTAATAAAGTCCTCCTTATCCTTTAAGGACACTAACGATTCATATACATCGTTCAGCACTTTGCGTTGGTAGCTAAAATGCGTAGATATAGTCCTACCGTCATACGCAACAAAAATGATGTTAAATAATCATTCGTACGCCTGTTCTTCTGTTGAGCCGTTGTCGCATCTGATAAAAAATCTTCAACTTTTTTAAATGAATTATCGCTCTCGGACTCTTTAAACTGGCACCCGGGTTCATTATCCACCGTATTGACTACCGTAGGTTTGAAAGTCTCAATTGCAGTCAATGGGGTCCCTGTTGCATTGAGCGACTGAAACATATCGAAAGCCCAATCGTCATCTGTAGGCTGGATGATTGTAAAGCAGCATCTATCAAGTAAATAATGACACACAGAGAGTTTGCACAAGTTCACAAAGGATATATGAATTAGTTTTCTTGTGTGAAAAGTCTCTTTCTTGGATAATTTCGACTAAATCTTTACGCTCGAACTCCCATAATAAATCTTGAGATATATGATTCAAAATATCTTCAGCCGCGGCAAATTCATCTTCATTTTGTCCTTCATGAGCAATTGCAACAACTTTTTTCAACCATGATTCGATCCTTCGGCCATTTTGATAGAGTAAGGTGTTTCCATACTTTTTAGACAGACATGGTAATTGTGCACCGTCTGAGTAGGCCCCTAATAAAATGCCCGATATAATTGGAGAGTTCGGATTTGTACGCAGTATCAACCTCTTCGCTCTTTGTCCATAATCCTTGGCGCCACGAATGATCTTGGGTTTCAACCGTGGCGTTCCGCGTCCCCAAATCAAAGCTAAATACAGACGTAAGTTTTCTGATCGATCCAAATATTGCAGATTTCATTTATTTGCTCATATATAACATTGTCTGGTTTTACCTTATTTTTAATCTCCGTTAACTCTTTTCGTAAGCAACATCGCCATTAGTGCAATAGTCGAAACGCGTTGCTGTCCATCAATTAACTTTTCGATTCGCGCAGGTACCGCCTGTACATCGACAGGATATATATTATTTCTATTAGGTTCAATAACCGTAATGATTGTACCTAAGAAGCGGATTTCTTTACTATCATCACTAACTTCGCCAGAAGCAATTCTCTGTACTCCTCGGGTCAAATCCTCAAGCAACTGATCAATATTGTCACTATCCCAACTATAATCGCGCTGATACAAAGGAATATACAAACCTTGTCCAGATTGATTCAGAAAATCAAGAACACTTCTATTTTCAGTCAAGAATGACTTTTCAATATTCAGCACTGCCATACATTTTCAATTTTAGCCTTTTATATAAAACAGTTAGCACAAGGTATTTCATCGTCATCATCAAACATATCTACTAACAGTCCGCTAGAAGACTTGCCGCTTAGACTTTCTTGTTTTTAATATGATCGAGTTTAATCTGGCGCACACGCTCCGGACGGCTCAACTCCTCAAGTGTCTCACCTTGAATCCAAGTATAGCCATCTTTTCATACTCCATGGACTTTTGTAAAGTTCCGGATGTTGCTCTAAAAGCCATATCCACTCAATACGCTGCTGGAAGAAACAGAAATAACATCCCGAACGGCTACGGTAATATGTACCTTTTGCCCATCTACCTCAAACTCGATAGGATTATAGTATGCAGGTACACCAACGCCACTTTCGTCCAATATCCTCACGATATCATCTTTTACTAATATTTCCTCATTGTCGATAAGAGGAAATTCATCCAACTTCCCTACGGGATAGTCAGTCGTCTTTAAAAATTCAAAAACAACCCTATTAAAAAGTCCTGATACTTAAATCTAACAAGGCATTCAATTTTCTACTATAATAAAAAGATTTATTGATATAAGTAGATGTTATTGCAATAGCTTCATCTCGAATCTCTTTAGGAGCCCAATCTTTATATAAGGATGTAATTTGCTCCAAATGATCATTATGCAGAACCTTATGTATAACATCAAGGCTCCAAATGTTTTTACGGAAAGGAAATATCGCTTGAATATTGGGTTTGGCTGAAACATAACCTTCTCTATTTTCATCACCACGTATACCGACATACGAAATTGTAGGGGCATCGCCTACGAATTTTTTCGAACTCGGCTAATTTCATTTCTGTGTACACCAGCGAGCTTGAGGGGAAGGTAAATAACCTCCAGTTACTTTCAGAAAATGATCGAACGGAGTCGGTTCTGGACTGCCTTCTGCAGCCTTCAAACGTGTGATTCGTCCTAACATAGACTCCAGATTATTGACAAGTTTCTCTGTTTCGGACAACTCACAACCAGTATCGGAGTTATAATACTCTATCGGAAGCTTTGGATACAGTCGTTTCAAATAGATAGCTAACGCAGCACTATCCTTTCCACCCGATATACCTAACACATGTCTGACATTATTCATCCCCCAGTCTTTTTTTAAGTATGCTTAATAGAGCATACGCATCAACTTCGTTGTCCCCCGAAAGCAGATCGTTAATTCGTTTCTCTATTCGTTTCGCTTTTTCAGCCCTTGACTGATCAAGACGTATAATTTGTGGTGTCATTGCACCCTGATTGGAGATCAATTCAAAACGCATAAAATCATCTTCACTCTTAAAATCCAGACTGCTTACATCAATGAACTTGTCCAACTCTTTAAAAGAATGGACTAGATTATCCATCAAATAAACTTCCTCTTCATCTAACAGGTTCTCCAACTGCTTATCCAGTATAATATACGCCAGCGATTGATACCAGGTTGTTCTATCAGTCGTCTTGGATATAATACGAGTCAATATTGCCTTTTGTCTTTCGGTTAGCAGGTATGTTTTAATACAGGAATAGCGTTCCTCAAGCTCTTGCTTGTATATGCTAAATTCCATGGATTTGAGCTTGAGGGCGGAAATTAACGTATTTTCTAAGCGGTTTATAAGGCTTACATAACAGCTTCGCAAATCACGAATGGCATTTTGTAACAATTCTACATAACTTTTTAAAACCTCGCTGTTACTAGCAATGTCTGTATCTTTGAAACCCAGCGCATGTGGCAGATCTTCAAAGAATGTTTTTCCGGATCTTTCGCTACAGCCAATACATCTCGAAACAACAATGTCGTCTTCTTTAACCGTTTAGTTTGCTTGGTATACTTATTCAGTTTTTATAGAAGACCAAAAAACGGCCGAATCGTTTCTATAAGCGATGCCGTCGTAAATTCATCGTCCTGACTAAGGCTCAAAGCCTCCCTATACCTATTGAATAAATCAAGTTTTACACCCTCGACATTAAATGCTTTAATCTGATAATTCGACGGAGTCTTTTGCAAAATATCAAGTACCTCACGGTTAATATTAGGTATGAATATACCTTGATCGCTATAAAGCGAATACTCATTCTTTTTTAATAATTAAATAAATGGGCAACCACAAATCTATCACGCCCTGCTTGAGCTTAAACGGTCTGGATTTAAAAATATGGATAAGTTCACCCAGTTTGCGAGGTTTCTCTTTGCTACTTTCCAAAGAATGCCTCGCAGCTATCCCACAAAGCCTTAAAAGAACTATCTTGCGGCTCTCTTAATTCGTAAGCTCCTAAATATTTCCTATGAATACCCGTATTTTTTAATAAAGTCATGAAGATGGTTTTCTCGGGCGGAAACTTATTATCTTCAAACCCAAGGTTCGGATCCGAAGAATATTCCAATAACCTGGATAACAAATTAACACGCGCAGCAGACATCGTTCCGCTTGGTTTGTGCTTATTTACCATCTCATTGATAAATATTGGCGTCGCACTGTATACCTCTTCACATATTTGGGACAACCATTTATTGAAAGTTGTTTTGGATGCAACAACAACCTCCTGTCCCCGATATATCCAAGCAACTTCTTCATTATAATTATACAACACATCCAAAACGTTAGCATTAAGTAAGCTACGTTCATGCAGCATCAATGATTTGATCTCGCGCTGTGCGACTTTATCCGAACTATCAATCACATTCTGCACATAAGCTAACTTATCCAACATCCATACGTGATCAATAATCTGATCTACATGCTTGAAATATGCGTATATTATAGCCTCCTCTACATCGGCTGTTGCCGACTTTATCTTATCCAGAGTTAAAGTTTCATTGAAAATAAGGTTGATATATCCATCCACTTCATTTTGAGGCTGCCGCTTAATGGGCTGCTCTGATATGACATACTCAAAATATCGAGGAGTACCATTCTGGAAATACGCGGCATTAGCAAATTCAATAGGCAAATTAAAAATTTGCCAAAAGTTTATCTACAACATCACTAGAACGAGGGACCACACCTGATGCTTTCAACAATTCACCTTCGATATCAACATCGGTACCCTCAAAAGCATATATTGAGATTTGTATTCAGCATAACGAATTATTTTATGCCGATTCAACAAATCAATCAACATTTCCGCAAACTCAATATCTAAAGCATATTTCGCATATAATGATAAATCCGCCTTACTAAAATGCACACCTGCATTACCAAAAGATTGATTATTCCAATCGCTTTAACAAGCTTAACTGCATTCTTTACCTCATTTTCATCAAATAAACTTTCTACGCGTTCAATCGCAACTTTAATTCCTGTCCATAACGCCGAATCCGCATTCACCTCGGATAAATATGAATAGAAATTATATATATCATAATCATAAATGTCAGCTAAACTGAATGTTGAAAATGGCATTTCTCCGAATGATTGTAACGAGCCGTCCCCGTAGCCTCCAAAAAAGAGAATAGAGTCCGTTCATTCTGGCCATATCGCTGAATCGACATGGTTAATGCCTGTGCGGCAAACAAATCCATGGGATATAGGCTTGAAGCAGTATCAAAATTAATAGATGGACTTGCGAATTTAGTATCTATAGCAAGTTCATATAATTTTTTTGAAATACTTATTCAATCGCTTACGAGGAGCTTGCTTAATTCGTCTCGCGGCCAAATATAGCAGTTGCTCCACTGGTTCGTTAAATACTATCTCCTGAAAACGCCCTTTTACTTTATTCCACTCCTGACGCTGAACCTCAGTTAAAGTATGTGCATATGAATTAAAGTTCTGATGGAGGGTTGTTAAAGTATTACATTACGTTTTGATCATTAATGAATTCTGTAAACTTCTGAAATAGATATAATTCTTTCTCTGGATTATTCTTCGCGGCATACTCCAACAATTTACCGAACTCGTCTATTACAATGAACACAAATTCCCCATCCAGTTCCGTGGCAGCCAACAACTCCTCTAAGTTTTCAAAAAGGTTATTAGTTGCCCGCGTGAAAGGCAGATGATCCATCAAGAGAGTATGCAAAGATGTATAGTCTCCAACAATCTTATAGAAACGAAATTTATGAAAACCATTAAACTGACCATTGTTCGATATAAGTATCTGCGATTCGTTGACCAAGCTATGCTCTAACGCCAGCAAGAAATTAGATTTACCCGTACCATACGAACCAATAATATTAAATGAATGGATTCCAGTATTAAAAAGAACTCACAATTTTACCAACCACACCGAGCGCATTTTTGTGTAACGATGTAGTTTTGCTGCTCAAAACCACTTTGCTCAATATTTATAGATGGAGTATATTTCATATTATTCATCCATATAGTAATTCTCAAGTGCTTTATCAGTCGATATTTCACCTTTTATCTGCAACTCCTTAATACCAGCAACATCTGAGAACACTAGTATTCCTACGTATTCTGTCACTGCTGCTTTTATTATTGTCAATAGATCATTATTCATCAAACAGAATATGAGAGATAATTCCTGCATCGATTCAAAAGAAATACTTTTGCTATCAGGGAAAACAGCAAGCAGAGCATATAAGAATATATTCGCTGGAACTATATTACGAGAGTCATAGTTAAACATATATGTTCCATCCTCTGTCTCTCTAATCAGATTAAGCGGAGCAAATATCGTATTACTATCCTCAACTCCACTGTTCCATTTAGCGCAATAATTATGAATCAATACATTTTAGATCTTTTCGAACTGTATTTTCATTATATAGACTACGATAATTCGGATTATCAAAACATAAGTGCTTTATAAAATTTTGCAATTTCAGCTTATCAATTATATTACGCTGGCTATGATAATCAATAAAAGTCGTCCTATATGCGGTAGCATAATTCTCATTGACAATGTTGAAATGCATTAGCCATAAACTACCAACATCCTCAAAAAAGGATCATAACCACGGTCAGTATTTAATAATTTATGAGCAATCGAAGACAATACTCCATCTCGATTAAGCCCTAATGCTTTCATCAAAAATTTAATAGATGCGACCATGTTTTTACCTACACCGAGATGAACTACAGCTTCATCATCATTAAAATTATGCCCCTCAAGCACGAACTCATACTTGTTTCGTTTCATCAATGCGACTTACATGCAAAAGTCATGCCCAGAGAATAGCAGATGCTTGTCATAGTCATCTATTATTCGTTTCTTAAATCTTTTTATATCAACATTCAACAGTTTAGATATACTAACCAATATATCTAATTATAGTTTGTGTTACATTAGAACACCATTTAGATATGTTTTAATTGTTCCGCCAACCATTTTTCCAGTCTTTTTGTTCTACCAATACTGACTATTAATCTATTAACATCCTTCATGGCAAATCTAAGCACATTGATTTTACGCTAAGATATTGAAAAATATTCACCATTGGAAATTTTCATAAAAAAACAATGAAAGATAATATTACGTGCAATGTAAATTTATCTCATGCAAGTACCCGCTAATTTACCATATTACTTCCTATTGAGAATAACTATGAAGACATAAAAATACAGAAAGATCTTTATGCGCTATATTAGGGATATAAGGAAAAAATGATTTGCAAACTTTACAAAAACACTTGTGTAAAATCAGACGCCTAAAACATAGCAAACAACTATTGACACAAATGTTGCAACAGGATATATACCCGAATTAAACAGCAGTATTCAAACATATATCAAAAGAAGTAATAGAGCATAAATGTAACAAGGGCCCACAATATCAACAGAGAGTATGCAAGAATGCACAGGACTCGAATAAGTTTGAATTTTCCCTAGAATATATCCAAACCGTTAATACCTAAACGCTCTCTCCATAGCATCCTGCTCGGACTTGGGAATACCGTATTTCATAGCGAGTTTTCTCCAACCTGAAACAGCACGCTTAACCTCTGCAAGTATTGATTCCGCACGGGCAGGCTCCAGCCCAAAATACGGCGTGATACTCATAGATCGAAATCGAATTATCATTTTCCGAGATATTGAGCTTCAATCCTATGCCGTACTCGTCGGGGTTCATATCATAGGCGGGTGATAATCGCCAGCCCTGCGGCGTAAGCAGGAAACCGTGTTCCTCAAGTAGTCGTCGCAGTTCGAAACAGCGATATTGAATACGATCTGCGCCAGAGCTGCTCCAGGTTCCGGTCCGTATCGTCGCAGTTGGCGATGATCCTTCGGCAGTTCAAGGTAGTTGGCTCCTTCCGTATGGCTGCACCATCCGTATAACCGAGCAACGTCATAGCCGATGCAAAGTATATCCGTCGACCCGTATCAGTCCGGTCAAAACGCTCAGTCATAAAACTCAGGTGCCGACTGCCGAAGCGCTACGCCCGGCATTCGGACATCTCGGCGCCATAAGCAGGCTTATCTCGGCTGCAATCATCTCCCATGCCCCGAATCTGCATTCCGGCACCTCGGAAACTTGGATAATCCACAAGCGTCCGTGCTCACCCACCACATTGGCTTTCGGCCTTGCCTCGTCCAATGACGAACCAGGTGCGACGAGCATATTGATCCATCACGTATGTTCCGGCGTATCAACATGATTTTCCCGCTCTATTTGCAGGCTGGCATGTTCCAATTCCTGACGATACCCAGGGTGGCGTGGCCAGCGACCGTCATTGTCCATAAACCCCCTCTTTCGAGAACTTAAAGCGCAGGCCCCCATGCGATTGCCGTCGTACACGCTCATCAGGTAATCCGTTTCGGTAAGCGTTCGCGGTTTCGGTCTTGCAACCGGGCGTTGATAGCTTCCCGCCTGCACATAAGTTGGTACATTACTAACGGTCCGTGCGGAATCGAGGAATAATCCGAAATTGCTCTTTATCCGAAGGTTGGTATTGTTTTCCTGCAAATGCCGACAGGTCGGGATCCAGCGCCCGAAAAACGGGATAGCCAGTCATGCGAGATCGTTCTCATAGGAAAATACCTCTTTAGCCTCGGATCGTTTCACTGTGGAGTACACTCATAGACCGATCCGCATCCTCGGGCCAGTCCATATATTACGTATATATCGCGCAGCGTTACATGTTTACCGTTTCTTAGAAACCCTCTCCCCGACCACAAGTTTGGCATCCTGAAGGGCATGCCCCAGTTCGTCGTCTTTAGCGTGACAAGCAACAAATCTTTTTCCAGTCCGAGGATAGCCAGCACCCGAAAAATAGTATCCCATCACAACCCCCCTCCTCGCCCTGCTCAATCTTGGTCAGGGTGTTACGGGAGATTCCTGGCGCGCTCGGCCACCTGCTCTGAAGATATAGTCTCCCGGCGCAAACGTGCCAGCTTTATATTTTCGCCAAAGCCGTAAAAGCGCGACTCATTAATAGCAACACGTTCGTTTAAATAATATTAACAATTCCCAGCAAATAGAAGTATTATTGTTTAAAATAATCTTCGCATTATACGTATTTATTTTACAGACTATTCTGAAATACCTTTCATACGGGTTCCAGCAACAACGAAGGCCAATATAGTAACGTTACGCCTTATCGTAAGTAAGTTATGAGACGCGATCTTGACAGATACTCGTAGGGAGGAACTATCCGGACGACCTTTCAGTCTTCTCAAACGCACTGCCCTATAGTTAATTATCGTTCCTTCCCGTTGGGGCCTTAATGCTTCTATGACTTTACTAGACCATTATATCTTCCAGTTCGAAGTTCTCATCAGTTACTATGTACAGACTCTTAACTAGGCAAGCAACCTTAAAAATTTTTACCAACAAACAAAGTCAATCTTTTTGATGTTATCAACTAACACGAGAAAAATATAGCAAGTATCTGATTACAGGATATTTTCGGAGAGTTCATTTCTCACTTTCGTTAAGTCACACCGAATAAAAATGCTATCAGTTGAACAACTATACTGTCGGAGGTATTGACAACCCGATACGATTGTTAGTCGGAATATATCTGTGGCCGTGGAGGACCCATGAAATGCTGAACATGATCGAATGGATGAAGGATCTCAACGGCATCCGAACCCCGGAATTATGCTTACGGGAGTGATATGCAAGTTTATAATGGCCCTGCCCGTCTGCTGCAACGAACTTACAAAGGACGAATCCAAAATAACTGTCCAGGAATAGCCCGCAATTTCCGACATATCTATACCGAAGATTATCAATTCGACACGAACTCGCCAAAAAGGCGGATGCCGATCTGACCGTTTTGGAACTCCGGTTAAAGCAGAAAAACTGGCACCGATGCAGCATGCATGGGCGCAGCGAAACATCGAACTGCTGCATCAGTTTTTAAGTCAGGGGAGGATTTGATTGGCGCGACAAAGGGATGGCAAATAATCTGTTGTGGATTATACAACAAAATCCGGACGCCAGAATTGCAATTTGGGGCTTTTTATAACGCACATATCAGTCGAAGTCAAAGCAGCTTGAGTTCTCGCCCTGCGGGAGCCTTCTGAAAGACAGTTGCGGATGATTTGGCCCGGATTCGTCTGTTTCGAAGGCGAATTTACGGCTAAAAGTTGACCGCAATACTTTCCCGCGATATTAAAGCCGGAGCCGGGAACATTGGAATATCTCTCGAACAACTGGACAAGTTTATCTGACCTGAAAAAATGCGCGAAAGAAAAAAGCACACGCATTCTGTGGATCGGCAAACAAGTATTCCGAGCAATCGAACAAATCGACGTCGTTTGTACGCGTGTATCCGACATGTTCGATTATCTGATTTTCATCCGCAATACCTCGGCATCGCACGGTACGTATGGTCAAAAGAAACCGAAATCTTAAGGCGGGATAACGCTAAGCAAAACAACCGCCATGAAAAACTTCAGTTGAAAAAGAAGCGATCGCCCATCTTGCCAATCAAGCGTCAAAGATGTTGAAGGGTGATACGGATTTTACCACGATAACGCACGCGGCGACCGTCGGTTCTCGTTATCGCAATACGCCCCCGGCCTAAATTGCAGGTTGCGCGCCGATACAATGATTCGGTTTGTTACGGTCCGTCCCCCGACCACATTGAAACAGGTTGTCGGCCGAAGCCCGTGCCGGAGAAGCTTGTATCCAAACGACGGGTAGGGCGTGCGGAAACAGACAAGCGTGCAAATACACGAATCGCTTTACGTAATGTGCGGTCGGGTATCGCGACGCGGCCAGAAACATCGGCCTGCGGACGGCCTCTGCGAGGAGCTGCGACTGCCTGAGTCGTGCCGCTGCACCGTACATCGCGCATGGTACCGGCGGCATTTTTCATCGTCCGTATGGCGGGTCCATGTTTCCGACCCGGCACGGGATCTGCTGCTCGAACGGGATTTCCTGAAAGGCCGGTTCTCCGTCATGGGAGCATGACCGAACCAAAATGTCGCCGTCTTGAAAAGTTCTTTTCGAAATTTTCTCCTACCCGAAGAGGATCTTCCCCGGACAAACGGCGGTGTACACATCATGAGGCGTATCACCATCAGCGGAAATTCCGTTCGGTTCCCAGTCAGCATGGTCGGATTCCCTCCGCAGTCGTGGGACCAGCGAACCAAACGACGACAAAGCAATCCGACCTTATTTCACAGTCACTTCAGGCAAATATTTTCTTTGCAAATTATTTGTACCGATGCCCAAAAAATTCCTATTTTTTGAGAGACGAAAGATACGCAGTCTGTTGTGTTTATCTTAGCAGAGACCGCTAGTCATCGTAGCCATTGATACAGTCGAGGTAAGTGTGCACATAGTGCGCGGCCCTTGACCAAAGTGGTTATTGCATTTTTGGTTGATGGCCCCGTTACCGGTGAAGTGCTGCGCACCTATTTTGAAAAAACGTACGACTCAAAATAAATGCTTTGTTATGAATAGATATCGGATTTCTTTCTCTGCCACGCCGTCGGCTGCGGTAGTGTTTCTGCGATCATTTTTTCCTGACGTACCTGGTGGTCCTGAATATCTATACTATGCCGCGTACCGTCGGACTCGACGCTTTTCCGCGAATTGAATTTCGTGCTTTCCGCCGGATGCAGACGTTTTCCGTCCGACAGCTCTCCACCCTGCAATGATAAAGAGCCCTCTCTGGACAAAAGGAGGCAGTGACGCGACTATTGCAGGAGGAAGGGAATCGAAAACGGCCCTTCCAGGTTTTGAGAATGAATCTTTCGAATATCGACAATCTGCCGCCGGTCAGACTGGAGCGTTTTCGCCTGTTTCGGCGCCCGGTTCGTAATGGCGGAACGGCGACGCACGCGGCATCTCTTCCTGCGGTTGTTCCTGACCGCTGTCGCGTCTGAGAGAAGCGCAGGGCCAGAATGCCTGGAATGGAGACCCGCCTGGAATACGGGAAGGCGGGCCCGCACGGCCTCCGGCCGCGGATCAGAACATGTAGTCCCACGCGGGAAGCTGCTCGGGCTTCGTACCGGCCGCTTCGAGCGATTTCGCATCGAGGTATTTCCGGTTGATGACGATACCGGAACATGTATTCGTCAACCACTCGTCCCATGAAGGTCATATACCCTTCGTGCCCGGCCGAGGGGCCCCAACCTGTTCTCGAACTGCCACTTCAGAGGCACGTCGTTGTCGTCCGTATCCACGGCGATCCAGCGCCATGGCGTGCGCTGAACCGCTCTGCCCGCGTGAGGATGCGCGCCTTCTTGTCCATCGCAAGGTCGATGCCGAACATCGAGCCGTAGTCGTACATCGCGGGATCGCAGACGCCCGAAACGGGATCGTAGTCCGCCACGTCGCAGGAGGCGTACATCGCCTCGCCGGCTTTTGATCGAGGCGATCGCGGCACGCTTGATCGCCTCGTTGGGCAGGTTCAGATAGACCCAGTTCACGCCTTCGTAGGTGTTGCGGTAGTTCCGGATCTCGTACCTTGTAATATTCGCGCGTCGGATCGTTCATAATCATAATGTGGGAATCAGGGGCATAGTCCGCGGGAACGATGCTGCGGTAGAACTCCAGCGGCGTGGTGCGCAGCGTCTTCACTTCGCCGTCACGCGTCTCGTAACGCCATTCTGAACCCGGCGGGCGGCTCGCCCAGGCAGAGCGCCAGCACGCGGTAAACCTTTCAGCACGGCGATCTTCGCCGCAGCGATCTTCGCCCGGTCCGCTCCGGAGGCTGCCAGACCGCGCAGTTCGTACCCGCCGGCCCGCAGCCGCTCGTTGAGCACCGACCTTAGGTAGGTCGTATTGTTCGA
>VOFH01002542.1_pt1 | contig 21833 bp, 45 predicted proteins | sample 5384091 | NCBI WGS metagenome assembly VOFH01 (sample SAMN12384727, study PRJNA508395) | human gut metagenome | isolation source: healthy gut G | host: Homo sapiens
TGTTTATAACATAGATAAATAAGCCAAAAGTACGGGCAAACCATTGACTTTCTTCTATGTCTATCTTATAAATAAAACCTAAGCAAAGTAAGAGTTCTGTAGTAGAAAAAAACACTACTGGTGCTCTTTTTTGGTTATAACTACATATATTTGGAAGGAAGTGAACGGAGTTATTCCTTGACTCTTATGGACGGGTGAAATCTATGCAAAGGAAGTTCTGAGATGTTTGGAGCGCTGGTATTTAATGAAATGATATTATGCGTGCCAGATTGCCAAAGAATTTATAAATCTTTAAAAGACCCGTCAAGACGGATTACCATGATATATTCACGTGGCCAATTCTGTCGCAAATGCTATGAAAAATTGGGCCTTGGGAACATGGTGCAACCACTACACATAGTTCCCAGCCAATGACCGGTATTACTGCCGAAAAGCATGACAGCTTTTTGACTCTATTGATAACAGTAAAAAGTCATTATGGAGTTCTCCGGCAAAGAGACTGATTAAAGGTGAACCGGATGCTTCAGTTTTCCGTCCGGCGGTTTACGCGCTACCTTTGAGGCACGCGGTTATACTGCTTGGGACCCAACTTCAAATGCGTTTATCAAAGACGGCTCTTTATGTATACCAACCGCATTTTGCTCCTATGGAGAGGCTTTGAACAAAAACACCATTGCTGCGTTCAATGGATTGTTATTGATAAGCAAGCAGTGCGTATTTTAAATCTATTTGGTAATCCAACCGGCGCAAAGCATGTATGCTTTTTGACGACTGTAGGCGCCGAACAGGAATATTTTTTAATTGACAAATCTGTTTATAATCAACGGAAAAGACCTTTTGTATACCGGTCGAACTCTTTTTTTGGGAACCAGGCCGCAAAAAGGTCAGGAACTGGAAGACCATTACTTTGAACCAATTAAACCAAGGTTTCCGCTTACATGAAGATTTAGATGAAGAACTTTGGAAACTTGGTATTCCATCTAAAACTACAATGAGGGCAGCTCGGTCAACATGGAAATGGCTCCGTTGTTCACAACCAGTAATGTCGCAACCGACCATAATCAATTAATTATGGGTTATGAAAAAAATTGCTGCAAAACATAATCTTGCATGTTTGCTGCACGAAAAACCATTTAAAGGTGTAAACGGCAGCGGAAAACACAATAACTGGTCTATGGCCACAGATACCGGCGTAAATTTATTAGAGCCGGGAGCATCTCAAGAGACAATGCGCAATTCTTACTATTCTTAGTGGCAATCATCAAAGCTGTTGATGAACACCAAGATTTTAATTCGACTTTCTGCGGCTTCTGCCGGAAATGATCACCGTTTGGGTTCTAACGAAGCCCCACCTGCTATTATTTCAATCTTTTGGGAGATGAATTAACCGAAATTCTGCAATGTATTGAAGATGGCAGCGTATATCAAGCACAAAAACTTCCTACATGGAAGTAGGTGGATGGGCTTCCTCTTTTGCAAAAGATACTACGGACAGAAATCGAACTTTCTCCGTTTGCCTTTACCGGCAACAAGTTTGAGTTTAGAATGTTAGGATCTTCTGCATCTATTGCCTGCACAAACTTTATTTTAAACACCGCAATCGGCGATGTTCTTTGTGAATTTGCAGATGAATTGGAACAAGCAGACGATTTCCAATCTGCATTGAGTGATTTGTTCGTACGACCATCAAAAATCACAAACGTATCATTTTTAATGGCAATAACTACTCTGAAGAGTGGATAAAAGAAGCAGAAAAACGCGGATTGTTAAACTTACCTTCCGTTGCTGATGCTGTTCCATATTACATTCATCAGCAAAACATCGAGCTTTTTGAAAACACGGTGTCCTTTCTGAAATGGAGATACGTTCTCGCTATGAAATCACCCTCGAGAACTACTTCAAACAGATTCACATAGAAGCCTTAACTATGATTGACATGGTTAAGCGGGATATTACTCCGGCGGTATGTGCATACATAAAAGATTTGAGTGAGGCTGCTCTTGCAAAAAAACAGCTAAACTTAGACTTAAACTGCCAGCTGGAAGAATCCCTATTAAAAGACCTTTTCCGACCTTTCCTATGCTTTGTTCCAGAATTGCAAAAAAGCTGGAAGAGAATGTAGAAATGGCCGAAAAGATTACCGATGTGAAGGACGCAGCATACGCTTACAGAAATGTTGTTTTCATGCAAAATGGAAGCTACTCGCTCCATTGCAGACAGACTTGAAGGTATGGTGGGCGACAAATATTGGCCGTTTCCATCATATGGAAGACTATTATTTAGCGTAAAGTAATCGTTTTTTTTTGCGACTACATATGTGTAAGATATGTATAAACAAAAAATGCATTACACAATTTTGTTTTGGAGGTAGAAAACTATGGAAATTTCAGCAATAGATACCATGTGGGTTCTATTCGAACTATGTTTATTTTCTTTATGCATAGTGGTTTCGCATTGCTAGAAACCGGTTTCTCAAGAGTTAAAATTCAAGCACAGCTTGGATTGATAACTTGCTAGACTTTGCCATTGCTTCCCTTTGTTTTCTGGGCATTCGGCTATGGTATTATGTTTGGTAACAATAATCCATTTATTGGTGAGTTTAACTTTGTAGCTATGCACAGCTATCCGGATATCAATCCAACAATTCCTAGCTATGCAAATGTTATGTTCCACGGTGCTATTTGTGCTACAACCGCAGCGGTTGTTTCGGAGCTATGCTGGAAAGAGTTAACTTTAAATCATTCCTCATTTACAGTACTATCATCAGTGGTTTTGTATACCCTGTTGCTGGTCACTGGGCATGGGCGGCGGCTGGCTTGCAGACTTGGGCTTCCATGACTTTGCAGGTTCCATCTGTTCACGGTCTTGGCGGTATCATCGCTCTTGTTGGTGCTGCTATTCTTGGCCCACGTATTGGTAAATACGACAAAACAAAAAATCCAGAGAAATGCCAGCTCATTCTCTTACATTAGCAGGTATGGGTACATTCGTTCTATGGTTCGGTTGGTTCGCCTTTAACGGCTGCTCCACCATTGTTGCAGATTCAGATACCATGGTAACAGCATCTCAATGTATTCCTATCCTCTAACATTGCAGCTGCAGCTTCTACAGTAACAGTTCTATTTATTACTTGGATTAAATACAAAAAACCAAGCGTTTCCATGATGTTAAACGCACCTTTGGCAGGTCTGGTAGCTATTACAGCTGGCTGCGACCAAATTGAGCCATGGGGAGCTTTCTGCATCGGTGTAATCGTATCATTCGTAATGGTATTCGGTATTGAATTGGTTGACAAAGTATTTAAAGTTGACGATCCGGTTGGTGCTGTTGGTCTACACTGCTTCTGTGGTGCAGCCGGTACTATCTTAACTGGTTTATTCTCTACTGAAAGTGGCGTATTCTACGGCCATGGCTGGCAATTCTTCGGCGTTCAATGCCTAGGTATTGCTGCTATCTTGGCATGGGGTGCTGCTGTTATGGCTATTGTGTTCTTCGTATTGAAATACACAATGGGTCTACGTGCTCATAAAGAAGAAGAAATTGCTGGTCTTGACCGTGCTGACTTCAATCTTGTTGAGACTTCTTACCAAGAATTTATGCAAATTCAAATCGATCCACTTGAGGAAAAATTTACTCCTGTTACAACATTCGATCGTACTCCAATTAAGAAAGACGAAGAATAATTTTTCTTCTTGGAGGTTGCAGCCGGTTGTTCGATAGGGTGACGAGCAACTAAATGCTCAGGAAAAAGCCAATTATCAAATGATAATTGGCTTTTCTTTTTTATATACATACGTCCCCACATACCTGCTATTTTAAATACTCAAAAAAGGCAACGTAAAACATTTACGTTGCCTTTTTATTAAAATCAACAAGTGATATCTTAATAAAAATATAAGAAATATCTTGACTTAGAGTAAACTCCAATTTATATAATGTAAATATAAAAGAGGAGATGAGATAATGACGATTACAGAAGTAGCAGAAAAATATCATATCAGTCAGAATCCCCTGCGTTATTATGAACAGATAAAAATAATACCGGAAGTTACAAGAACCGCTGGCGGTATACGCAACTATCAGGAAGGGATTTGAAATGGGTAGAGTTGAAATTTGCATGAGAAATGCCAGCCTGCCTATTGAGGTAATGATTGCATATGTGAACTTATTTCAACAAGGAGACACGACCAAAAATAAAGCACGCTTCCCAAATGGGAAGCGTGCTTTATTGCGACCAGACCTATAAGCCGAGTTCTGTCGTGAACAGCCATCTATCTTGGCCGGATGTTGCCACCACGGCTCATGCCACCTTCTCGGAAAACGCGCCGGGCAAGCGCTATCTTGTTTCTCTGCGGTGTTGCTCCGAATAGGGTTTACATAGCCGTATAGTCTCCTACACGCTGGTGAGCTCTTACCTCGCCTTTCCATCCTTACCGCCTGTTGGGGGCGGCGGTCTATTTCTGTTGCACTATCCCTAGGGTCACCCCCCGGCTGCCCGTTGCCTGCCCTGTGGAGCTCGGACTTTCCTCAGGTACACCCTTTCGAGTTATACCCGCGACTGTTCAGTCTGCTCGCAACGTTTATTTTATAAGATTTCTTTACTGCTGTCAATAGAGAAATATTCTTACATTTTTCTATATTTCTTCACTTTACGCATCTTTTCTTTTTACTTTTATAAAGCAGTGTAAGTGTAATGTAAACAATCAGAAGAACGCCAATAATACTTGCAATAATAATGAACCAAAGAGAACTAAAAATATCTTTCATTACACTTCAATTTGCAGCAATTGACTTTTTCCATAGATTCCGCTGCCACTAAGTTAATCGTGGTCAATTCTTGATTCGCATAACTGAGTGTAGCAGTACCAATGACATCTCCTTTTTTACGGGTGCTTCTACTTTTTCCGGTAAATTTGTAGTCATCATTACACTGCTGGGATCAACATCGGACGGTAAAATGGTGGAGAAATCTTTTCGGGCGACAGCAACAATCTGTCTTGATTCCAAACATAGTCTATTTTCACTTCCGCAACCGTATCTGTACTTTTCAGAATGTCCTTTTGCTCCAAAAGTCGTGAAAGCCCAACGGTACAAATTTTTAGAATCTATCATCTCTCCGCGTTCTTCTATTTCTTTTCCATTGGCATCTACGGAAGGAGCCCCAAGTGCCACACATATATAAGTATAGCCATCATATATCGCACTGGAAACCAAACAATAACCGGCCTGATCATGAGAGCCTGTTTTAATACCTTTTGCATATTGATAATAATATGGATTATCCGCTGTATTTTCTGAAATCATCTTATTGGTAGTATATACTGTTCTTGATTTTGCGCTTTTTATTCGTAGCAGGTAAAGTATATAATAAGTTTGAGAGGTAATATCTGAAAAATGGGGTAATGTCAATGCATATTTTGTAATTTGATATAAATCAGAAGCAGTGGTGTAATGTTCATTATCGTGTAATCCGTGTGGATTGTTAAAATGTGTATTGCTTTAATCCAAGTTCAGCTGCCTTATCATTCATCATTTGCACAAAATTTTTGACAGCTTCATCTCCCGTTGCACCTGTTTCTAATCCACCCACATATTCTGCAAGTACTAAAGAAGCATCATTTCCCGAAGGCACCATCATCAAATTCAACAGTTGCAGTGCTGTTAATTCTTCACCTGTAATAACGCCCGCCATAGAACTTCCTGTGCCTGTTAATGTTGGCTCAATATAGTCACTAACTGTAATTTTGTCCCCTCTAAGTCACTGATATGCTCTGCTGCCACAATATACGTCATAATTTTGGTACAAGAGGCCGGTTCTAACCGTAAATCCGCATCCTTTTTCATAAACTACAGTATCCGTGTCTAGGTTAGCCATATAAATTCCTTTGGATTTTGTTTCAAAATCAATATTAAATACCGCAGCTGAAGCAGATAATGCAGGTATCATCATGAAAACAACAAACAGAAATGCGATGCATGGAACTATCTTTTTTTCATGGAAATTTTGCCTCCGTTATGATATGATGATTATAATCAAATTGAATAAAAAACATGTCGAAATTTCATCTAAAATTATATACCAGTTCCTTTTCTAAATGAAAAGGATTTTTCAGATTGTTAACAAATTGGAACAAATTTCAGGATAAGGAGGGTCCGTGTGATTTACATTACCGGAAATACGCATGGAGATATAAATCGTTTTGAAACAGAACAGACCAAAAAATTTTACTTCCGAAGACTATCTCATCATTTGCGGTGACTTTGGCTTCATCTGGAACGGTGGAAAAAAGGAAGAAAAAACAGCTGGAACGATTAAGTCAAAACCATATACCATCTTATTCGTGGATGGTACCCATGAAAATTTTGATTTACTAAACGCTTATCCTACCAAACGATGGAACCAAGGAACAGTACACGAGATACGTCCCAATATTCTTCATCTAATGCGCGGAGAAATATTTGAAATAGAGGGACACAGCATTTTCGCCTTTGGCGGCGGAGAAACAGAAGAAAAAAGAAGTCTATATGGAAACCGGCAGATGGTGGCCCGAAGAAATGCCAACCCGTCAAAGAAATGATTGCAGGGAAAACATTTGTTTAATCATCAGTTGACAGTAGACTATATTATTACTCATGAGCCATGCCCAAACCATGTAGTGTCCGGCGTGAGGCAAGATATTCATCGTTCTGCTTTGCACGCCTTTTTCGAGGAAATTCTCGTGCAAGTGACATACAAACAGTGGTTTTTGGAGCACAACATGTTGACCGTGCTATGAACAATCGTCATATTGCGGTATTTGAACAAATCGTAGCACTGGATTCCCTGACCCTCTCTTTCCCCAAACGTGGCACCCTGCAGAAAAAAATGACAGAAAGGAGCCTGATATGATGAAAATACTCCATACCTCTGACTGGCATCTCGGAAAATGATTTATGGACGTTCTCTACTCCAAGACCAAGCACACTTTCTCAAAGAAATATTCCTTCCCACTGTGCAAAAAGAGCAGCCCGATTGTGTAATATTAGCAGGAGATATTTTTGACAGACAAATTGCACCTGTAGAAGCAATTCGTATGTTTGACAAAGTGTTAACTGAAATGAGCCGGCTCCAAATCCCCTTTGCTGTCATTTCAGGAAATCATGATGGCGCCGACCGTATTGCAGTGGAGCTTCCATGCTGCGCAGCAGCGGTATCTACATTGCTACCAAATTAGAAGACGTGTTTTCCCTGTGGTACTTTACAAAGGGAAGCGAAACATTGCATCTGTATTTGCTTCCCTACATAGAACCTGCTGACGTACGTCAATATTTTCAAGATGAATCCATTCAAGGATTTCCCATGGCATATCAAGCAGTACTTTCCGCCATACAAGACAATATGGACCAAAAAATGCAATTAACATCTTGGTAGGTCATTGTTTTTGCTGCCGGAAGCCAAACATGTGATTCCGAAAGCGCCATTTACGTAGGCGGCAGCGGAGAAGTCCCGCCTTCTTTGTTTCAAAGTTTTGATTATACTGCTTTGGGACATCTGCATGGCCCCAACGCGTGGGTGAATACGGACGTTATTGCGGTTCGCCTTTAAAGTATTCGTTTGATGAAGAACATCACAAAAAATCGCTTACACTGCTGGATATTACAAAACAAAGCAATACCATAACTTTACTTCCTATCTCAACCTTGCGTGATATGCGTACGGTAACAGGAACACTGGAGGAATTAATTACTCTTGGCAAACAACTCCGTCTGAGGACTATTTGGCCGTGGAGCTTACCAATGATACTCCTGTTTATATGCCATTGGAAACAACTTCGCCCCTATTTTCCCAATGTGCTTTCCGTACATTGCAATTGGCTGCACACAGAATTATCAGGGGAACAAAAAATGTTGCGTCAAACGATACAAAACCGCACCATCAATGAAATGACCGTATTTTCACAATTCTTGCAGCAGATTTCCGGTACAGAACCTACCAAGGAAGATGAAGCATTATTTCAAACACTCTTCACAGAATTAAAAGAGGAACAAGCCAATTCATAATATAGAAAACAGAATAGAAAATGTAACAATATGATTCAGAAGGGAGGTTCGTATTAGTTATGAAACCCATTTCCATTACCATGCAAGGCTTCGGCTCTTATATTCAATCTACAACCATTGATTTTTTCTTCGTTGGGAGAAAATCCTATCTTTTTAATTACCGGCTCCACGGGAGGCGGAAAACAACCATTCTGGACGCTATGTGCTTTGCTCTATATTGCAAAGCAACAGGAGGACGCAGAAGTTGGTCCAGTATGCGCAGCACTGCTGCAGATGATGCCTTGAGTACCTCTGTTGATTTCTCCTTTCAGTTAGGCAGTGAAGTCTACCGCTTTTATCGTTCACAGTCTGTATATTATGTAAGAGGAAGCGGCAGACGAGATATCAGGAAGAACACATTTGTTATCGCCTCACTGATGGCTTGCCCACCGATAAACAGGCTCACGGGGAACTGCTGGTCAGCGGCAGTGAAACCAAAGTGCGCGACTATGCACAGCGATTGCTTGACTGACCTGCGAACAATTTTCTCAAGTGATTGTATTGCCGCAAGGGGATTTTCTAAAACTGCTCCGTGCCAATTCCAACGGTAAAGCAGAAATTTTGCAAACATTGTTTGCCACACAGATGTGGTCAAAATTACAGATAAATGAAACAGCATGCGAACATGCTATCGAAAGAGGTGGGAGAATTATATGCCACAAAAACCGCTTTATTAGAGCGCGAAGAAGCAGAAACTATGGAGGCATTGGAAGAAAATGTATTCAGAGCAACTCTGCTTTATGTGCTTCTCAAACGGAATTAAAACAACTGCAAAAAACAGTAAAAGATACCTTGGAACAATTGAACCAAGCAAAAGAATTACAGCAAAAATCATACAAAAAAGAATTGAACGGAAACAAAGCAATCTGCATGATTACGCCCAACTATAGAGAAAAAAAGAAACTTCTTTCTTTTTGCAAAGCAAATCGAACAAATATATCCATATTGGCAAAATTATCAAACTGCAAAAAGGCTTCTATAGAAAACGTACAGCCTATCAAACTGCGCAACAAACATTTGGACAAGCACAATTGTATCAAAAGCAACTGGAAGAACAGCAAGAGAATGTTTTGAAGCAAAAGGAACAAATGGTTCAGCTGGAAAAATCCTTCCTGATTTGGAACGAAGCATACAAGCACTCAAACGAATTGACGCTCTGAATATTCAGCAAAAAGAAATACAAGAAATAATTGAAAAAAAGGATACAGAGCAATCTCAAATACAACTGCAAATAACTCAGATAGAAGAACGAATGCAAAAGGGATTCTATATCTGCAATCCATCGACACAGAATATCAGCGATTACCCGAATACAAAGAACAACTGCTTATCTTACAAACATATGAACAGCAATATCTTACATGGTCTCAAATCAAAACAGAACATGAAAAAGCAAAACAAGTATTTGACTCTTCCTTTGCTATCAAACAGAGAAAAAGAACATATCATTGCACAAAAACAAGAGCAAGTATCATTACATACAAACAGCTGTTTTAGAGCAAACAGCCCTGGTAATGGCACAGGAGCTACAGGAAAATAAGCCATGTCCCGTATGCGGCCCCTTCATCACTCCTGCACCGGCTGTACAAAGCAGTTCAGAATCAACAGACGCTGCACAACTTTCTGCTCTCAGAGAAGAATTAGAGCAATTGCAAACAGACTATCGACAATATTTGCAAACATTCAGCCATGCACAAGCTGTATTGACGAGAAAACAAATCAATTGAAAACTGCTTTTAGAAGTATGTCAAGAAATTCCTACCGATTATGAGCATTTACAAATACAAATAAAGGAACAAGCAGAGCAGGTACAGAAATCAGAAGCATTGATTGCAACACGAAAAAATCAGAAGAACGTTTGCAGAAATTATCAGATGAACAATCCCGTTTAAAAGAAACCTACGAACAGAAAAAAGAAGAAATTGCGTTTCATCAGCAACAATTGGCAGTCATTGAAGCTTCTATGAAAGAATTAAACAGCTCCATACAACTTCCAGACGGTATCGTAAATGCAGAAAAGAATGGAACACTACGCAACACACATTAAAACAACTGAAGGAAAAAACTGCCCTTTGGGATACAAAATGGATGGAAACGTGTTCTCAATAGCTGTAGAGAAAGCAAACTTGAACATGCCGCCTCTGTTCGCTGAAGCCATAGCAACAGAGGAGAAAAGCAAACAAGTATTCACAAAACAACTGGAAACTGTTGAAAATATGCTAAATATCAATATAGATTCCGATTTAGAGCCTCTGCGCATGTCTGTACAAGAAATGCAGGAATTAGAACATACGATTCAAGATTACACCACACAGGTGCAAACAATTCTGCAGCAACTGCAGCAACTGACCATACAATTGCAGGGACAAGCTGAACCTAACATTGTCCCTTTGAAACAGAATATACAATTACAACAGCAACATGATGCACTATCTCTGAAAATTGGCGCCCAGACACAGCAACTGGAAAACTCGCAAAAAGCGCTCGCGCAGCTACAAGAAATTACCAGCAACAGCAAAGAAACAGAAGCACAATACGAACAAGCGAGCCGCCTATATCAATTATTGTCAGGTGGTAACCCCAAAAAAGATTCCATTGCAGCAATTTATACTCGGAATTATGTTGGACGATATATTAACTTATGCTAACGAGTTCTTTTCTCTTCTCAGCCGTGGCCGCTACAGTTTAAGACGCTTAGAAGGCTCTGCCGGAGGAAATGCCAAAAGCGGACTGGATTTAGAGGTATTAGACGGCTTTACAGGAGCCCCCAGGTCCATAGAAACCCTCTCAGGCGGAGAACAATTTCTCGCCTCCTTGTCTCTAGCATTTGGTCTCTCCGATGTGGTACAATCTTATTCCGGAAGTGTCCGTTTAGATTCCATCTTTATTGATGAAGGATTCGGTTCTCTGGATCAAGATACTTTAGATACTGCCATGAAAGCATTGTCACAAATTCAAAAATGGGACGTACCGTAGGAATTATTTCTCATGTCAGTGAGTTAAAAAATCGTATTGCCACCCAAGTTCAGGTGCACCCTTCCAAAAATGGCGGAAGCAGTATTACAATGATAAAAGATGCATAATAAAATAAAAACAAAAAAAGAGAAGATACATAGTATCTTCTTTTTTTTACTGTGATAAATTCAATGAATAATAATTCGACTGAAGCAAAAATTAAGTACATGAAAACATTTGAAAAAAAAAGAAGGCTGGAATAAACCAACCTTCTTTTTTTATCAGTAAGTAAAATTATTTTACTTCTACTTCTGCGCCAGCTTCTTTTAGTTTAGCTGCCATTGCATCAGCGTCATCTTTGGAAACGCCTTCTTTAACAGCTTTTGGTGCGCCGTCAACAAGCTCTTTTGCTTCTTTTAGGCCAAGACCAGTAACTTCTCTAACAACTTTAATAACGTTGATTTTGTTTGCGCCAGCAGCTTTCAAAACAACATCAAATTCTGTTTTCTCTTCGCCAGCTGGAGCTGCGCCGCCTGCTACAGGAGCAGCAGCAACTGCTACAGGAGCAGCAGCGGAAACGCCAAATTCTTCTTCAAGAGCTTTTACTAGCCTCGGATAGCTCAAGAACAGTAAGAGCTTTAACATCTTCAATCAATTGTGTAACTTTCTCAGACATGGTAGTACCTCCAATAATATCATTAAATCATTTTTCATTTATTACGCTTTATGCGCTTTGTTTTTCTGCAATTGCATTTAATGCAACAACAAGGCCTTTCAATGTACCGTTAAGCACAGTAGCAAAGCCGGAAATAGGTGCGTTTAAGCCACCCAATGCTTTTGCAACCAAAACTTTTTGAAGGTAGGTTTCCTAGTTCTTTAACAGCATTTACATCTACAACGCTGCCATCAATAAAACCTGCTTTGATTGTAAAATTTTGTGATCCTCTGCATATTTGGAGAGGATTTTAGCTGTGGAAACATAGTCTTCTTTTGTTGTACGCAATCGCAGTAGTGCCTTCCAGTACAGAATCAAGACCTTCAATTCCGGCATCTTTTCAAAGCACGAGACAACAATGTTTTTAACAACAACATAGGTGTCGCCTGCTTCACGCAGTTCTTTACGAAGCTTAGTGTCATCAGCAACATTAATGCCGCTGTAGTTAACAATAACACCAACACAGCTTTTCTTTTATGAGCGCTTAACTCAGCAACTGCTTGTTTCTTTTGTTCAAGAATTTTTTCACTTGGCAATGTATTCACCTCCGCAATATGAGAAGTCCATTATCCATAACACAAAAAAAGCCTTTCCTACTTTATAAAGGCAGGAAAGGCAAATACACATAAATATAAGCATACAAATGTATATTGTGCTTTTTCCTCGGCGGGTAGAGCAGCAAAGCTCTGTTACGCATAAGCACCCGCTGTCTTTGGATAAAGTACAGCTATAGAGTATAATAACACAGTCTTTTCAGACTGTCAACTTTTATCTTATTGAGCAAATTTGGGTTAATTTTAACACCAGGACCCATTGTTGAAGCAACAACGCAAGATTTGATGTATTGACCCCTTTAGCAGCAGCAGGTTTTGCTTTTTAATAATAGCTTTAACAAAGCATCAAAGTTTGCTTGAAGTTTTTCAGCACCAAAGAAACTTTGCCGATTACGCAGTGAATAATGTTTGTTTTATCCAAACGATATTCAATTTTACCGGCTTTTGCTTCTGTTACAGCTTTACCAATATCAGGTGTAACTGTACCTGCTTTTGGTTTGGCATTAGGCCTCTAGGACCAAGCACTTTACCCAAAACGACCTACAAGACCCATCATATCAGGAGTTGTAATCAGAACATCAAAGTCTACCCAACCCTCATTTTGAATCTTTTGTACAAGCTCTTCTGCGCCAACATATTCAGCACCTGCAGCTTGTGCAGCTTTTTCATTGTCGCCTTTTGCAGATTGCTACAACACGTACAGATTTACCTGTACCGTTTGGCAATACAATAGCACCGCGAACCTGTTGGTCTGCGTGACGGCTGTCAACGCCTAATTTAACGTGAACCTCAACGGATTCATCAAATTTAGCGGAACCTGTTTTTACGCAAAGTTCAAGCGCTTCAGTAGTATCATAAAGTTTAGCACGATCGATCAGCTTAGCGCTATCAACGTATTTTTTACCGTGTTTCATTGCTTTTCCTCCCTATTGAGTGGTAAAATCGGATTTTACGGTGTTCCTCCCACCCGGGTGATTAATCTACAACTTCTACGCCCATGCTACGAGCAGTACCAGCAATCATGCTGATAGCTGTCTCAATGTTAGCTGCGTTTAAGTCTTTCATTTTTTGTCTCAGCAATTTTTGTAATTGCTCACGAGTAATTTTGAAACTTTGTTCTTGTTTGGTTCACCAGAACCCTTTTCAATGCTGCAAGCTTTTTAATTAAAACTGCAGCCGGTGGGGTTTTGGTAACAAAGGTAAATGAACGGTCTGCGTAAACAGTAATAACAACAGGAATAATCATACCTGCATCATTTTTGTACGCTCGTTAAATTCCTTTGTAAAGACATAATGTTTACACCGTGTTGACCAAGAGCTGGACCAACTGGTGGTGCCGGTGTTGCCTTGCCGGCAGGTATCTGTAGCTTAATAAAGCCCGCTACCTTTTGAGCCATTTCTTTGCACGTCAAAATTCGTGGTAAATGGCGGAACAGTATTCATTTTGTCTGTTCCTCCCACTTAGGAAAAACATATTGTTTCCTTTGGGGTATATTCCCCATACATAATGAGCGGTTACCCGCTGATTACCAAAATAAAATTATTCCACCGCTTCTGCTTGGTCTAACTCAAGCTCGACCGGTGTTTCGCGTCCGAACATAGATACTGTTACGCGGACACAGTTTTTCTCGACGTCAATTTCTTCAACAATACCGGTAAATCCGTCAAGCGGACCATCAATAATGTTAACAGTATCGCCAACGCCGTAGGAAACCTCAACCTCTTTCTTTTCAACGCCAAGTCTGGCAATTTCCTCATCGGAAAGCGGAATTGGCTTTGAAGATGGACCAACAAATCCTGTACAGCCGCGAATATTGCGTACTACGTACCAAGACTCATCTGTTAAAACCATTTTTACAAGTACATAACCGGGAAAAATTTTGCGTTCCACTTCACGTTTCTTGTTATCTTTAATTTCGGTAACAATTTCGGTCGGTACGCGAATTTCTTGGATTAAGTCTTGAATATGGCGATTTTCCACCGTTTTTCTAGGTTTGAGGCAACCTTGTTTTCATACCCAGAATAAGTATGAACAACATACCATTTTGCTTCTTCAGGCATTGTACCATCCTCCGTCCAATATCTAGTGGGCAATGTTCATAATAAGCCCTAACAGATACATCAATAATGTATCAAGACCGAAGATAAACGCACCAAGAACGACGATAATTAAAAAGAACAATACCGGCATTCTTAAATACAGTTGACGGCTTTGGCCAAACAACTTTTTTAACCTCAGCCTTACCATCGCGGAAGAATCTAGCAATACCTTTTCCAAACCTGACAAACACATTTGGTTTCGTCTCAGCCATAATTAATGTTCCTCCGACCTATTTGGTCTCTCTGTGAAGCACGTGCTTTCTACAGAATCTGCAGTACTTGTTCATTTTCAAGTCTGTCCGGATCGTTCTTTTTGTTCTTCATTGTGTTGTAGTTTCTTTGTTTGCACTCTGTGCAAGCTAATGTGATTTTCACTCTCATGACGGCACCTCCCGTTGCACGGAAAAAAATTTAGGCTAATTCATAAGCGAACTGCCCATGGCCTCCCTCAAAAAAGGGCACAAAAAATAACCCTAATGCGAGGTAGTAATATGTTAACATAAACAAATCCTTAGGTCAAGCCTTTTGTACGAATTTTTTCAAATTCTCCCAAAAGTAATAAAAAGCAACGGCAAAAGCTCCCCCTTTCGGACAACTGTGCCATTGCTTCTAAAAATCAAAGTCTTTTCGGTGCTTCGGAAGATGACCTTGAACCGCGTCTGTCTTTCAGTTTCTCACGTTCAGGTTTTGCTTTTTTTCCTTTCCATTTCACACCGTATTTATATCCTTTTTTAGCATAGGGTCTGCTTGTTCCATAATGTTCTGTGCAGCTGTATCACTCAGTCCGTTTAGAATAACCATGGTAATGATGGAACGAACGTCCAAATCACCATTTTTATAAAACTCGTTTAGTAATTCGCACATTTTCTTAAAAGCTGCAGACTCTTTTTCTTGATAGCCAAATTTTCTACTTTGGGTACTACAAATTCTTTTGCAAATGTTACGGAACGGAATCCTACGTAGGAAGTACGTTCTTCATTAATTTGTTCTTTTTAAGTCAGGAAATATATTAACCAAACGTTTAAAAAAGAACAACGGTCCGGGGTTGTTATCATCATCTTTAAACGCCTGTCTTTGTGCTTTTTCTTATTTCCTCCAGGCGGCTTGGACCTTCTACAGTTTCAATAAAATCTGTAGCGATTGCCTCTGCTTCACGCAAAGTATCCTGTTCCGGGTCAACTATCCAGTTTGAAACAGATTTCCAGCTGCTGTTTGGACCATCATCTGTCATGTTTGTACTGCGCAGTTCAAACATATTGTCATTGTTTTAAATACAATACTGTAAGCTGCATCCTTATTTACAAATAATACTGCCGGTCCTAAATCGTCTTCAAAATCTTTAGACTGTTCAAAGCCTTGTTTTTCAGGGCTTCCGCAGTTTTTCTACGATAAGGTCAAAGGCCTCTTGCATCAAAAAAAAATCACTCCTGCTCGTTTTTGCGTTGTAGCATTCCGTTTTATTTATATCAAAATGAAAATAGTACTTACAACTTTAAAATATTCATTGGCAATTATACTACATTTTCAGCCTTTATGCAACAGGCATGCAAGGAAATTCTTTTGATGCAATCAATATATTACATCTTGTCAAGACAAATTATGTCCGTAACACTTTCATTGGATTATTCAAAATATCCAATTACTTTTTTCCGACACTTCATTTATAACATTTTTTGGGTATATCTTCTATTTTCATAAGATAAACACAATTTAAACGGGGATTAAAATTCCAAGATTCTGTATGGTTTCAAAATTCACATGATAAATTGACCGTAACCCCATAAGATAATAAATCAGCAGCTGCAAAGCGTGACTGTTTGTAGGCGACTTTGTCGATACTTTAAAATCCCATAACGTTTCTTTTGTTAAAAATCTCCGTATCCTGCGGAGATGAAATCTGTATATCCTCCATCAAAGGTAATTCTGCGTTTGGTAACAGGTCCATATGTTTGGATAAATGCTAAACTCCGATTCACCATATGATAGATATTCTCTATCGTGTATTGATCTGCACAAATCAAATGAACCGGCTTATATGACAATACACTTGTTCTAAAACATACATCGTAACCAACCAGCTTGCAAGCATAAAAAATAGAGTCAGTATCTAATCCTCTGATTTGTTCTGCATACTGCTGTGCAAAAAGCGTCTTCTCCCACCAGATGCGCACCTATCATGGAAACTTTAAATGCTTCTTCCACCGGAACACCTGTTTGAACCTGTGTCAGATAATCTACAGCAAGTCCAATCAATTTTTTTGATATATTCTCGCACGCATGCAAAGCATGGTGATTCTCCAATGTAATAATATCAAACTGTTGGGAAGAAAGATACCCTCCTTTCGGCTGTGTAATCTGTTTGATTCTTTGCTCCACAGAAATCATATCTCTCCTCCTACCGTCGATTTCTTATGAACGAATACTTCCAAAAGTTTGGTAGCTAAATCAGACTTTTTTCTCATCTGTTTTTACATAAAATCACAAAAATGAGCGTTTTTGGTCCTTTTCTAATATTACCATATATATCATAAAAAGTCTACCTTATATACCATTTTATACCGTTTATCCGTCTGTTTTAGCTGTTCTGCACCATCAATAAAAAACTAAAATACTTACAGCCATTCCATTGCGTCTAACTGCTTTGCAAGCTTTGCGTAAAATATGGTATGATATAGATTAAATCATTATATATAATAAGTATATCAAGTCAGTTCTGATTGAAACAAAAAGTACGGGGGTATCTATTATGTCTAAAAAACAACAGTTGCTGTCATTTTTGGAGGTTGTTCCTCTGAATATGAAATTTCTTTGCTTTCCGCATCATCTATTATCCGTAACATTCCAAAGGATAAATACGAGATTATTATGCTCGGTATTACCAAAGAAGGTCATTGGCTCTTATTTAACGGTGATGTGGACGAAATTGAAAATGGTACTTGGGAGCAGCATTCTGAAAACCGTACTGCATTTTTATCGCCGGACAGAGGCATTCATGGAATTGTAATGGAAACAGAATATGGCTTTTCCGCAATTCGTATTGATGTTATTTTTCCTGTACTTCACGGAAAAATGGCGAAGACGGTACCATTCAGGGATTATTCCAATTAAGCGGTATTCCTTTTGTAGGATGCGATACCCTAGCATCTGCTGTGTGTATGGATAAGGCGGTCACCAATATTCTTCTGGAAGCTGCAGGAATTGACCAAGCAAACTTTATGTGGTTTTATGCTTCCGACTACGAGAATGTAAAAAGAGCAAGTAAAAAAAGAAGATATTATGGCTGATTTGGGAGGCTATCCGGTATTCGTAAAACCGGCAAACGCAGGTTCTTCTGTTGGTGTCAGCAAGGCCAAAAATGCTGCGGAACTGGACAAAGCTGTAGCCGTTGCAGCAAAAGAAGATAAAAAGATTGTAATTGAAGAATGTATTGTAGGAAAAGAAGTAGAGTGTGCCGTTATGGGTAATGCCATTCCAAAAGTGTCTGTTGTTGGTGAAATAGCGCCCTCTGCAGAATTTTATGACTATGAAGACAAATATAAAAACGGAACTTCAAAGGTATACCTGCTCCATTAGATGACGAACTTTCCGCAGAAATTTGCAACACAGCAGCAAAAAGCATACCGTGCACTTGGCTGCAGCGGTTTGTCACGTGTGGATTTCTTCGTTCGTGACAGCGACAATGCAATTCTGCTCAACGAAATTAACACATTACCCGGCTTTACTTCCATCAGTATGTACTCCATGCTTTGGAAAGCCTGCGGTATTGACTATGGCCACTTACTGGACCATATAATCCAATTTGCATTTGATAAATAATAAACGTTATATTCTAGCTGAGAAAGTAAGGATTGAGATTCAACATGGATAACAGACCAATTGGCATTTTCGATTCCGGCCTTGGAGGATTAACTGCCGTAAAAGAAATCTTGAGTATTCTTCCACAGGAAGACATTGTTTACTTCGGGGATACCGGACGTGTGCCTTATGGTACGCGCAGCAAAGAAACCATCATGAAATATGCAAAACAAGACATGGCGTTCCTGCAGTCCAAAAATGTGAAAATGATTATTGCCGCCTGCGGCACAGTCAGTTCAGTGGCAGGTCATATTGGAGAAGCCCCTCTCACTCCCTTTTACCGGAGTATTAAAACCTACCGCTTTGGCTGCTTGTCTGGCCACACATAAGAAACGGATTGGTATTATCGGTACCACTGCTACCATTAAAAGTGGTTCTTACCAAAAAGCAATTTTAGAAATCAACCCCGATATTCAGGTGTTTGCGCAGGACTGTCCGCTATTTGTTCCCTTGGTTGAAAATGGCTTTACTTCTCCGGACAGTGACATTGTTCTGTCTGTAATCAAACATTATTTTGCAGCCTTTCATGGATGCAGATATTGATACTCTGATTTTAGGATGTACGCATTATCCGATTCTATATCATGCCATTGAAAAGGTCATGGGCAAGGTGTATTTTTAGTGGACAGCGGAAAAGAAACTGCTGTCCATGCAGCAGATATATTGGAGGAGCAAGGGTTGCTCACCAATCGCAGCCGCAAAGGTACCTGTACATTCTATGTCAGCGACAGTACAGACGGATTTACAGAATCTGCCAACATCTTTTACAGCAAAACGTAGAACAAACAGTAGAGTTTATAGATATTGAGGCTTTTTCTCAATCGCAGCATGTAAAATAAAAAGGAAGAATGAAGTTAAATATATGGAAGAAAATCACGTAATTACCATTTGCAACAGGCAAACAATAAATGGAGAAACAGAGGAAATTTTGTTTAACCACAATGGGTACCTATGCCGAAAAAGGCGGTAACCGCTACATCATCTATCAAGAATATGACCAGGAAACCGGTCAGCCTATGCAAACATCAACGTTAAAAATTACGCCCAATCATGCGATTACGCTGATGCGTAACAATGCAAACCGCACCAATTTAATACTGGAAGAAGGCAAACGCCACTTATGCCAATACGGTACACAATTCGGAAGTATGATGCTTGGTGTATTTACAAAGCTAGTAAAATTGACTTAAATGACCAGGGCGGTTCCCTACAGGCAAATTATACGCTGGATTTAGACACGAACCTGGCAAGTGAAAACGAAATTATCATTACGGTAAAGGAGGCTTAACCGCCCATGTCAAAACTTGTAGAACAATCTACTGCAAATTTAAGAACATTAATTATAGAGGCCATTGGAAAAGCAATCACCGCAGGTCAACTGCCAAGTGAACCCATTCCCGATTTTACCATTGAGGTACCGGCAGACCGTTCCCATGGCGACTGGGCAACCAATGTTGCAATGGTGTCTGCAAAAGCATTTAAATTGGCTCCACGTAAAATTGCGGAAGCTGTCGCTTCCCATATTGTATTGGACAGCTCCTATTTTAAATCATGTGAAATTGCAGGACCCGGTTTTCTAAATTTCTTTTAAACGAGCAATTCTATGTAGACGTTGTAAAAGAAGTCATCGCTGAAGGAGACAACTACGGTCACAGCGACTTTGGTCAAAAAAAAAAGTAATGATTGAATTTGTATCCGCGAACCCAACCGGTCCTATGCACATGGGCAATGCCCGCGGCGGCGCTTTGGGCGACTGCTTGGCTTCTGTTATGAGTGCAGCCGGATATGACGTTTGGCGAGAGTTCTATGTCAATGATGCTGGAAACCAAATTGAGAAATTCGGAAATTCTTTGGAAGCCCGCTATCTTCAAATGTATTTGGGAGAAGAAAATGTTCCTTTCCCCGAAGACGGCTATCAGGGCGAAGATATCAAAGACCGTGCCGCTGAATTCGCAGCAATCAATGGAGACAAATTTGTCCATGTAGATTCCCACATCCGCCAGCAGGCATTGATTGAATATGCACTACCTCATAATATAGAAAAAAATGCAAAAGGATTTAAAAAATACGGTATTACCTATGACCAATGGTTCTTGGAAAGCACCATTCACAAAATGGAGAACTGCAGGGAAACCATCGAAGAGCTGACAAAACGCGGATATACTTACGAAAAAAGACGGTGCCCTTTGGTATAAAGCTACCGAATTCGGTTCAGACAAAGACGATGTATTGGTACGTCAAAACGGAAATCCTACTTACTTTGCAGCCGATATTGCGTATCACCGCAATAAGTTTGTAAAAACGCGGATTTGATTTATGCATTGACATTTGGGGGTGCAGACCATCACGGTCACGTTGCCAGAATGAAAGGCGCTATGGAAGCATTGGGTCTGGACAGCAGTAAACTGGATGTCATTTTGATGCAATTGGTACGCTTGACACAAAACGGAGAAGTAGTACGCATGAGCAAACGTACCGGAAAAGCCATACAACTGGGAGACTTACTGGACGAAGTACCTGTGGATTCCGCCAGATTTCTATTTAACATGAGAAGCCAATTCTCAAATGGAATTTGATTTGGACCTTGCGGTGAAGCAAGATTCTCAAAATCCGGTTTACTACGTACAATATGCACGTGCACGTATTTGCAGTATCTTAAAAAGCACTTGCGGCAGACGGAATTACACCTTATCCATGTACGGATGAGGAATTACGTCTATTAACCCACCTGCTGAATTGGAATTGATTCGTCATTTATCCGCATACACATCCGAAATTATTGAAGCTGCAAAAGATTATGACCCTGCACGTATTACCAGATATGTCATTACATTAGCAACTTTGTTCCATAAATTTTATGATGCATGCCGTGTAAAAGGGGAGACAACCCACATTTAACAAACGCAAGACTCGTTGTGCATTGCAACCTCTACTGTAATTTGCAATGTATTAAACATGTTTAAAATTTCCACACCTGAATCTATGTAGAAGAAACATCTTGGAAAGGCGTTGAGTGTTAAAATGAAATTTCCATTTAGCCTACCTCTATTGCTGGATGGCGCTACGGGAACCAATTTATTGGAACGCGGTATGCCACGCAATGTGTGTGTAGAGGAGTGGATTTGTCAAAACCCATCTATCCTTCAGCAACTACAGAAGGAGTTTATTGACGCAGGCGCACAAGCAATTTATGCTCCCACCTTTGGCGCAAACAGAGCTTGTCTTGCGCGCTATGGTCTGGAAGATAAAGTGGAAGAATTCAATCGTAAATTGGTAGCATTATCAAAACAAGTTGCCAAACCTAAAAATATATTAGTGGGCGGCTCCTTATGCCCTACAGGGCTTTTGTTCCTCCCACGGAGAAGCTGATTTTGATGATATTTATTGAAATATATCGTGAGCAAATTCGTGTGTTGGATGAGGCAGAAGTAGATTTTTTTATCATTGAAACCCAAACCTCTTTGGCTGATATGAGAGCTGCTGTTTTGGCTGCTCGCAGCACCAACTTACCCGTTTTTGTTACTATCACTGTAGATAAAAACGGTCAAACCGCAACAGGAGGCACTTTACTGCCT
>VOFH01003945.1_pt1 | contig 21828 bp, 23 predicted proteins | sample 5384091 | NCBI WGS metagenome assembly VOFH01 (sample SAMN12384727, study PRJNA508395) | human gut metagenome | isolation source: healthy gut G | host: Homo sapiens
AGTTCATTTAAAACAGAGTTTAAGTAGGCGATAGATGTGCCCATTCAAACTCTACAATGATTTTTTTAACCAATCATTTTATTCAAATGTAACATTACATCTTCAATTAAAGGTACCTATACTAAGCATCTGTTTATAATTGAACAGAGACTACAACTGCATGTGTAAAATAGGATATTCCTTACCTTCTCCGTCCAAATTCGACCTTTTATATATGTTAAAACCCATATATTTATAAAAACCGACAGCTTGAACATTTTGCTCATTCACATCAACTTTAGTTACTTGCAAATTATCTATGGCATAAGTTATTAATTTTTTCCGATTCCTGCGCCTCGATACTTATTGTCAATAAATAACATTTCAAGATTTCCTTCTGCAATTCCCATAAATCCGATTAAGATTCCCTCTTGTTCAAATCCGAATAGATTAACATACTGAAAATATACCGGAAGTCGTTCCTTATAATATAGAAAATCTTCCTCTTTAAGAAAATCATGTGTACTCAATACTGCACTTTCCCAAATTTCCATCAAACGTGGATAATCCGTAACTTTAATTTTTTCTAATCATACTTGTAATTGCAATTTAAAGCCGCAAAGTTCGTTACTTATACATTCAAAACACTGAACCCAAGTTAAAAAATACGTTTACGGATTCTGCTTAGTGCTTGCTGTGTGATACCCAAATAAGAAGCTATATCTTTTAATGGTATATAGTTTAATGTAATACCATATTCTTCCATCATCTGTAGATAATACTGTTCAGGAGAATATTTAATCAAGTCGATATTTCTTTTCAAAAGTTTATTCAACAATATAGCATTTAAATCTTCAAATACAGTTTTTACTTTAGGGATAGCGGTATATAGTTCATTTACTTGCTTCTTGTCTATTCGGTAAATAACACTATCTACAATTGTTTGCACATTAAATGCAGACCTAGTTTGTAATGTAAAAGATATGTTTGACATTGAAAACGTACCCTCTTTACAAAACCAGAAAGTTTGTTCTTCCCCGTTATGATTTAAAAGCCAACAACGTAATATTCCATCAAAAACGAAATAACTATACCTCTCTGTTTCTCCTTCCTTAATCAAAAATGTACCTTTACTAACTAATATTCGTTCAAAATATTGGTCGAATAACTTAAACTCCTCCCAATTAAAAATATTAGTACTAAAATTAAATTCTTTAAGTAGTTTTTCTAAAAGCATAATCTAAATATGATTCGTAATATACTTACTCATTTAATATATTCACTATTACTTCCGCCCTATTTAACTTCTCATATTTAGTGAATATATTTTCAGTAGCCATCTTTATATTACTCCTTTCGCCCACTCTCCGGCCTGCTTGACACTTCCGTTCAACAATCGGCTTTCTCCCCATACGATTTTTTGGATAAAGTTTCTTGAGTTGTGTTACACTATTAGTTATTGAGCTTCCTCCGGAAGTAGCAAATGGAATAACGGTTTTACCGGAGAAATCATATTTCTCAAGGAATGTATTGACCGGACGCGGACATAAATTCCACCATATCGGGTAACCAAGGAATATCACGTCGTAATCTTTCAGATTAAGCGCTTCTCCCCCCAATTCCGGACGTGAATTTTCAGTCGTCATTTCAATTGAACTACGGCTACTCTTGTTGTTCCAGTCGAGATCTGCCGAGGTATAGGCTGTAGCGGGAGTTATCTGATAAAGTTTGCCGCCAACCGTTTTTTGCAATGGCATCGGCGGCTTTTTCTGTAGTTCCAGTACAAGAGAAATAGGCAACCAGAATTTTCTTATCGGACTGTACATTAGTATCCGCTGTCTGATTCTGTGCTTTTGATGAGCAGCTAAAGCAAAGGAGACTCATAAATATGAATATAATCTGTTTCATTTTATTTTGATTTTAAATATTTCTTATCACTAATTAGTTTAGACATTATCACGATGGAGTAACCCCACAGGCGTTTTCATTCTTCCATTACTTTGATAATTGCCCATATCGTCCATCAAACGATGTATTTCTTCTGTATTAAGCGCTTTGCGCGTCTTACATATTCCTTAAAATTCCTCGGTAGTCATATTATTTCCTTTCAAAAGATAAAGCAGGATTAGCAAAAATCATCGTTTAGTCTGTTCGAGTTTGTTATACTCGTCATCTGTGACCGGCTCAAGCCACTCATTGGAAGTGTTTTCGCCAGAAACTTCAAAAGCCAGATGAGCAAACCAACTGTCGGCAGCAGCTCCGTGCCAGTGTTTCACATTGGCAGGAATATGGATAACCGTACCAGGCAAAATCTCTATCGTCGGTTTACCCTCTTCCTGATACCAGCCGTGCCCGGCCACACCGATAAGCATCTGTCCGCCGCCTTTCGTTGCACGGTGAATATGCCAGTTATTGCGGCAACGTGGTTCAAAAGTAACGTTAGAGATATTCACCTGCTCGCGCGAAACCGGAGCAAGATAACTGTTACCAATAAAATACTGTGCATAGGCTGTGTTAGGTTCTCCTATAGGGAATATCATTTCACGCTGGAAAGCTGTTTTGGCATCCTCACCAACAATATCTTCAGACCATACTCCTTTTGCCAAATTGAACGCTGCCCACGCTTTCGGCCAACCTGCATAGAAACCTATATGAGTGATAATCTCTGCGATCTCCGTGCGGGTGATGCCGTTCTCCTTCGCCGACTGAAGATGATAAACGAGCGAATTGTCCGTGATTCCCATACTGATAAAGGGAGGTAATGGTTACTAAACTGCGGTCACGCAGACCGAGTTTGTCAGTGCGGCTCCAAACTTCTCCAAAGAGAACATCGTCATTAAGTTCCGCAAACTTGGGGGCAAACGTTCCTAACTGGTCGCGTCCTGCCGTCTGTACTATCTTTTCTTGTGCCATAACATTGAGTGTTAAAATACTAAATACTGAAAATAAAAAGGAGTTTATTCATAATCATTTCGTTTATTGAATGAAGTTATTAATGCAATTTGCGGGGTTAAGCGGCATTTGGTCAGAGAGTACGAGAGTCTTAACCATGTGCAGCGTTCCTTGCTTGTACTTTTTGGAAAATGCTCCGATGCAATATGAGATTTATAAGCCTCCTGACTCGCGTAAGTTTCAAGAATAGTTATCCTGCCAGGATTCTCTTTTTTTCGCTGACGGCATACATAGTCAGCACTCCCAGTTCAGTACGCAAGGAGACTTCACCCACTTCGGTCGCATATTTCATATATTCTTCAAGATACTCCGGATAAACCTCGATTTTCGATAGCCGCACAATACCGTCAGCCGCCATAGGTAATTTGGCGCACATACCAGGCTGCTGTTTTATATCCTTTTTCCCTGTCATACTGCATGATAACATAACGAATAAAGACAAAACACTTAGAATTGTTTTTTATCATCATCTTCTATCTTTTCATTGTTAAACTTCTAATTGCAAATTTACTGCGATAAAATGAATGGCTTGTATATCAATTACGGATTTTTGTACCCAAATCCCCGATTCTGTAATAAAGCCGAATAAAAATCAGATATTAGAAGTAAAGTTATTCATCTGTTTTGAGACCGATAAGCTACTTTTCTCATCAGACTCTTGACAAATGACTTTTTATGTTGTATCTTTGAGAAAAGAAAAAGTATAAACAACATGAAAATAGAAAGAAATAATCATACATAAATCATAAATAACCTGGTATTTTACAATACCACTCCTATACGATATGGGGCAATAGTCGAATGATTATTGCCCCATTTTGTTTATAATTCAGCTTAAAATCTCTCGTCTGATTCTAAAACTGTTCTACAATAGTTTATAATAAACTCGAATACCGTTTTACTAAAACTATCAAAAAGTTTATTATAAACAGAATCCGGGTTTATTAAAAGCCACGTTTCCTTTTGTCAAAAATAGAGTAAACAAGATTTCTAGGATTCACCATAAAAGATCTGCTACAACCTTACAAGTAATATAAGCATACAATCATTCATTTACTTCTTTATTTACACAATCGTTTTCCTCCCTCACATTCCATCTTTCTTTTTTCCCAATTCGTTAATTAAACCCAAAACTTCAATTACGATTTGCCGTATCTACCATATTTTTTACATACATTTGCGTCTGACACAGGTGTCAAACACGAGGTCTAATTTAAGATGTTTGGTATATGAATGCATATAAAGTGGGTTTAGATATAGGCTCTACTACCGCCAAGATGGTAGTATTGGACAAAAGATGGAACTACAGTCTTGTTTTCCGGATACAAAAGGCATCAGGCAAAAATACAAGAATGTTTACTCGGATTTCTTTATCAAATAAAGGAACAGTTGGGTGATATTCCTTTATCTTTCCATATTACGGGCTCTGTTGGAATGGGAATTTCAGAGAAATGCTCTCTGCCGTTTGTGCAAGAGGTTGTAGCTGCAACAAACTATGTGCGCCGGGAGCATCCGCACACAGCCACTATGATCGATATTGGAGGAGAAGATGCGAAAGTTGTTTTCTTTCAGGACGGACAGGCTACAGACCTGCGCATGAATGGAAATTGCGCCGGCGGAACCGGGGCTTTCATTGACCAGATGGCTATTCTGCTTGGAGTCTCCATCGACGAATTGAATGAACTAGCACTTCGTTCCAATCAGGTATACTCTATCGCTTCACGCTGCGGAGTATTCTGCAAAACGGACATACAGAATCTGATAGCCAAAAATATATCTAAAGAAAATATAGCAGCCTCCATTTTCCATGCAGTAGCCGTACAGACCACTGTCACACTTGCACGCGGTTGCAATATCGTAGCTCCGGTATTACTCTGCGGTGGCCCATTGACTTTTATTCCGGCCCTTCGAAAAGCATTTGCCAACTATCTGAATCTGTCACAAGATACAGATTTCATATTACCGGAAAAAGGAAATCTGATCCCTGCCTGGGGAGCAGCATTGGCAGAGAACAATGAAGAAAGTATTCATCTCTCCAACCTGATACAGGTAATAGAAAACAAACTAAGTGTTACCTCACCTTTCCAGAGTGATCTTTCTCCTATATTCGACAGTGAGGAAGAATATCGGTCATGGAAAAAAAAAAGACCAGTATAAAATTCAATATGCCAGTCTGCGTCCCGGATTACAGGAAGCAACTATCGGCATAGACTCCGGCTCTACTACCACCAAAATCGTAGTACTCGACAACAATCATCGTATCCTTTACTCCTATTATCACGACAACAACGGAAACCCTATAAAACAGTAGAGAACGGCTTGCAGAAACTATATGAAGAATGCCGGAGACGAGGAACTACCCTGCGCATAAAGGAGGATGTTCTACCGGTTACGGAGAAGATCTGATAAAAGCGGCTTTCCACATGGATGCGGGAATCATTGAAACCATCGCTCATTATGCTGCTGCCAAACATATCAGCAAAGAAGTTTCTTTTTATCCTGGATATTGGAGGGCAGGATATGAAAGCCATCTTTGTGAACGACGGGTAATCAACAGAATCGAAATCAATGAAGCCTGTTCCTCCGGTTGCGGTTCTTTTATCAGCACATTTGCGCAATCGCTGGATTACAGTGTGGAGGACTTTGCCAAAAGCAGCTTGTTTTTCGCAAGCACCATGTGATCTGGGTACACGTTGCACAGTCTTCATGAACTCAAAGTAAAACAGGTACTTCGGGAAGGAGCGTCCGTAGCGGATATAGCTGCCGGATTATCTTATTCCGTTGTTAAAAACTGCCTGTATAAGGTTCTGCAATTAAAGACACGGAGATACTTGGCGACCATATTGTCGTGCAGGGAGGAACCATGCGTAATGATTCCATCGTACGAAGTCTGGAAAAGCTGACCGGGAAGCAAACCTTCCGCAGTAACTGTCCTGAATTGATGGGTGCTCTTGGTTGTGCCCTATATGCCAAACAAATCGAAAATGCCCGGGTGACGGAGCTGAACGAGATGCTCCAATGGGCACAATATACTTCCAAGCAACTTCAATGCCGGGGTGCGAGAACCAGTGCGCCATCATGCGATATACGTTCAACAGTGAAAACCATTACTTCTCCGGCAACCGGTGTGAGAAGGTGTTTTCCAATAAAGGAAGCCATGCGGACAAAGGCATCAATACGTATGATAAAAAGCTGGAATTATTATTCGACCGGAGCGCAGACATTCCACAACCCCTATTCACCATAGGTATTCCACGTATTCTGAACATGTATGAGGAATACCCTTTCTGGCATACCTTATTTACTGCTTGCGGCATTCAGGTACAGTTGTCGGAACCCTCTACATTCAGCAAATACGAGACTGCTGCCGGCATGGTGATGTCTGATAACATCTGCTTCCCTGCCAAACTTGTGCACAGTCATATCCGCAATCTGACGCAACAAAACGTCAACCGGATATTTATGCCGTTCGTCGTTTTCGAGAAAAAGGATAAGCAACAGCAAAACAGCTATAATTGCCCCATCGTTTCCGGTTATTCGGAAGTCATCAAAAGTGTACAGGAAGAGAATATACCGATAGATGCTCCGACTATCACCTTCAAAGATGAAGCATTGCTGTATAAACAATGCTATGAATATCTGAAATCTTTGGGTATCAGGGATGAGGTATGCAAAAATGCCTTCTCACGCGCATTACAGGAACAATATGCTTTCGAAGAAAAAATTGCTACCTATAATCAGGAAGTTCTGAACGAGGGACGGGAAAAACACAAACTGATTATCTTACTCGCCGGACGCCCTTACCATAGCGATCCACTGATACAGCACAAGGTTTCGGACATGATTGCTGCGATGGGAGTTTATGTGATAACTGATGATATTGTCCGTCAGCAGGAGATTTCATTGGAAAAAACTCATTACCTCTCTCAATGGGCATTTACCAACCGTATTCTGAAAGCAACCAAGTGGGCGGCAATGCAAGAGGGTGACATACAATATATGCAGATGACTTCTTTTGGCTGCGGTCCGGATGCTTTTCTTATAGATGAAGTACGTAACTTACTGAAGCGATACAGCAAGAATCTTACTTTGCTCAAGATAGACGATGTTAATAATATCGGCTCCATCAAATTACGAGTCCGCTCGTTGGTGGAAAGCTTGAATTTCAGTTTGAAACATTCTCAAACGAAAGATCCCGAGCCATTTGTTTCAACTGCTCCTTTCACCAAGAAAGACAAAAGAAGAAAATCCTCGCTCCATTTTTTACGCCTTTCATCTCACCACTCATTCCGTCCATCATGAAAGTGGCCGTATATGAAATGGAAACTTTACCGTTGAGCGACACCGCATCATGCGACTGGGGATTGAAATACTCAATAATGAAGTATGTTATCCGGCAACATTGATTGTCGGCGACATAGTAAAAGCCTTTAAAAGCGGACGTTATGATCCTGCCAATACGTGCGTTGCCATCACGCAAACCGGTGGACAATGTCGTGCCAGCAACTATATTTCACTGATAAAAAAGGCATTGATTGAGAATGGATACACCAATACACCGGTGGTATCACTTGCTTTCGGCAGTGGTATCGAAAATGAGCAATCCGGTTTTAAGGTAAACTGGCTCAAGGTTTTACCAATCATACTTGCGTCTGTGTTATACAGTGATTGCATTGCCAAATTCTATTATGCAGCTGTCGTTCGTGAGAAAGAACGGGGACAGGCCGCCCGTCTGCGCGATCTTTATCTGGATACAGCACAGCCCATCATCCAGAAAAATAAACCGGAGGACTTGTTGAGCTACTTATATCTCGCTGCCAGAGACTTCAACAAAATCTGTGAACAGAGATCCTGTCACAAAGTAGGTATTGTTGGGGAAATATTCCTGAAGTTCAACCCTTTTGCTCAAAGGACGTCACCTCATGGCTCATCAACCAGAAGATCGAAGTGATTCCGCCACTGATAAGTGATTTCTTCATGCAGGGATTTGTCAACCTGAAAGTGAGACAGAACCAACACTTGCAGCGAAAACTCACTCCCCGACTTTGTTATCGACTGGTTATACAAGAAAGTCCAGAAGCAGATTAATAAAGTGAATGAAATCGGCAAAAAATTTCAATTACTTCACGCCGTTCGAATCAATCTTTGAAAAGGCAGAAAAAGCTAAACAAGTCATCTCCCTGGGCACCCAGTTTGGAGAGGGTTGGCTGATATCCGGTGAAATACTATCCTTTGCTTCCCAAGGAGTCAATCATGTCATTAGCTTTGCAACCTTTCGGATGCATTGCCAATCACATTGTAGAAAAAGGAATAGAAAACGTATAAAATCGCTGTGCCCTCAAATGAATATACTATCTTTAGACTTTGACAGTAGCGTCAGCGATGTGAACATAACAAACAGATTATTACTTTTTATTGACAACATAAACAACTAAAATTATGGCTACAACGGAACATAGCGATTTAGAGCAGCAAATAATAAAAACTGCCCAACAACTTTTTTTATAGAAAAAGGATTTGTGGAGACCAGCATGAGTGATATTGCTGCAACGGTAGGAATCAACCGGCCCACTTTACATTATTATTTCAGAACCAAAGATAAGATGTTCAAAGCCGTGTTCGGCTCGATAGTCATGTCTTTAATGCCGAAAATACAGGATATAGTAAAACAGGATATCCCATTTATGGAGCGACTAAGCATGATTCTGGATGAGTATATTGAGCTTTTCACAAGTAATCCCTGTCTTCCCAGATTCATTTGCGGAGAAATACAGCGTGATGTAAACCACTTGCTTGCCACTGCAAAAGAACTTCAGTTCGGAGATGCTTTATCCCAAGTGAAAGACAGTATACTGACAGCAATGGAAGACGGTAAACTTAAAAAGGTTCCGATACATATTGTATTTCTGACTGTCTACAGCCTATTGAGCTATCCATTTCTTGCCAAGAACCTGATAGTATCTTTATTCTTGGAAGATGAAGCCGCTTTTGCTGACTTCCTGCAAGAATGGAAACAAAACATTATCAACCAATTGCAGAACTTATTGTGTTATGAGGAATAGTATAGATACTATATAAGGAGGTGTGTCATAATGAATAATAAAACGCAGATTAACGCAAATTATCGCAGATTATTCCAATTATATTGATATATTAATCAACGACTTATAAAATTATTTCTGCGATAATTTGCGTTAATCTGCGTTTTGACACACTCCGTTATTACCATTCCAATCACCCCATCTTGCACCTTATTCGACCACAAAATCTTCCGATTTAAAATTACTATAGAAACGTCCTGAAATAGCAGTAAACTTCAATACACAGTAATCGGGATCCGTCACTCCTCCGGATAATCCATGGTATCTCCTCCTGCCAGATCATCTCTTTACTGGCACTATCCGTCAAGACATCCATCGTACCGCGTAGCATGACACCTCTAAAGAATCTCGTATCACAGAAGTAGATACACGCATGGTTGTTCTCACGGTATTGCGCCACACGCATGGACGAAGTATTTGTTGTCAGATAAATAGTTTTATCCCCTTTCTTTTTCTGGGTTGCAACATTGCTTTGATGGTAGGAAATCCTTCACCGTCTATCGAACCGATAAAAGCTGTTTTCAGCTTATCAATCATGTTGCCTACTGTTTTTTCCGCGTCTCTCATCATTTTACTTTTTTATTATTGGTTTATTATCTGATGCGAAAGTAGAGAAATGCCAGGAAAGCAATGCAATAAAAAGAAAGGTAGAAATAGCACTTTTTACGGTTTTGTGTGCTTTTACGATACAATAACGGAGTTTCTCCCGTATGCTGCCGGAAGCTACGGATAAAATAAGAAACCGTTGAAAAACAGAGTTCAAATGCAATATCAGCTATAGGAAAGTCCGTATAAACAAGCAGCCTCTTAGCCTCTTCCATCACCTTGCTCTGAATATATTGTTTTGCGCTGATTCCCATGGTCGAGGTTATCATCTCATTCAGATAATTAGGAGTAATGCAGAGCTTATCCGCATAATATTGAACCGAATGTTGCTCTTTTGCATGTGTAGCAACCAAATTCATGAATTTACTTACATGATTATTGGAAACTTCCCTACTTCTGCCCTCCTCTATCGAAGTCATTTTAAGGTAAGCACGGTCCAGCAACATCAGGACTTCATAAAGTAATGCTCTCAAAACGTGTACATCGCCCTGTTGATACGAATCAATCTCCATCTTTATATCATGCAAGGTTTCAAGTATGCGTGTATAAAGCTCATCAGACAAATGTAGTAGCGATGAAGAACTTTCTATCTGAAAAAACGAAAGATGCTGTACAAACAAAAAATCTTTAAAGAGGAAAGACAAAAATTCTTCTTCGAAAATCAGAGCATACCCATTGGTGATATGATGAGTATCCCAGTTCCGGATTTCCCCCGGTTTAGAGAAAAGAACGTCACGAGGAATTGCTTCATAGGTTTGGTTATTGACTGAAAAAGCTCCCTTACCTTCTGTTATAAAAGTAATATCATAATAATTTAGAGTGTGGACAGCACTTTTAGCCAGGAACTTCTTCACATACTTCAGTTCTACTACATAGACCAAAAGTTCACTCCCATACTTATGCTTATAAAAAGTATATCGAGGTATTGAGTTTTTCATTCAGAATACAAAAATAGTATTCCTTACCAAATAATCCAAAGACTTTTCAAATTCGATTCGATTGAATAAGCCATGAACCATCTGATAAGGAATACATAGAAAAATATGTCTAGGTTATATTTCCTATTTAGAACTTCCGGCCAGATATCCCAAACTGGTCACATCTGCCCCCAAGTAATGATTAATGTGCTTCAATGGCACCCTGTACAGAATATCCGGAATTTCCGCCAATAAAGAGAGGTACCTTTCCCTTACTGTCAGCTTGCGGGCATTCATATCCTCTTCCTCTTTAAAGTAAAACTGATACTCCATCAGTTGACGGACCAGATTCGCAAATGAAATTGAAGATGCACACAACTCTTCAATCTCCTCTTCACTGATGTAATAAGCAGCACATTTCGTCAGTGTCTTGATAGAATACTGACTTGAATTATAGCATAACACAGCATCACCCGCAGAGAAAAACCGATTGGTTCTCTCTTCTCCTTCATGAGTGGTATATGTATGCAAAATACCGGAAACAATAATGTACAAGCTCTGTTCTGGCAATGTGGCAGAAGCAATCGTTTCTCCTTTATCCAGATACACCATTTCCATTCGAGCCAACAGCTCTTTCACTTCTCTTTCATCCACCTGATACTCAAAAACAGAGTTTCTTCAAATAAGCTTCCATACAAAATAGATTTTAGTTAATATATGTCACTTAAAAAACACCTAATTCGACATAGCAGGCATCATTGTGCCTCTCAAATATAATTTCCTTTGGGTATATCGTAAATACCAGATACAGATCAATAATGAAACGACCGTTGAAATGGGTGGAGCAAATCCCATGATAAACAGCGACGAGCTATCTATCTGGCTGAACCAGTATGACAACGGTATACGAAACAGGAAAGTGGCTATCAGACTGTGAATCATCGGGAATAACGAGTTTCCTTGTCCGCTGAAATAAGAATTAATGCAGAACACGAAACTAACCACGATGCAGTCGATGCTATACCCTCGCAAATAATCTGCCGCCATTGCCACCACAGCAGCATCTTTCGTAAAGAAAGCAGTAAGAGTCTCCGGCAGGAATTGCGAATACACGCAAACCGACACACCGAAAAACAAGAGCAATCCCAATCCCCGAAGCCAGACATTTATTCATTCTCTTGATAAGTCCTGCTCCATAGTTCTGTGCAGTCATGGTTGCCACAGCCGATGATATAGCCATCGGAGGCAGCATAGCAAACACGATGATTTTCTCAACAACACCCAGGGAAGCAGATGCAATGACTCCCATCTGATTGACAATGACAGTGATAATCAGAAAAGAAACATTGATTAAAGCATCCTGCAAAGCAATAGGTGCTCCCAACACCAAGATCTTTTTAGACAGATTCCGGTTCAATCGAATATCATTCCGTGAAAAGTCAAAATGGAATCCGTGCCGGTATAAGAACCAGAGCGCTATTCCAAAGCTGACTCCTTGTGCAGTTACAGTAGCGATAGCCGCTCCCGTAGCCCCCCAATGAAAATAACCGACCAATATAAAATCGAGCACTATATTTATCACACATGCCAGCCCAACAAAATAAAGTGGTGTTTTAGAATCACCCAATCCACGCAAAATACCACATACAACATTATATCCTACTATAAACAGAATACCCAGAGAGCATACCAAAATATAGTTTTTCGTATCTACCATCGCTTCGACAGGAGTATGCATCAGTTCTGCTATCCGACTATGAAAAAGCACCATGACCAAAGTTAGCACTACGCCGGTTATTGAAAACAACCATACGGAAGACCCGATAGTAAAAGCTACTTTCCGATTGTCTTTAGCTCCGGTAGCAATAGCAATCAGCACTGTTGTCCCGGTAGTAATACCCAGAATAATACCTGTAATTGTCTGCATCACCTGACTACCAATAGCTACGGCTGCCACACTTGCCGAATCATCATATTGTCCGACAACGAAAAGGTCAGCTCCGCCATAAAGTGCCTGGAGCACATTGGCAATCAGAAAAGGTACTGCAAACTGCAACAATACCTTCGGTACGCTTCCTTGTGTCAAATCTAACTCTTTCATAGTTTCTTCGATACTTTTCCTCTTTATCTTATTTTGTTACAACATAAAAAAGTGCCGGACAAGCGAATGATTTACACCATTCATCTTATCCAGCACTATAATTATTATTATAGCACCCTCCGATGAGGATTTTTATGCCTGTCCCTATTTCAGGGCTGCAAATATGGGCTTTGTTTTCATAATTACCAAATTTTAACCGGTTTTTTTATTTTCTTATGAAGATGTAACTAGCTATATATCAACTATTATCAGACGAGGTTTGGTCTATAGGATCTCCGTTAGAAAAACGAAAGAAAGCTGCCAACCGATCCGGATTCAGCGTATAACGTGCGCGTTCTTTTTAATAAGGGTTCCGCATTCATTACGGCACAAGAATGAGAAACCACGGACATCATCGGCCAGTCCTTTAACGAATTTCCTACAACTAAGGTGTGTTCAAAAGATAAACTCAAAGCCTTACATAACTGAATTACCCCCTTTTTTTACTCGCTTCAGGATGAATGACTGTTATCAGCGGAGCTTTATGAAAAACCTGGCAGGGATTCTCTTTCAACCGGATAAGAATAGCTTCTCTCTGTTCTTTATCACGTACCAATATACTATACTTGTAAACCACTCCTTCATAATTATGAATAGTGACTTTTTGCAGATTCTCCATATACCTCCGGATATACTTTCACCGGCAAACACCTGATCTGGCCGCCGAATAAGATAATAAACCTCCATCTGCAAAACTCCTCCCCTGAATAAATAGAAAAGAGCCTTTCCCAGCTTTTTCTTCGCCTGCTCCATCGACAGAGAAGTGGCAAGATATAAGGAAACGGACTGTGCCATATATCGTAGAGCGTTAGCATAACTTTCAGAAACTTTTCCCTGTGAATCAGTCAGAGTTCCATCCACATCGAAGAAAACAGTCGTAATAAGTGGCTTGTCCGGTATTCGCCAGAACGCCCTTCTCCCATGATTCGATGTAAAAAAAGGGTGATTGTTCAGGTTACTGAACGCAATATAACAATCACAAACCTTCCTCTCGCAAGATAGCGGCAGAACAGCTCCATCACCTTTGATAAAAATTACCAATCTTCACCCGGCTTCGGGGACAAGCATACATATCCCTTTCCAATCGATAAAAATTATTCCTTCCTCCTGCGCAAACTTCCCATTGTACGGAGCATTCTTCAAGTCATCCTCAAAAAGATTATCCAGTTCCCTGAAAAACTCAATATCTTCCTGACTTAATGGTGCCCTTAACCCTTGCATAGCATTAATGAATAAATAAATATCCGGTAAAAGAGCATTCCGTAAATCATTGAGTACGGCCTTGCAGAGGGATTTCCTACCGCTCCGGCACATACCTGTATTCCCGCATGATGGAGTATATGAATCTGATGCGCAAATTTCTCTACCGAAGTCATCTCCGGATGAAAACTGGCCCAAAAGCCTTATCTTACTTATCACAGTGGGAGTTACACGAATCTCATCAAGCCAGTGTTAGCCGGAAAAGAAAGGTTAGTCTGACAGGAAATTCCAGCCACCTGTGGCAATGCTGCCAAGTGCATCATTCCTTTCCGATAATAACGATGGATCAATGCTTCACCGTAAGGGAATAATAAATAACTGCAACGGCTCCCTTTCCATTGTTCAATAGCTGCTATAAACGATTCCATGCCTGTTCGTCCTGTGTCGTATCTGCCAGATGCGACTTCTTGCCGAAAGGGCACAGAACAGGCATATAGTTGCAGCTATTCAATTTGCCGCGATAATATATACGCCTGAAGGAAAGTAAAGAGCCTTCGTTTTCCATTTCTATTTCGTTCAATAAGAATAAGTTTCCATCAGTTCTCTTATTTCAGGAGTAATGAACAACTGACCAATATAATCGGAGTATGCCATTCCGTCGGAAGTCAGACAAATACGACCGTTATCCGTATCTTCTATCCATTGCCGTTCAGCTAACTGTCGAAACAACGGCACATTATCCGGTGATTCTCCAAAACGACGCTCATATTCGGCCTTATCAAGCCCCATATAATACATCATTTTTAATGATAAAACGTTGCCGCTGTTCTTCCTGCGAAAGAATAAATCCATTACGAGCCACTGTAAAATCAGTAGTGCCCATATAATCATCTATCTCTCCGCAATACAACGCTGGCAAACAGTATACCGGGTGGCATAATGCAAATTACCCAGGTAACTGCGTCCGCCGGAGCCACACGACAGCATCACTTCATCCCTTACATGAGATTTCCGCATCAGTAGACGGATGATGAATAAAACGCCGCATCGAAGTTTGTAGAAAACCTCTGTCTTTCAACAAATCACAAGCGGCACAATACATCTGAAAACAGACATCGTCGGATTCCTGCCCGTGATAGCCGTTTCCGGTCGCACATATAGCGGATAGATAAAGAGTTCGTTAGGGCTGAAACAGAAGAGCCTGTTCCAATGAATAAAGAAAGCTGGCTACAGTTTGTCCTTTGATTCCGTAAATCAAATCAATATTAAAAACGGGAATTGTCTCTTCCGGATAGCCTCCAGCGCCTGATTAATCATGTCTCGCCGGGGACGTCTTTTCAAAGCAGTTAATTCTTCGTCAAGGAAACTCTGTACGCCAATACTCACACGAGCCACTCCTGCTTGCTTCAATAAGTTCAAACGGGCAGGATCGGCATATTCCGGCGATGTTTCTACGGAAGTAAAGGTATGTGAAGGATGCACTCCGAATAAGGCAGCTGTATCCAGTAAGTATTCCAGTTGAGGAACAGTGAGGAGCAACGGTGTGCCTCCTCCAATGGCGAAACTATCAAATGCCAGTCCGGTAGTGAGTGTAGACAACTGTTGCGCCTGCTTGTGAAGAGTTTCCAAATAAGTTGCGATATAATCCGCACGATTTGTTTGCAGAGAAAACAGGTTGCAATATCCACATTTATGACTACAAAAAGGAATATGGAAATAAAGCGATGCTTTCTGTCCTTCCACCTGTTTCAGGTAAGGAACCAGCGAAACCGGGGACGGAAAAGAACGATAAGCAGTTTTATGTGGATAACTATACATATAGTCTACATATCGTGGTAGCGGTTGATTCATTTTTCGTTAAAATAAAGTGTTTGTAAGGGACTGTATAAACCGTCTCGTGAGATATGCAATGATATTCATATCCATCCTCTCCATAGCAAGTGCCATGATCGGAAAGAGCAATCACCAGCGTATTTCCCCGTTTCTGAAAGGCCTGAAATAAACGGGGAGCTGACTGTCGACATATTGCAGCGCGGCAGCGTGTGATTCCTTATCATCCTTCATTTTGCCTTCCACATAATGACAGTTCGATAATGAATAGCAGAAAATTGATATACATAAAATCCGTTTGTCCTCCGGATAGTTTTCGAGTTTCTTCAATGCAAAATCAATTTGTTTTTCAGTACTATCGGGTGCCGTGCATCCAAAGGTCGGCAGCCAATAACTTTAGTAAAGTAACCGGAAACACACGCCCCAGTTCATTACGCTTGCTGAAGAAGTTCACCCCTCCTATACAAATCGTTTCATAACCTACATTGGTGCAAGGCTTTGCACAAAAGTTGCTTCCGTAAACGGATAACTTCCTGCAGGCGGAATACGTCCCGTACCAGCTTGCACAGGGAAAACAACCACTTCATGGCTGCGTAGCGAATGAGGTTCCGCCGGAGAAGGCAGAAATCCTGCAAAGATGGCAAAATGAGACGGGTAAGTAAAATTTCCCGGTGCATGTCTTTTTTCCCATTCTCCTCCGTGACTGTTCAGTACCGGTATTTCTTCCTGCCGCTTCTTCCCTCCTTGCTGACATCATAACGCAAGGTATCAAAGCAAAGCATCAATATATCATGAGTACCCACCACCTGATTCATATCCAGATCCGATTTGGGTCTGTTCGCCAGCCGGCAGTTCATCTATTTGCATATATCTCTCTTTTTTTATGTTTTTATCTGTTGAATATAAATAGAATTATGAGCAACATATCCTGATACACATGATCTCCTGTCCGTTGACTTCTATTATATAAGGAATATCTGTTCCTCTCTATCAGTACATCCACTCCGGCATATTGAAACCAAAGATTGAACCGCTTCCTGATACTGAAAATAGATTTGTTGCCGCACTACTCGGCAAAGACCTGTTCCACCAATGCCTTATTGTTCAGATGCAGATTGGTTATGCTTCCTTTACTGCATCTCACAACGATATAATCAATTTCAGATTCCCGGCACACTACCCGGAGATCATAATTCTCTTCCCTGCAACTGCTCTTTAGAATCCATTCTTCTAAAATAGCTTTGTTTGCATCACCGCTTCCGCCAACGGATCATCTCTCTTTTCCGTACTCAAACGGTGGATACGTTTGGTGTTATGGGAATGACCTGTCCACTTGTTGTAAGGTAGTATAGACTACCCATTTATTCCGGTTGGGTTGATAGCGAATGCCTAATACCTCCCTGCCCTGAACCGTAACGGGGTTTCAAAGCATCCTCTACCGCAATCGGCAAGAAGCCTCTCAACTCATCAAAAGAACGGGGAGAAGGTGTACATCGGAGTCACTTCTAAACCCTCTGTCCATCAACACTTTCGTTTGTTTCCTTTTATCAAGAGCACGTAATAAAGCATGGGGAGTATTCAAAAGCAATACACGTCATCAGATAGCCCATCATCTCGCCTAAACGTTGCAGTGTCTCCTTATATGCCTGATTCAACAGCGCATATTTCCAGGAAATTGCTCTCACGCTTACACAAGGTTCCAGTTTGATAAACCGCCTGCCGAAGTTGCGGCAAGCAGCAAAAAGTTCCCGTAAGTCATAAACGAACTTCCGTCTGCAAGTGTTTGCCTGTTTCAATAAAGTATTCTATACGTTTGGACAGAGAGTTGTTGACAACGATTATCTGCATCTTCTATTCTGTAATCATCGGGTAATACCACACCATTTACATCATTCATCTGCCTCTTCAGTTTCAGCAATATCTATTTCATAGGGAGACTTGCAACTGTTTCTTCATCTCCTTTGCTCAAATAATTATAGTGCATATTGATAAACTTAAAATGAGCGATCTTATCCATATTATCCAGCAATAATTGGGCACCTTTCATCTTTGAGAGTACCAGCCGAAACATCCATTGTTTCCCGGGTTGGGAAGAATATCCGACTCAGGAACATTTTACAATCTTGTCCTGTTCTTCAGAGTTGACGATCCTAGATAAGTCAGCTTGGAAAACGTTCTTTGGAGAACAACGGACGGAATATCTCAATATCAGTTTCCAAATCCATAATCTTCCATAACCAAATATATAGAATCAGTTTTTCCAGATTGGGGAAATCAGAACCAAGAATATCTTCTACCACTTCGGTAGGCAGGCCACCACTGATAATTTCGAGTGACTGCAACTCCGGCCGTGAAGTCTTTTCCCAAACGCAGATTATTGGTTCCTTTGATTTTCAGATCTTTCAATTTAGGCATGGCATCGAGCAGCGGACTAATATCAGCTTGTTCAATCCATGAAATCTCCTGTTCTTCCTGCTCAATATCTCCCCAGAACGTTTCCTTCTATTTCCAGTGAACTTCTCCTTATTTTCAATCATTCCTGTAATAAGGCAGAACAGTCGCCACCCTCATAATCCCAACAACCGATTGTTATTTGTTTATATTCAGAGAGATGTTTATCTTTCAATATCTTATCCAGAAGATTCACATTGTTTTCATACTCATCATAACTCAAAGTATATTTCTTGGCTTCCACTTTCATTTCACGTGCAGTTTCTTCAGCAGTTTCTACATACCCTTTTTTGGTTTTTTCGCAATCAGTTTGCCGGCTGCTTTTCAGCCTCTTTCAGTCGTTGCGTAGTTTTTCACTTGTGTTTGTCCGTCGGTCCCCAACTTACCATAATTCTATGGTAACATCTGTTCCGACTAATTTATGCTCCAGAATTTTGCGATTTAAAATCTTGAAAACGAATACTCTCTTCATAATACAGTTTTTACAAGATATTTGCACACTCAACACTAAGAACGCGCATGAACAATACCTGCAAAATAACCATTTTATGTAATGTACAAAGAAATCTGTCACTAAACTTCAGAGCATTCAAAAATACAACCCAAGAGGCGTAACAAACGCCGCCTTTGGGGCAGCCTTCATTATTCTATTTCTGTAATATATCAGTTTTAATCTTCAATAGTACATATACTTACATTTGTTCCAATCCGGTTCAGTAAACATATCGCCTACACCCTGACCTTCAGCAGTATATTATATGCACTGATTTTTATACTTGTTGACCCAAGATCGTTTTTACAGCTTCTGCACGTGCTGCGGCAATTTGGCAGATTTACTAACACTACCTTCCGGAGAAGCGTATCCCTTAATAACCACTTTAGAATCAGCATATTTCTTCAGATAAGAAGCTAACGCGTTCCACATTCGGCAACTGTGAAGCGTCAACCGATGATTTACCCTGTCTGAAAGTAATGATAGATTCAGGAACACGGGCAGTTTTTCACTACAGTCTCCACCGGAACGACCTTGGTACGGCATTCCAGTTCTTGCTGCAATCCGCTGATTCTCTGATTAGCACTAATGAGTTCACCGTCTTTATTGTTCACCTGTCACGAAGTGCATTGATTGAAGAGTTCAGTCCGTCGATTTCTCCTGGTTTGTAAACTCTTACTTTAGTGAAGTAACGGTTTCCTGTACTACTCTTGAAGTGGTAAGTCAGTCCGGCAGTCAGTTCAAATGCTGCATTTATTAGCATTGAAAACGGCTTTTTGCCTGTTGAAATCCTTGCATATCATATACGATGCAGGTTTCAGTCCCAATGTCAGGCCTTGCTTTCGCCTAGATTAAAGTTCAGATTCAATCGAAACGAGTGGACCATGAGTTTTGGTCGCCATCACCATTCACATAATAATGTAGCCAGCCCTGCTCCAGCTACAGCTTCTACCTCAAACAAACGAGGGTGCCATTATAATAACCTGCAAATAAGTTCATCAAGTTTACTTTACCCAACAGACTAATGTCTGAAGCATCAAAAAGCCGTTTTACTTGGTGAGTATTAATATATCCCATTCCCTGCAATCCTAAACCAAAATAGGAGTCAATTGTTTTTGAAACCCCAATTCCAAATCCGGGGCGTGCATTCTTAAAGAAAGCGCTGTGAGTAAGAGGAGTGATTGCACCGGCATTTACTTCTACAGACCAATTATCTGTAAGTTTTGTACCTTCTACAACGGATTGAGCATTTGCTGTAAATGCACCCAATACCATAGCTAATAAAATAATAGATTTCTTCATAATCCATACGTTTTTAAATTGTAATGTTCCATTTGCTAAATCATTAGAAATGTATTGTTTGTTCATGTCTAACTTTCTAGTTCATTTTTAATTCGTTATTCACTTTAAACAACATATCATATCAAAAATTGGTTCGCAAGCCATGAGCCCTATTAACATCTATTATGCTTTCGAAAAATCTAAAATATGGAAACATCAATGCATATTCCCTGAAGGGATCCCAACATCGCTAACCATTATGCATCTTGTTTCATTATTCTACACTTTCATTCATCCATCAGGCAGGAAATACATAAACCGGACTCTACTAAAATGCAGAACATAAACAGAAAAGTTATCAGGTTGTTAATGCCATATATCGTTCTGATAAAGAGCGAATATTTTTCTTCCTTTTCAATGGAATCTTGATTTAATTTCTAACTTTGCGCCAACATCGGTTTCCGGAATGGCATTATCACCAACGGAATTAAAAGTAGTGAAAATCCGGAACTATCCCGTAGCTGTAAGTTTTATCTCTCTCATAAAAAGAAATGTTATGGCATCATTTGCCACTGATTCATGAAACGGATCGGGAAGGCGCCACAACAAAACAAGTCAGACCTGCCGATAAAATTTCCGTTATTCCAGGCTTTCGGTGAAAGGCAATAGAACGAGTACAGGTCCATTTATTACAAGTCTCCAGAAATTGTCGTGCATGAATAACTATGTAGGCGCTAAATCTATTTTGTTAATTCTTAAAAATATAGGTATGATTAGTTCGGAGATATTCTATCAAAAGAGACGGAGCAGCCTTTCTCCCCTCGACAAAATCAAAACTGCCACGTCCGCGCATTTTATCAGGTTTTGTTACGCAAGATGATAACCAATGCTGTGTCAGCCGTGTCAGTATCGACGACGGAACAAAACGTAGAGGAAATCCAAAAACCAGGTGGAAGTCGCCTTGATGGCAGCAAACATTATTACAGCGTAAAGCCAGCGCATATGCTGTATCGTCAAAAACATCGAAGACCGTGAAGTCTGCAGACAAAACTTAAATTCCTCATGGATTATTGCGATGCCTCCACTCTGCCAGCGGCAGCAGCACGATGCACAACGCCAGTGGAAAACAAGAATATCGCCACGCTGATAGGAGAACTGCCCAAACTCCATTTCATCCGCCTCAAACCGCCGCCTGCTGACAGACCGTTTGAGGGATATGTATGGTAAAGAGGCCTCCGACCGTTATTTGGAACTCCTGAATCATCACTTCATCTACACGATGAAACCAATCTGGCAAACTACTGTGCCAGTATTACTATGCGCATCTCTTTGGCTGATAGCAGGACAACAGCAGTAGGCAGGTACCCTACCTGCGGACTTCAAATCTGGAAATCCTTCTGCAGGAGGATTTATCAACATGGTATTTATCGTATCCAGTATGCTAAGCGGCGCATGTGCCACTCCTGGAATTCCTGGATGTACATGAACTATTTCATAGGTTTGAATACGGATCGTGGACTATTATAAACTCTTGAGCAAACTGGCAGACTTTGTCTCTGGAAACGAAAAGATCGATCGATAAAAATCATCACAGACTGTTTCGAGCAAATCGTATATTCCATCAACCAGCCTACGGGCGTTCGCAAGTTTCCAAGCAGTTTTCTGAATGTATTTTATTATGACAAGTATTATTTCAATAGCCTTTTCGAGCACTTTTGTGTTTTCCCCGACGGAAGCAAACCCGACTGGGGGTTCTGCTTAGCTGGTTGCAGAAGCGTTTTATGAAATGGTTTAATGAGGGCGTACACGCACCGTTCTGACATTCCTGTAGAGACAATGGCACTCCTGACCAAAGACGGCGATGTACTGGATCAGAAT
>VOFH01002009.1_pt1 | contig 21804 bp, 23 predicted proteins | sample 5384091 | NCBI WGS metagenome assembly VOFH01 (sample SAMN12384727, study PRJNA508395) | human gut metagenome | isolation source: healthy gut G | host: Homo sapiens
CAGTCAAGCTGGAGCAATACCGGATATTTAAAGCAATTGCCGACACGGGAAATATCTCCCGGACGGCAAAGCAGCTCTATTTGTCGCAGTCGGCCGTCAGCCAGTCGCTGCAGCAGCTCGAAAGCGCCCTCGGCGTGCGGCTGTTTTCGCGGACGGCGCGCGGCGTGACGCTCACGGCGGAGGGGAGCGTGCTCTATGACTATGCGGCGCAGGCGCTGTCCCTGCTCGAGGCGGGGGAGGAGCGCATCGCGCAGTCGCGTGAGCTTCTGAAGGGCGAGCTGTCCATCGGCGTGAGCAGCACGCTGACGAAATACTATCTTCTGCCCTTCCTGCGGGACTACCATCAGCAATACCCGCATATCCATGTGCGCATCCTGAACGGAACGAGCCGCCGTGTGCTGCAGCTGCTCGGCAGCGGGCAGGTCGAGCTTGCGTTTGCGACCTATACGCCGGATGCAGACAGTTTTTCCGTTTTCCCGTGCTTTGATACGCACACGGTGTTCGTGGCGGCACCGGATTATCCCTGCGATTTTGACCGCGTTTATACGCTGCAGGAGATCAGTGAATTCCCGCTCATCCTGCTCGAGCGCGAGGCAAGCTCGCGCCGCTTTCTGGAGGACTGCTTCCTGCAGCGAGGCCTGCGCCTGCAGCCGGAGATCGAGCTGGCCAGCCATAACCTGCTCATCTCGCTGGCGCGTATCGGCCTCGGCGTGGCGGGTGTGACGGAGGAGCTGTCGCTCTCCGGCTTGAACCGCGGCGTCGTGCGCAAGCTGCATTTGGCCGAGGAGATCCCGTCGCGCCGCGTCGTGCTGTGCACGCGCCGCAATACGCCGCCGTCGGCCGCGGCAGGGCGGTTCATGGAGATGATCCGCGCCAACCACGGGTTCGACCGCCCGGCGGAGCAGGACGGTTAACGGCCGGCTTGTCAAAAAAGTCCCCTCGGGCCTTTTTCGCCAAGCTGCTTCCAGAATTGCAAAATCAATTCTTGTATCATGATTTTGCAATTCTGCCGCTGCGGCGGGTGATGGAACGCGAAAGGACACCCTGACGGTTTCCTTTCACACTTTTCTTCCCTCCGAAACTTATTACCGGGCAGTTTTCTGACAGTCCGGGCCGGTTTCGCCGTCCTTCGGCACGCCGCGCATGGTCAGACTGATGCGCTTGCGCTTCTCATCGACCTCCAGCACGGCTACGCGCACGATATCGCCGACGGACACGGCCTCGGACGGGTGCTTGATGAATTTGTTGCAGACCTGCGAGATGTGAACAAGGCCGTCCTGGTGGACGCCGATGTCCACGAAGACGCCGAAGTCAATGACGTTGCGCACGGTCCCCGTGAGCACCATACCGGGCTTCAGGTCCTTCAGCTCCAGAACGTCCGTGCGGAGCGCAGGCTGCGGCAGTTCATCGCGCGGGTCACGGCCGGGCTTGCACAGCTCACGGACAATGTCACGCAGTGTCGGCAGACCGATGCCGCAGGCCTCTGCGGCGCGCGCGGGGCCGTAGGCCTCCAGCCGTGCGGGCAGCTCGGTCAGAGCGCCGACGTCCGCAAGTCGATAGCCGCACAGACCGAGCAGCGTCTCTGCCGCGGCATAGGACTCCGGGTGCACGCCGGTGTGATCGAGCACCTGTGCGCTTTCCGGCACGCGCAGAAAGCCTGCCGACTGCTCATATGCCTTGGGGCCGAGCTTCGGCACCTTCAGGACCTGCCGCCGCGCCGTAAAGGCCCCGTGCTCCTCGCGATAGGCGACGATGTTCTTTGCCGTCGTGGCGTTCAGACCGGCCACGCGCCGCAGCAGGGAGGGGGAGGCCGTGTTCAGATCGACGCCGACGGCGTTGACGCAATCCTCCACCACGCCGGAGAGCGCTTCGTCGAGCTGCTTTTCCGGCACGTCGTGCTGATACTGACCGACGCCGATGGCCTTCGGGTCGATCTTGACCAGCTCGGCCAGCGGGTCCTGCAGCCGCCGCGCGATGGAGACCGCGCTGCGCAGGTTGACATCGTACTGCGGAAATTCCTCCGCCGCCAGCGGCGAGGCGGAATAGACGGAGGCGCCCGCCTCCGAGACGATCATATAGGCCGCGCCGTGCTTCTGCCGCAGCAGCTCGCAGACCATGGCCTCCGTCTCGCGCGAGGCTGTGCCGTTGCCGAGGGCGATGTGCGTGACCCCATACCGATCCATGAGCCGCCGGAGCGTTTCGATCGCTTCGGCGCGTTTTGCTTTGGAGAACGTGGGGTAGACGACGGCGGTGTCCAGCACCTTGCCCGTCGGGTCAACGACGGCGACCTTGCAGCCGTGGCTGTAGCCTGGGTCGAGGCCCATAGTCACATGGCCGCGCACGGGCGGCTGCATGAGCAGCGGCCGGAGATTCAGAGCAAAATTGCGGATGGCTCCCTCGTTGGCCTGCTCCGTGAGCGCGGCGCGCAGCTCGCGCTCCATGCTGGGCGCGATGAGGCGGTCATAGGCGTCCTCGCAGGCGGCGCGCAGGAAGGCGGCCGCGCCGCCGCCCGGCACGAGCACGCAGCGGCGCACGCAGATGAGGGCCTGATCGCGGTCCGTTTCCAGCGTGACCTTCAGAAAGCCCTCGCGTTCACCGCGGTTCACGGCGAGGATCTGGTGGCCCTGCAGCCTGGGCACCGGCTGGCGGAAGTCATAATAGAGCTGATAGACGGAGGTCTCCTCCTCCTTCCCCTTCGCGGCCTGCGTGCGCAGAACGGACTGGCGCTGCATCAGGCTGCGGAGAGCTTTGCGCACGGCAGCATCATCGGAGACGGTCTCCGCCACGATGTCGGACGCACCGGCCAGTGCGTCCTCCGGCGTCTCCACGCCGCGCGCCGGGTCTGCGAATCCGGCGGCAAGCGTGAGCGGATCGGGCAGATCGCGGGCCTGCCCCAGCAGCTGCTCAGCCAGCGGCGCAAGGCCGCGCTCCCGGGCGATGGTCGCGCGCGTGCGGCGCTTCGGCTTATAGGGCCGGTATAGGTCCTCCAGCTCCGATAGCGTCACTGCGGCCTGCAGGGCAGCGTCAAGCTCGTCCGTCAGCTTCTCCTGCGCGGCGATGGAGCGGCGGATCTCCTCACGGCGCTGGGCCAGATTGCGCAGATACTGCAGGCGCTCTGCCAGTGTGCGCAGCGTCGTGTCATCCATTGCGCCGTGCTGCTCCTTGCGGTAACGGGCAATGAAGGGGATGGTGTTCCCCTCGTCAAGCAGGCGGACGACCGCCCCCACATGCTGCGGCTTCTGCCCCAACTCAGCTGCCAGCAGCCGGATCATATCTTCCATTGCGATCTCCTCCGTGTGTTCGGATACGGCGGCCGTGCCAACATGGCCCAGCCGCCTGTTTTTCTGTATTGTACCATGTTTTCCGGAAAAAGAAAAGGAAAACGAGAACCCCGCCGGAGCAGCCGGTGGGGTTCGGTGAATCGCAGGCCTCCCGCCGCCGCGGCAGAATTGCAAAATAATGCCGCAAAGTTTTGTTTTGCAATTCTGAAAGCCCAAAGGGATTTTTTCAACAAAATGGGGGCTGCTCCAAAAGAAGCAGCCCCGCGGAAGAGACAGATAAAACAAGATGTTCGACAATACCAATACTTCACTTCAAATTATTAGGAGATGCTAGAAAGGAGAATAAGATAGTAAGAAAAAATTACCCATACTCGCGGTTAACTCTTGCCTGACCAAATAACGAAAGAAAGAAGAAAAGATGAAAACGAACGTGGACTGAGCCGCGGGGATCCCAGAGTGCAGCCCATAGCCTCTGCAGGACAGGCCTGCTCACAAAGACGGCTGCGCACACCGCTCTGTGCGGGACAGGAGAACGAACGAGCGGGACCGGTCAATGGCGAACCATGCAGCGCTGCGGCGGCCGCCGCGCTGCTCCGACTATGTTCAGAGGAGATCTTCTCCTCTCTGGTGCCAGTTTACCACGTTGTGCAAAAAAGTGCAAGCATGTTACGCCTAAAAATTCATGGAGAATTCAACAAATTATAGAAAGAAAAATTGGCAATATCGACAAAACAGGGAGAAAATGGAATTTTCAGCGCTCAAGCTGCGGAATCGTCGGACGATTTCTGCATTTTCTTGCGCTTTTCGCGCCATTCACGCCAGCGCGTCTGCGCGCGCAGGGTGTACAGCAGGATCAGAAGGACCTCGAGCACGGCGCAGATGACGTAGACAAGAAACAGCCGGTTCCCGTGCGCCGTGAGGTGCAGACTCAGACCGGCGCCCCAGATGATAAGCGAGCAGGCGAAGATCTGCGAGAGCTGGTTGCTCCAGAGCGCGCAGAAAACCTGCGCCACGATTCCGGAGATGGGGATGCCGTAGATGAACAGCAGCCAGGCATACCGGTCACAGATCGAGAAGATCTGCGCGCCGCAGAATAACACCGTCATCACGAGCCAGACAAGGCCGACGGACAGCAGCGAGATGAGCAGGTGGCGCGTGCGCGTTTTGGCGACCTTCTTTTCGCGCAGCAGGTCCTGCACGGTGATGCCGTAGAGCGAAGCGATATGGGAGAGGATGAAGATGTCCGGCGTGCTGTCGCCGCGCTCCCACTTGGAGACGGACTTATCGGAGTAGCTGAGCTTTTCCGCAAGACCGGCCTGCGTGTCGCCGTTCAGCTTGCGGTAATAGGCAATGTTTTCGGCGATGAGCTGCCGCAGCTTTTCATCGGATTCATTCATGGGCGTTTGTCCTTTCTGTTGGTGGGGAATGCCCGCAAACCCTTGCAAATCAAGGACTCTACTCACAGTAGAACCCCATTCTCGGGCTGATGGAGTCGCTCTCCAGACTGCGGAGAGGGACGGCTCACGCCGGTAGCGTGACATACGGGGCGGGGCATGGTACGATGAGTCCAGCAGCCGGGGCGGCCCGGCGAATGACTCACGGGGAGGCTTCATCATGAAACAGAAATTTGCACAGGCGGTCCGTATCCTGACAACGCCGCCGGTATTTTCCGCACTGATGTGCACGCTGCTCTATGTGCTCGTGCCTGGCTCGTTTGCTTCGCTGGGACATTATCTGCTTGCGATCGTGTGCCTGTCGCTGCTGCCGGTGCTGGCCTATCCGGTGTCCTATCTCATCCCGGCGCTTCGCAGAGGCGGCAGAAAGACACAGCGCAATCTGGCGCTGGTGTTCTCCGTGCTCGGCTATCTGATCGGCTTCCTTGCTGCCGTGCTGGACGACGGCGCAGCGATGGAAAAGGTCGTTTTCGGAACGTATCTCATCTCCGGCACAACGCTTGCCGTGTGCACGCTGCTGCATTTCAAGGCCAGCGGCCATACCTGCGGCTGCTCCGGCCCGATCGCGGCGCTGTCGATCTTTATCAATCCGTGGTTTCTGGTCGGCTATGTGCTCCTGACGCCAATCATCTGGTCGAGCATCCGGCTTAAGCGTCACACGGCGCTGCAGCTTCTTGCGGGCTGCGTCATCCCGGTGCTGGCTATGCTGATCTGCCGGGCGCAATTCCTGTAAACAAAGAATTCCAACGCACGGGCAGCACGTCCGTCCGTGCGGATTTTTATGCAACTGCAAAATCAACACACAGAGAGGACCCACACCATGCCGTACATGTTAAGCTGTGATTCCACGACGGATCTGACGCTTGCGCAATACGCCGCGCTCAATCTGCATTATGTTTCGCTCCATTTTCTGCTGGACGGGAAGGAATATCCTGACGACTATGGCCAGAGTCTGCCGATGAAGACGTTTTTCGACGCCATGGCAGCCGGGGCCACGACGGGGACGTCGCAGGTCACGACCGGGGAATTCGAGCTGTATTTCCGGCAGTTTCTGGAGCAGGGGAGCGACATCCTGCATGTTTCGCTCTCGTCCGGCCTGTCGGGCTGCTATCATTCCGCCTGCGCCGCGCGGGACATGCTGCTGGAGGAATTCCCGGAGCGGAAAATCATCGTTGTCGACTCGCTCTGCGGCTCGGGCGGCGCTGCTATCCTGATGCTCGAAGCAGCGCGTCAGCGCGATGCGGGCCGGACCATGGAGGAGACCGCCGCCTGGATCGAAGCGCGCAGGCTCCATGTGCACCACTGGCTCTTCACGCCGGAGCTGGCATATTTTGTGCGCGGCGGCCGGGTCAGCGCTGCGGCGGGCTGGATCGGCACGCTCCTGCGTCTGTGCCCTGTGATCGAGGCAAACTGCGAGGGCAAGCTGATCCCGCGGGAGAAAATTCGCGGCAAGCAGCGCGCCTTGCGCGTTCTTGTGGAGAAAATGGTCAGCTATGCCGAGGGCGGCATGGCCTATGACGGCCCCTGCCATATCTCTCATGCGGACAATCTTGCGGACGCCGAACAGCTGGCAGGCATGATCGAAGAGAAATTCCCGCAGCTGCGCGGGAAAATCGTGATCAATACCGTCGGTACGACGCTCGGCAGCCACTGCGGGCCGGGCATGGTCGCCCTTTTCTTCTATGGCACGGAGCGCGGCCGTTGAGCAGGCTGGCGATTCACCAATATTAATATTATAGCAGAACACCGGCGGATTGCCAAGCCTGAAAACGGCGGCAGTCCGCCGGTTGGCTGTATCAGGACATAAAAACACCGGGCACGGAAAATCCGTGCCCGGCAGGCGGTTGACCTTATTTGGCGTATTCGACGACCTTCGTCTCGCGGATGACGTTGACCTTGATCTGGCCGGGATATTCCAGCTCAGACTCGATCTTCTTCGTCAGCTCACGGGCGAGGATGACCATGTTGTCCTCGGAGACATCCTCGGGCTTGACCATGATACGAACCTCGCGCCCGGCCTGAATGGCGTAGGACTTCTCGACGCCGGGGTAAGTGCCGGTCAGCTCCTCGAGCTTTTCAAGTCGGCGGATATAATTCTCCACGTTCTCGCGGCGTGCGCCGGGACGAGCGGCCGAGATGGCATCGGCCGCCTGCACGAGGCAGGCAATGACGGTGCGCGGCTCGACGCCGTTGTGGTGCGCCTCGATGGCGTGGATGACGTCGGGCGATTCGTTGTACTTGCGGGCCAGCTCAACGCCGAGCTGGACGTGGCTGCCTTCCATCTCGTGGTCGACAGACTTGCCGAGGTCATGCAGCAGGCCGGCGCGCTTGGCCAGCGCGACGTCCACGCCGAGCTCGCTTGCGAGCAGACCGGCGATGTGGGCGACCTCGATGGAGTGGTTGAGTACATTCTGACCGTAGGACGTGCGGTACTTCTGGCGGCCCAGGAGCTTGATGATCTCGGGGGAGGTTGTTGATGCCGGTCTCAAACGTGGCGCGTTCGCCCTCCTGCTTGATGACGCGGTCGACCTCCTTGCGGGCCTTCTCTACGAGATCCTCGATACGGGTCGGGTGAATGCGGCCGTCGGCGATCAGCTTCTCGAGCGCGAGACGCGCGACCTCGCGGCGCACGGGATCGAAGCATGAGACGGTGATGGCCTCCGGCGTGTCGTCGATGATGAGATCGACGCCGGTGATGGCCTCGAGCGTGCGGATGTTGCGGCCCTCGCGGCCGATGATGCGGCCCTTCATCTCATCGTTCGGCAGAGCGACGACGGAGACAGTCGTTTCGGCGGCGTGGTCGGCGGCGCAGCGCTGGATGGCGATGGAGATGATCTCGCGGGCGAGCTGATCGGCGTTGTCCTTGAGGTTCGTCTCGATCTCCTTGATCTTGAGCGCGGCGTCATGCTTGCATTCGTTTTCGAGATTCTTCAGCAGGTGGTTCTTAGCCTCCTCCTGCGTCAGGCCGGAGAGCTTTTCCAGCGTTTCGAGCTGACTCTTTTTTGATCATTTCGACCTCGTCCTGCGTGGCGGCAATGTTTGCCTGACGGCGGCGGAGATCGTCTTCCTTGCGTTCGAAGGCATCGAGCTTCTTGTCGAGAGACTCTTCCTTCTGCTGGAGGCGGCGCTCCTGCTTCTGCAGGTCGGCGCGGCGCTCCTTGACTTCCTTTTCGTATTCGGTTCTGGATTTATGAATTTCCTCTTTCGCTTCCACGAGCATCTCGCGCTTCTTGTTCTCGCCGCCCTTGATGGCTTCGTTGATGATACGCGTTGCTTCGGTTTCTGCGCTTCCGATCTCACGCTCCGCGACTTTCTTGCGATAGAGCATGCCGATCAGAAAGAAGATAAATGCTACAATCAGCAGTCCTGCGACGAGCAGGACGTAACCATACCATTCCATTGCCGGAATACACCTCCTGTTCTTCAAATTGGGTGCGTGTGTCACGAAAAAGTAATGCTTCCTCCGGCTACCCCAATGCACAGAGCAAACAAACAAATCCACTGTTTATTGTACCGTTTCACTTCGCGAAAGTCAAGCAATTATGCAGGGAAAATTGTTTCCCTACAGGAAAACTTGTGCAAAGCATACAAGGCGTTGACAACTTGCAGCCGGAATGATAGAATTATAATGAGTTGGAAGCGGAACGCATTCTCCGTTTTCAATTTGATCGATACGCGGGCATGATGGAATTGGCAGACATGCAGGATTTAGGTTCCTGTGCAGAGATGCGTTGGGGTTCAAGTCCCCATACCCGCACCACGACAAGCCCCTTTATTCTATAAAAATGTGAGGAGAAACCGGAACGCCATGGACAATTTCAGATTTTCGACCCTGGAATATAAGCGCCCCGATCTGGATGCATACCGCGCAAAGCTCAAGGATTGGAAAGCTGCGATCGAACACGCGGAGAGCTACGAGGCTCTGCGCACGCTGCTTCTTGAGATGGACCGCGAAAACTGCGAGCTGTCCACGCAGTATTCCATTGCGAACATCCGCCATACGCTGAACACCCGTGATGAATTCTATGAAACGGAGGTCGCCTATCTTGACGACACGCTGCCGACCCTCGGCGGCGAGGAGGTCGCGCTGAGCGAGGCCATCGCGTCCAGCCCTTTCCGCCCGGACATTGAGAAGGAATTCGGCAAGCAGTATTTTGTCTCCATGGATCTGCAGAAGAAGCTGTTCTGCGAGGCCAACATCCCGCTGCGCCAGCAGGAGAGCCGCCTGACCAACGAGTATCAGAAGATCATGGCCACGGCGGAGATCCCCTTCGACGGCAAGACCCTGAACCTCTACGGCGTGCAGAAGTATTTTGAGCACCCCGACCGTGCCATGCGCGCCGCTGCCGTCAGGGCCTACGCCAAATTCTACGAGGACAACGAGCCGCGTCTGGAGGAGATCTGGGACGAGCTGATCCGCATCCGCAACCAGATGGGCAAGAACCTCGGCTATGAGAACTACATCCCCGTCGGCTATCTCGAGCAGGGCCGCACGGACTACGGCGAAAAGGAGGTCGCGTCCTTCCGCGAGCAGGTGCGCACCTTCCTTGTCCCGCTGTGCCAAAAGCTCTATGACGCGCAGGCCAAGCGCCTCGGCATCGACCATGTTATGTGGTACGACGAGAAAATGGTCTTCCCGGACGGAAACGCCGAGCCCGCGGGCGATGACGCTTTCATGGTCAAGACTGCGCAGAAAATGTATCACGAGATCAGCCCGGAGACCGGCGAGTTCATTGATTTCATGATCGACCACGAGCTGATGGATCTGCAGAACAAGCCGGGCAAGGCATCCACCGGTTACATGACGAGCCTGCCCAGCCTGAAGGCTCCCTTTGTCTTCTCCTGCTTCAACCACACGATCTTTGATATGCAGGTGCTGACCCACGAGCTTGGCCACGCCTTTGCCGGCTATATGGCCATGCGCAGCCAGCCCATCTCGGATTACTACAGCGAGTCGACCGACATCGCCGAGATCCACTCCATGTCTATGGAGCAGTTTGCCTATCCCTATGCCGAGTGGTTCTTCGGCGATCAGGCGGACAAGTTCCGCTTCGCCCACCTGCAGGAGGCGCTGACCTTCGTTCCCTTCGGCGTGGCCGTGGACGAGTTCCAGCACATCTGCTATGCCCATCCGGAGCTGACGCCGAAGGAGCGGACCTACCAGTGGCATCTGCTGGAGGAGAAGTATATGCCGTGGCGCAAGTATGAGAGCGATCCCTTCCTGGAGCGCGGCGGCTACTGGTACCACAAGCTGCACATCTATCTCTACCCCTTCTACTACATCAACTACACGCTCACGACCATGGGCGCGATGGAGTTCAAGAAGAAGTACGCCGAGGACAAGGCTGCCGCATGGCAGGACTACCTCAAGCTCTGCAAGACCGGCGGCAGCCGCAGCTATCTCGAGACGCTGCGCTACGCCAATCTGGCCAATCCGTTCGATGCAGGCTCCGTCGAGCGCGCCTGCGGCTATGCCGAGGAAATTCTGCTCAAGCAGATCGCGGAGCAGGAACAGAAGGCGTAAAGATCTACAACAACGATCCAGCTCCCCTCGAGGCCTGCCTTGAGGGGAGCTCCTCTTGCGCAGATAAAGTTTTTGCTGTTGATTGCCAAAACTTTGAAATTTTCATAGTTCGATCTCCCGTTTCTGTCCGTTTGTTTCAGATAAGGTTAGCGAATGCTAACTGCAACAGCATTATGATAGCACCCATTTTGCCCCAATACAATGGCCCTTGCGAAAAAAGGACGCTTCCGAGAAAACGGATGCGTTGTATATCTACATTACACGCTGGGACAAACCCCAACACTCTCGACAAATATCGACAAAAATCGCGTTATTCTGCGCAAAAAATTGCTTGACATTTCATTAAAATTTCGATATTCTAAAAATAACGACGAATCCGGGCAGCAATGCAGGATTCCCTATGAATCGGAAAAAGGGAAGGGGAAAGGATATGAGTTGGGATTTGCGCGCCCTCGGCGGGGCGGTACAGCTTCCGTGCGGAGAGTTGGCCTGGACAAAGCCGCAGATCTTTCGGGTGCTTGCCAGCGTCGAGGCAATGCGCGGCGTCGTTCTGGGCGGGGATGTGCTGTTCGGCAACGGGACCTACACCGGAAGCAGCTGGCAGTATTGCCTGTCCTGCGAGGATCACTATGTCGCCTTCCTGCGGGAGAACTGCCGCGGCAGCCGCAGAACGGCCGAGGCATTCATTCGGGACTTTTTGGCCACGCGCAGCGGAGAATTCCTGTTTGCGCCGGTGCTCCGCGAGGGCGTGGATGCCTATATCCACCGCAGCACGGGGGGCCTTGCTCCGGGCTATGACTGCGCCGCACGGTCGGGCTGCGGACTGCCGTGACCGTCTGCCGGAAAAGCCCTTTGGACTTTTCCGGCAAAGAAATTCTGCTTCGCTGCGGAGCGCTTCAGACGCGCTGCGGCGTCTGCGCACCCTCCGGGTGGGTGATCCGGACGGGATAGGACCCGGTCCCGTCGCCGACGGTCTGGGCATACAGCCGCACCATATGCTGCCAGGTCCGCCGGTCCAGCTCGCCGGTCACGGGCAGGCCGCAGCGGGCCTGCAGCCATTTGAGGCAGGCGGTGCAAGCTTCATCGTGCCGGCCTGTCACGGAAACGGGCGGCATGCCGTCATAGTAGTGCCGCAGGGCCAGCAGCATGCCCTGCGCAAGGTACAGGTGCATGTTCTGCTCGCCGGGGGAGATGGTTTGCGCCGGCTGAAAAAGCGGTCGCAGCGGCTCGGCCGGGCCATGGTGGATGTGCGCCTCGCGCGCGGCATCCACAACGGCGTTCCACGTCGCAAGGTCGGCCGCCCCGGTGACGGGCAGGCCGTTCTGCTGTTGAAATTCCCGCACGGCACGGGCCGTCTCCGGGCCCAAAATGCCGTCGGGCACGACGGTCGTGGGCTTCCCGGCATGGCGCTGCAGCAGGCGCAGCATGGACTGCAGGGAACGGATGGGCATTTGCATGGCTTTCCTCCTTTTATGTGTCGCTGTCGCCGAGGCGCAGGATCTGTCCCGGGAAATTCGGGATCACTCCGGCCTGCACGAGATAGCCGACCTCTTCTGCGATCTCCTGCGCCACATCCTGCGGCAGCGGCCCGGTCTCGGCGATCCCGGCGAGACGGTCAAAAATGGCGTTCCACGTCTGCTCGCCGACGATGCCGTCGATGGCCAGACCGGAAAAGCGCTGGAAGGCCCGCACGCTGTTGGCCGTTAACTCGCCGAAGATGCCGGTCTGCGGCGGCATGGGGACGTCGTTGATATACGAGCCGATGACCTGCAGCATATACTGCAGCACGCGCACCGGCTCACCGGTGCTGCCCTCGCGCAGTACGCGGGAATACTGCCAGTTCACGGCATAGAACGTCTGCCCCTGCGAGGCCAGCTCTGACAGCTCCGTCACCGCGACATACAGCCGCACGAGCTGATACCACGTGCCCTTGCCGACGATGCCGTCCGGGTCCAGATTGAAGATGCGCTGTGCGGCCAGCGCGGCATTTTCCGTCTGCGTGCCGAAAATGCCGTCTACGGACGCAACACGTGGGATGGCGGGGTAGTTCTGCCCGATGCGGTTGAGCATGACCTGCAGCTGCACGACCTGCGGCCCACGCGAGCCGCGGCGCAGGGGCGTTCCGCCGTAGGAGGGGGCGTAGCCGCGCATGGGCGCGTTGCGGACGATCTCGATATCCTCGCCGTAATAGCGGCGGAGAATTTCCACGGAGCTCAGCCCCTGCTGCGCAAGCTCCTGTGAGCCCCACTGGCTCAGACCGTCGCACGTCACGGTCGTTCCATTGCAGAATTTGGCGGCCAGCGGCTCCACAAAGCCCTGCCGCCGGAGATAGGTGTTGAACAGCTCGTCGACGAGGCGGCCGACATTTTCAAAAATATTCCGCCCGTTGATGAATTTCTGGTCGATGGCCGTCGAGGACGTGATGTCGAAATCATAGCCCCGGCTGCGGTAGAATTCCGTATAAACGCGGTTGAGGGCAAAGGAAATGATGGCCAGAATGTTGGCGACGAGGGCGCTGTCATCCCACGTCGGGTAAATTTCGCTCGAGGCGACGTTTTTGACATAGTCCGCGAACGACACCGTCACATTCGCGGCCGAGGTGGTCGGCGGCCCCAGATGCACGGTGATCTGCGCGGGAATGTAGGGAATGACCGTTACCATGGCCGTCACCTACAGCGCCTGCGGCGAGATCGGGAAGACCTCGGTCAGGTTGTAATACTCCGGATACTGCGGGTAGGGGATCATGGCCAGCTCCTGAATGGTCCGCACCCCGGCGAAGACCTGGATGCCCTCCACGAGGATCTGCTCGTAGCCGGGGCACTCTGCCGACAGGTCCACCTGCGTGAACGGCTGCCCCGTTCCCGGGGCCTGACTGCCCGCTCGCTCGGGCGCTTCGATGACGACGGGGCCGATTGTGCCGCTTTCGTCCGTGATGCGCAGGGCAAGCAGCTTCATGCTGCCCTCCGGCGTGCGCTCCGTGATGCGGATGGCTACGCCGGGCAGCGGGAGCTGCGCGTTGGAAGCAAAGGCTCGCGCCTGCAGGGTTCCGCTTGCTGCCATAAGGTACCTCCTGAATCGGGTTTGGGCAGCCCTTGCGTACTGCCCTGAGATAGTCTATGCGCAGGTGCTCCCGCCTGCGCCAAAATTTGTGCTTGACAGCGTAACAATGTTATGCTATTATGATGGCGTAACAATGTTACGGAGGAGGATGCGAATGGAAGACCTCATTTCCAAGCGTGAGCTGCTGGAGCGCTACGGCGTGTCCTATGGCGCGCTCTATCGCTGGAAGCGCATGGGCCTCATCCCGGAGGACTGGTTCCTGCGCCGGGCGACGCCGACCGGGCAGGAGACGTTTTTTCACCGGGCGCAGATCTGCCCGCGCGTGGAGCAGATCCTGCAGCGCGGCGAGAGCTCGCTCGAGGAGCTGGCCGAAAAGCTCCGGGAGCCGGAGCGGCATGCGCCGGAAAACTGGCTCATCGTGACGGACCGCTTTACCAGCCGCCGCTTCCGGCTGGAGGAACTGAAAAGTATTACATTGATCGTGGACGGGCAGGCGCAGGAGCTCTTGCCAAAGCAGAAGGGAGTTCATCAGAAATGAAACAGAATTTGAATTGTTCCGGTTCGACCCGCGTTGACGGCGGGGAGTACGGCGAGGTGCGCGTAAGCGCCAGCCTGCGCGTGGACGGCGACCTGCGGTGCGACGCCCTGCAGTGCTCCGGCTCGGCAAAGATCGAGGGCGCGCTTTCCTGCGCGGGCGAGGTCCGCTGCAGCGGCTCGGTGAAGGTCGCGGGCGAGGCTGCCATGCAGGAGGGACGCTTTTCCGGCAGTGTGAAGGCACAGTCACTGCACTGCACGGGAACGCTGCAGTGCTCCGGCTCCGCAAAGATCGAGGGCGGCATGCAGCTTGGCAAGGCCCGCTTCAGCGGCAGCTGCGCCGCAGAGGGCGACATCCATGCCGAGGAGCTTGAGATTGCGGGCTCGCTGTGCGCCCCGGCTGTGGAGGCCGAGCGCTTCCATGCCTCCGGCGTGCTCCGGATCAACGGCCTGCTCAATGCCGGAGAGATCACCCTGTCCCGCGGCGGCCTGTATCAGGCGGGCGATATCGGCTGCACGACGCTCCGAGTGGTACAGGACGCCCATGTGATCTCGCTCGGCCGCCGCAAGCGCGCACTGGAGGCCCAGTCCATCGAGGGCGATACGCTCGAGCTGCTCGATACGCAGGCGGCCGTCGTCCGCGGGCGCTTTGTCTGCGTCGGCGCAGGCTGCGTGATCGACCGCGTGGAGTATTCCGAGGACCTGACGGTCGAGGACGGCGGTATCGTAAAAGAACCGGTCCGCTGCTGATTGACACGGCGTGTCCCGCATGATAAAATGCGGGAAAAGGAGGAAATGCTTATGCTGAAATTTCCCAGGGATCTATATTCGGATGTCCGTGTGGAGGACGTGGCGGAAACGACGCTCGTACTCGAGGACGGCGAGCTGAAGCAGTGCACCGAGAGCCGCCGCCGCGGCGCATTCGTGCGCGTCTATGACGGAAAGCGCTGGTATAACAGCGCCACAACGGAGCCGGACCGCCTGCAGCAGGAGCTTGATACGCTGGCCGCCATGGCAGAGCCGAACCCGGCCATCGGCGACGACCCTGTTGTGCGCCGTTTTGAGGTGAATCGTGACTGTGTGCTGCGCTGGCGGGCAGGCGACCTGCGCGCCGTGCCGGTGGAGCAGAAGCTGGCGCTGCTGCGCAGCTATCAGCCCCTGCTGGAGCGCAGCGGGCTTGCCGCCACCCGTGCGCGCTATCTGGATGTGCATGTCGACAAGACCTTCCGCTCTTCGCTCGGCGCGGATATCCGGCAGGACTATCAGCACTGCGGCATCGCGCTGGGCTATACCGTCACGGGCGCGAACGCCCCGTTCACGAACGGTCAGCAGCGCTATGCATCGGATTTCGCGGGCCTGCAGGGCTGCCAAGAGGGCCTGCGCGCGGCCATTGCGGAGGACGTGAACTATGCCATGCACGCCGTCCCCGTGGAGCCGGGGGAATATACCTGCGTGCTCTCGCCGACGGTCGCCGGTGTGTTTGCCCATGAGAGCTTCGGCCACAAGAGCGAGTCGGACTTTATGCTCGGCTCCGAGACGATGCGGCGGGAGTGGGAGCTGGGCAAGCAGGTCGGCTGGGAGGGCCTGAGCATTCTGGACTCCGGCGTGCCGAACGGCTCCGGCTACTGCCCCTATGACGACGAGGGCACGCGTGCGCGCGACACCTATCTGGTGAAAAACGGCGTGCTGACCGGCCGCCTGCATTCCGCAGCGACGGCCGCTGCGCTGGACGAGGCGGTCACGGGCAACGCCCGCGCCATCAGCTTCGAGTTCGAGCCGATCGTGCGCATGACCTCCACCTGGATCGCGGGCGGCACGGACACGTTTGAGAGTCTGCTGCGGGGGGCCGAGGGCGGCCTGTATATCCCGGACTTCTTCCACGGCTCCGGTATGTCGACATTTACGATCGCTCCGGCGCGCGCTTACCGCATCCGCGGCGGAAAACCGGCAGAGCCGGTGCTGGTCAGCGTGATCTCCGGCAATGTGATGCAGACGCTGCATCAGATCGACGGCGCGACGGCCGAGACGGAGCTGCGCAGCCTGTTCACGGGCGGCTGCGGCAAAATGGAGCAGTGGCCGCTGCGCGTTGCGTTCGGCGGGCCGTACCTGCGGGTGCGCGGCCTGAAGGTGCAGTAAGGAGGAGACGGAGATGCAAAAAGAGCTTTATCAGATCGAGAGAAGCGAGGTTTCTCTGAATATTTCCGAGGGCGCCGTGACGGAGGTGCGCCGCAAGCACATCGTCCGCAGCGGCTGCCGCGTGTATGACGGCGGAAAGCTCGGCATCAGCGGCGTGTTTGGCGAGCCGGACGAGGCAACATGGCAGGCCGCGCAGCGCGCGCTCACTGCCGGCCTTTCCCACCCGGAGCCGCTTGGCGCTCTGGTCCGCAGCCGCGAGACCGGCGTTATGCCGGAGGAGCGTGAGCTGCTGGAGCAGTCCGAAGCCTTACTGGCACATCTGCGTGAGGAATGTCCCGGCTTTGTGTTTTCCAATAAGATCGTGGCGCTTTCCGAGCGGGTGCGGCTGGAAAATGACCTCGGCCGCAGGCTCGACGACAGGCAGAGCGGTTCGTTCCTGAATCTGGTCGTGAAGGACGAGGCATCGCCGAACGTATTTGACACCGGCATCGGCTGGACGAGCCGCGGCAATGCGGCCATCGACGGGCTGGAGGCCGCGCGCCGTTCCCTGCGTGCCTACCGCAACGAGGTGCCTATGCCGAAGGAAAAGCTCCCCGTGCTGTTTGCGGGCAGCTTCCTGAGCGGAAAGCTCGAGGGCCTGCTCGACGTGCAGAAGCTGGAGAGCGGTGCGTCGCTGTTCAGCGGCAAAATGCGGGAGAAGCTCTTCTCCGGCGCGCTGACGCTGCAGGTCGACCGGCGTCCTGAGAGCTGGCTGCCGTTCTTTGATGCGGAGGGCTCCGTGCTCGAGGGCGACACACTGCCGCTCATCGAAAACGGTGTGCTTGTGCGCGGCGCAGCGGATCGTGCACAGGCTGCGCGCTATGGCTGCATGGCGACTGCCGCGGCGGGCGGCGCTTATGACGCCGCGCCCTGCCGCTCGGCCTCGGAGGGCTGCCTGCGCATTGCACAGACACATTCCTATGCCGAGCTGCTCGGCGATCGGTCGTTTATCCTGATCGACGTGGCCTCCGGCGGCGATATGACGCCTGCGGGGGATTTTGCGACACCGGTGCAGACGGCCTATCTGTGCCGCGACGGCCTGCCTGTCGGCCGCTTGCCGGAATTCAGCTTCCGCGGCAGCGTGTTCGACCTGCTGGGCGGCGGCTTCCTCGGGCGGACGGACGGCGGCCCCCTCGGCGGCGACGGCTGGACGCTTCTGGAAGGCACCATCGACGCCTGAACGGATCTGCAATAACAAGCAAGACCTGCCTGAACGAAATCAGGCAGGTCTTGCTTGTTATTTTGCGTCTCTGGAATCGATCGTTCCGCGGAAGACGACGAAGCGGTCATAGAGGAACTCTAACACGAGGTTCAGCACCATGTTGAGCGCCGTGACCAGGTAGTCGTTCCAGAGCTTCACGTCGGTGAGCCAGTGCTCCAGCCAGGTGGTGCAGGGCGTAAAGACGAGGTAGAACAGCGCGACAAGCGCCATGGCGCGCGGCACGCTTGCTGCGGAGCGGAACGTATAGCGCCGGTTCAGGTGACGATCAGGTCACCCACGCCGGTCAGGCCTGCAAATGGACTGCTTTCCGCCCAGGGCGACACCCAGCCGGGCCGTCTCCGTGAGGCCTCGGGTCATCAGGGTGGCCTTGGTATTGTCGCCGAAGCCCATGCCGTCACAGATCCCGGCACAGAGGGCGATGACGTTCTTCAGCGCCGCACCGATCTCCGCGCCCACCACATCGGAGGAAGTGTAGACCCGGAAACGGTTATTCATAAAGAGATCCTGCACCAGCTCCGCAGCCTTCTGATCCTTGGAGGCGGCAACGATGGCGCTGGGCAGCTCCCCTGCCGACTTCCTCGGCGTGGGTGGGGCCGCAGAGCACCACCACGGGGCAGCTCAAGGCCGCGCGTCCAGCTCCTCCCCCACGGCCTCGGCTCAGGGCCGTTTGGAGGTGCCGTCCTCAATCCCCTTGGCCACGCTGACCACCACAGTGCCGGGCTTTACGATATTACAGAGCTTCCGGGCGGTGGTGCGCACGGCAAAGGAGGGCGTCGCCAGCACAACAGCGTCGCAGTCAGCGGCGGCATTCATATCGTAGGTGAGCCGGAGCGTTTCCGGCAGAGATACGCCCTTGAGCATCGGGTTCTCCCGGTGCGCGGCAATGGAGGCATACTCCTCCTCGCTGAAGGACCACAGGGTGACCTCATGTCCGTTCTCCAGCAGAACCAGGGCCAGTGCGGTGCCCCAGCCGCCGCTGCCCAGTACACAGACTCTCATTTAGACCCCTCCGAATCGCTGTTTTTATGGTGCAGGTGAAAGGGTGTTCCCCCCCGCAGAATCGTTGCGGCCGATATTGCTCCGGTGCCCCCAGACTACCAGAATACCGATGACGATGCCAGGATCGTGACCGGCAGGCTGCGGTAGACTACGGCGGTCATAATGGCAAAGGCCACACCGGCAGCCAGAGAACCCACGGACACCATGCGGGTCAGGGCGACCAGCACAAGGAAGAGGCCCCACACCACCAGGGCGATGCGCCAGTCGAGCATAATGGCGATGGTCCCGCCGGACAAGATCCCCTTGCCGCCCTTTGAAGCGGAACATACAGGGGAACATATGGCCCAGCATACAGGAAAGACCGGCAACATATTTGCCCAGTACAACCAGGCCGAGGAAATGGCCCATCAGCAGCTGACCCACCAAAACGGCGCACACCGCCTTGAGCATATCGCACAGCACCACCACGATGGTCAGCTTGCCGCCGAACACCCGGTGAAAGTTGGTAAGTCCCGCATTGCCGCTGCCGTGGTCACGCACATCATCATGCAGGATATATTTGCTCACCAGCAGTGCGCCGTTGACGCAGCCGAGGAAATACCCGGCCAGCACCGTCAGCACAACGTAAACAACTGCCATGTAAACGACTGCCATGGATCACTCTTCCTCCTTATCGCCCTTCTGGCGGATGGTCAGCCGGATGGGCGTTCCCTCCAGACCGAAGACACCGCGGAGCTGATTCTCCAGATATCGCTGGTACGAAAAGTGGAACAGCCGTGCGTCGTTGCAGAAAATGACAAAGTGCGGCGGCTTGACGCCGACCTGCGTCATATAGTAGATCTTCAGGCGGCGGCCACGTCGGGGTTCGTGGGGGCCGTGCGGTCGCACTTGTTCACGGCGAGGCAGACCGGCTTGCGGCTGCGCAGCAGCATTATTGGCGACATCCTGATCGGCAGCGGTCACGCCGGTCTTCACATCCGTGACCATGACGATCACGTCGGCAGCGGCGATGGCCAGCTCGGCCTGACGGCGCATAAACTGCAGCATCTCGCTGTCGGTGTTCGGCTCGATGCCGCCTGTATCCACGAGCTCGAATTCGCGGCCGTTCCAGTCACAGTCGCCGTAAATGCGGTCGCGGGTCACGCCCGGCGTATCCTCCACGATGGCGGCGCGCCGGCCGGTCAGTTTGTTGAAAAGCATGGACTTGCCGACGTTCGGCCGTCCGACGATCGCAACCAAGGGCTTGGGCATAGCGCAAGCCTCCTCTCTGCGGCAGAGCGCCGCGGGTTCTTTTTCCTATTATGGCACAAAACGCTTCGATTTGCAAGGCACAAACAAAAATGCCCGGAAACAAAGCAAAACCTGCCGGGATACCACCCCGGAAGGGGCGCTGTCCGGCAGGCTGAGAGAAAGGAGCTTATCCTTTCCTGCTTTCCTTGTGGGAACGGAATTACTTCGCCTCGGCGGCAGGAAGAACCTCGCGGCCATTGTAGGTACCGCAGTTCTTGCAAGCTCTGTGCGGCAGACGAGCCTCACCGCACTTCGGGCAAGCGACTACGCCGGGGATGGAGAGCTTCCAGTGGGAGCTGCGTCTCTTATCCCGTCTTGCCTTGGAAACCTTACACTTAGGAACAGCCATGAATGACACCTCCTTGGTCAGATGCTTTCGCAGAAAATAATCATTTATCCTTCAACAGCTGCCCAAGGACAGCCAAACGGGGATCGATCTCAGGGCGGCACGAGCATGCGCCCTCATTCAGATTCTTGCCGCAGTGGGGGCAGATGCCCTTGCAGTCCGGCCTGCAAAGCAGCTTCGAATCCATGTTCAGCACGAACGCGGTCGTCAGGATCTCGTCCAGATCGGCCCTGTCCCCCTCCTGCAGGAGAAAAGTCCACTCATCTGCCTCATCCTCCCGCTCGAGCGAACGGGTGAGCACAGCATGCACCGGCCAGGAGACGCGGCGTTCAAACGGCGCGGCGCAGCGGTCGCAGACAGCGTGCAGATTTGTGGAGATCACGGCCTCTAAAACGAGGACACCGGCGGTGTTGCGCACCGTCCCCTCGGCGGAGACGGGCTCCTGCACGGGAAAACTCCCGCCGAATTGCAGATCGTGCAGATCCAGCGCGGTATGGAAGGGCAGAACACTGTCCGGCGTTTGCATGATTTTTGATAATCCAAGCAGCATAATGATCCCCTGTTCCATAGTCGTGCAGGAGATATTATAACGGTTTTTCGTGATTTTGTCAAATCCTTTTTTCGATTTTTTCATAAAAAACCTTGACAATCCGAACGATCTGCGGCATAGTAAAGGCAGCAGCGCCCCATTGCCGCTTCGGCCTTCGCCGAATCTTTTTCGCTGATCCATCAGTTCGAAAAGCTTGGAGTACACAAAGTACGCCTGCACTTTCCGAATCTCGGCTCGACAAAAAATCTCTCGCCGAATGCTTTCGCTTCATGGTGCGCTGCTGCCCGATTTCAGCGAAGGAGACCACGCTCCCATGAAAGAACTGACCATCGGCCGCAATGACGCCGGGCAGCGGCTCGACCGCTTTCTGGCCAAGGCCGTTCCGCTGCTGCCCGCCTCGCTGGCGCAGAAGTATATCCGCCTCAAGCGTATCAAGTGCAACAACGCCCGCGCGCAGCGCGACACGCGCCTGCAGGAGGGCGACGTGCTGCAGCTCTATATCAACGACGAGTTTTTCGACAAGCCCTCCGAGGCCAACGCCTATCTGACGGTGACGGCGCCGAAGCTCAACATCGTCTATGAGGACGAAAACATCCTGCTCGTGGACAAAAAGCCCGGCGTGGCCGTGCATCCGCACGACGGCGCGGAGTACGGCCGCACGCTCATCGACCATATTCAGGCCTATCTCTATGCAAAAGGGGAGTGGCGGCCGCGCGAGGAGCAGGCCTTCACCCCGGCCCTGTGCAACCGCATCGACCGCAACACCGGCGGCATCGTTATCGCGGCCAAAACGGCCGAGGCGTTGCGCATCCTGAACCAGAAAATTCGCGACCGCGAGCTGGACAAGCGCTATCTCGCCGTGGTGGAGGGCACGCCCCGCCCGGAGACCGGCGTGCTGAAGGGCTATCTTTTCAAGGATGCGGTCAAAAACCGCGTTTTCGTCACAGATACGCCGCAGAAGGGCGCAAAGACCTGCGAAACGCGCTATCGAACGCTTACAAAGCGCGGCGGCCTGTCGCTGGTGGAGTGCGAGCTGATCACGGGCCGCACGCACCAGATCCGCGCACAGTTTGCGCATGCCGGGCATCCGCTTTTGGGCGACGGCAAGTACGGCAAGCTCGATCCGCACGCTGACCGGCGCTATCAGGCGCTGTATTCCTATCGCCTGACGTTCTGCTTCACCACGGACGCAGGCGTACTTGCGCCCCTGAACGGCCGCAGCTTTCAGGTGGCGGACGTCGAATTTGTGAAGACGTATTTCCCGGACTTTCGCCTGCCGGGAATTGCAGAATAAGCAAACCGATCAAAATCGCCCCCATCGGCTTTGGCCGATGGGGGCGATTTTATAGGTATCAGGTCAGATGCAACA
>VOFH01003824.1_pt1 | contig 21792 bp, 21 predicted proteins | sample 5384091 | NCBI WGS metagenome assembly VOFH01 (sample SAMN12384727, study PRJNA508395) | human gut metagenome | isolation source: healthy gut G | host: Homo sapiens
AGGGGACGACCGCGGTTACCTGCACGGAAAAAGGATATTCACGAGGCGTCGCTGACGTTGCAGCAACAGGTGCGCGAGGTGTATCTCGGTCAGGCCAGGCGCGACGACCGGTTCCGGGTGGTGGACTGCGCCGGCGACGACAGGACGATGCTGCCGCCGCCATAGATTTTCGAGCGGATCCGGGCAGCATTGGCCGGAGTCATCGGAAATTAGCTTGCGAACCGTTTTCGCGCCGGCGGTACGGCCGCCAGCAGGATCAAACGAGGTTTTCATGCGGAAAATCCTTTCGTTGATGATAATCCGTACCGGTCAAATCGTCGGAGTTCCGCCGCAGGTATTTGTTACCCACACGAGGAACAAGGACGAATATGAACAGGGTAACGGCTCCGCCGAGCCAGTAGGCCAGTTCTTGCGACAGGTGCAGTCCTCCCGTGCGATCAGGATATAGGTCGAACAAACGGACGTCATGAACAGCGCGGGGATCAGCGTGATAACGTACGGTTGCGTTTCTGGGTCAGGTAGATCGTCGTAGCGCCCATAGCGTGAAGACGGCCAGTGTCTGGTTGCACCAGGCAAAGTAGCGCCACAAGTACGGAGAAATTGTGGCGTGCAGGATGATGTAACCCGCGACGAACAACGGAACGGAGATCATCAGCCCGTTTCAGGATCGGTTTCTGGTCGACGCGCAGGAAGTCGGCGACGATCAGCCGGGCCGAGCGGAAAGCCGTATCCCCCGAGGTGATCGGTGCGGCGATGACGCCCAATATGGCCAGGAAGCCGCCCACGACGCCCAGCCACTCTTTGGTGATCGAGTCGACGATGACGGCGGCGTTGTCGTTCCCCGATCCGGCGGCGAACAGCGCGCTGCCCTCTTCGGTGTGGAAAAAGTAGGTTGCGGCAGCGGCCCAGATCAGGGCGACGATCCCCTCGGTGATCATGGCGCCGTAGAATACCGGCCGGCCGTATTTTTCATTGGTCATGCAGCGAGCCATCAGCGGCGACTGCGTGGCGTGGAATCCCGAAATCGCTCCGCAGGCGATCGAAATGAACATCATCGGGAAGATCGGCAGGCCGTCCGGATGCGTATTGGCGATGCCGTCGGTCAGTTCCGGCAGGGCGGGATGATGCCAGAAGATCATAAAAAGAATGCCTGCTGCCATGAATATCAATGCAATGGCAAATATCGGGTAGATCTTGCCGATGATCTTGTCGATCGGCAGCAGCGTAGCCAGCACATAATAAACGAATACGACCGTCGCCCAGAACGACAGGTCGAGGCTCTCCGGGGTCAGTTTGGCCAGCAGACCGGCCGGCCCCGCAACGAATACGGCGCCGACCAGCACCATCAGCAGCACCGTAAAGCCGCGCATGAATTGTTTGAAGTTGACTCCCAGGTAGCGGCCGATGGTTTCCGGCAGGCTCTCCCCGCCGTTGCGCAGCGAGATCATGCCTGCCAGAAAATCGTGTACGGCGCCGGCGAAGATGCTGCCCAGCACGATCCATAAGTAAGACGCCGTCCCGAATTTGGCTCCCATGATCGCGCCGAAAATCGGCCCTAATCCGGCGATGTTCAGGAACTGGATCATGAAAATCTTCCACGTCGGCATCGGGATGTAGTCTACGCCGTCCTGTTTCGTATAGGCCGGCGTTTTACGCGCCGGATCGACCCCGAATATTTTTTCGACGAATTTGCCGTAGAAAAAATAGCCTGCGATCAGGGCGAGCAATGCAATGGTAAAGTGAACATAGCGCATAATGTTTTTAAGCGCGGGCCGGACGAACCGGCGCCGCGCACCGGTCGATCGGCGGTTATTCGCCGTAACGGTAGCTGACGGTCTGTTTACAGTCCGGGTGCAGCGATTGGGCGACCGGGCAGGTAGCCGCGGCCCGTTCGAGAATCTCGCGCTGTTTTCGGATCGGCGATCGGTTTTGGGAAATGCACTTCGACGACGATTTCGCCGATCCGCCGCGGCGATGCGCTCATGATTTTGGTGATGTGCAGTTTCGTGCCGTCGATGTCGATACCGTGCGTCTGCGCGGCGATGCCCATGATGGTCATCATACAGCTTCCGAGCGCCGTGGCTACCAGATCGGTCGGCGAAGGCTTCTCCTTTGCCGTGGTTGTCGGTCGGAGCGTCGGTCAGGATTTTCGTTCCGGACTGGACATGGGTGGCTTCGGTACGGAGACCGCCCAGATAGATCGTTTCTACAGTTGCCATAATTTTGCGTTTTTGAATGATTCGTCGTTTTTACGATAGCCGGCACCGGGACGGATATCCCGCTCCGTCCCGTTTATCCGGGGAACGGTCCGGCGTGTCACGTGCAAAGATAAAAAATAATCCGCAGCGGTGTTCCGCCTCCGGCGGGCAGGGCGTGCGAAACCCGGATTTTTCGTTACCTTTGTAAAAAATCAGTCCGTATGCACATCTCTTCCGCCGTTTTTACTGTCAGCAGCCAGAAGTTGAGCCAATGTCCGACGGACGGTTTGCCGGAATTTGCGCTGATCGGCCGCTCGAACGTCGGCAAATCGTCGCTGATCAACATGCTGACCGATCGTCCGGGATTGGCCAAAGTTTCCTCGACTCCCGGTAAAACCCGGTTGATCAATCATTTTAAAATCAATGCGAAGTGGTATCTGGTCGATTTGCCCGGATACGGCTATGCGCGCGTTTCGAAAAACCAGCGCGGGGAGTTCTCGAAGCTGATTACCGATTACGTGCAGAAACGGGAGGCGATGGTTTTCCTGTTCGTGCTGATCGATTCCCGGCTCGATCCGCAGAAGATCGACCTCGATTTTATCCGGATGCTCGGCGAACACGGCGTGCCGTTCGGGTTGATATTCACCAAATGCGACAAACAGTCCGATGACCGTACGTCGTCCAATATGGCGAAATTCCGCCGGAAAATGCTGGAAACATGGGAAGGCTGCCGCCGGTGTTCCGTACCTCTTCCGAAAAAAAGACCGGGCGGGACGATGTACTCGATTTTATCGGACATTGTTTGGAGACGGTCGGGGATACGGAATGAAACCGTTCGGATTTGTCGCCCAGCCTTTTTGCGCCGGATTCCGATATTTTATGAATAAAAAGTTAAAATTAATCCCCCTTTTTCCACGAAATTGGCGTACCTTTGCGCGCAAATGAAATTCTTCAGATAATGGCAATTCACAAGCTTAAAATTTTTTCATGCCGTGGTTCCCGTTACGTGGCCGAGAAGATCGCTGCGAATTTCGGGGTCGATCTGGGCGATTCCCAGGTTTTGGAGTTCAGCGACGGCGAATTCCAGCCCGCGTTTGACGAAAGCATCCGGGGATGCACCGTTTTTATCGTGCAGTCGACCTTCCCGCCTGCAGACAATCTGATGGAACTGTTGCTGATGATCGATGCGGCGCACCGGGCGTCGGCGCACCGGGTGATCGCCGTGATGCCCTATTTCGGTTGGGCGCGGCAGGATCGCAAGGACCGTCCGCGGGTTTCGATCGGAGCCAAATTGGTTGCCAATCTGTTGCGCGCCGCCGGCGTCGACCGGATCATGACCATGGACCTGCATGCCGACCAGATTCAGGGATTTTTCGATATCCCGGTCGATCATCTCTATGCGAGCGGCATATTCGTTCCCTACATTAAAAATCTGAATATCGAAAACCTGTCGATCGCCGCGCCGGACATGGGGGGGGCCAAACGGGCGAACGCTTATTCGCAGCACTTGAACGCGCCGATGATCATTTGCCACAAGCAGCGCGAAAAGGCCAACGTCGTAGGGAAAATTACGGCGATCGGCGAGGTCAAAGACCGGAATATCATCATCATGGACGACATGATCGATACGGCGGGCACGATTACCAAAGCGGCCGATATGTTCATGGAGCTCGGCGCTTCGAGCGTCCGCGCCGCCGTGACGCATCCGGTACTGTCGGGGCCGGCCTACGACCGAATCAATAACAGCGCACTGTCGGAAGTGATCGTAACGGATACGATTCCGCTGAAAAAAGACGAAGATACCTCGAAATTTACCGTGCTGACCGTGGCCGACATTTTTGCCGACGTCATCGAACGGGTGCACGATTATCGGGAGATCAGTTCGAAATTTATTTTTTAGATCGGAGGGCGATTTGTCCGGCGAGTCGGGTGCGGTGACGCACGGGCAGTCGTTCCGAAAAAGCCGGTCTGCCGGGGACCGTCCGGAACTTTAGGGATTTATTTTTCCGCGCGTCGAAAAAGATTTGCGTTTTTGAAAAGTAAACCATACTTTTGCACGGTAATTATTTCAGGCTATGGCCACGGAGAGGTGGGTGAGTGGCTGAAACCAGTAGTTTGCTAAACTGCCGAGCTGGGCAACTGGCTCCACGGGTTCGAATCCCGTCCTCTCCGCTGAATTTGTTGTATGAAAGTAAACCTACGAGTCATTGATTCGTAGGTTTTTTATTGCCCGTAAGCTTGTCGCCGGGAACATCCGGAGGAAGGGAAAGAACGCCGTTAAAACGACTGCCGGGCCGATGCGAAGTTTTCTTTCGGGAAAAGAGCCGGATTGGGACCGGCCAAAGCTATTTTAACAAAAAAAGACGGTCGGAGCTATGTGTAAGGCTATTTTGTTGTATATTTGAAGCATACATGGGGAGTGCCCGGGAAAAAGAAAGCCCCGTGCGGCCGGAAGGTAAACGGACGCGAAAACCGGAAAGCATCGAGATTTACAAAAGAAATAAATACGAAATCCGAATACAATTCATTCATGTCGAAAACACCGATATCTTCCGCGGCTTTCGGAGACACGAAACCGCATTACATGATCCTCGACGGATTGCGCGGCGTGGCCGCCATTATGGTCGTATGGTTTCATATATTCGAAGCCTATGCGACGAGTCATCTGGATCAAAAGATCAACCACGGTTATCTGGCTGTCGATTTCTTCTTTATTCTGTCCGGTTTTGTCATTGGCTATGCTTACGACGACCGCTGGAAAACGATGACCGTGAAGGATTTCATCAAACGCAGGGTCATACGCCTTCACCCGATGGTCGTCATGGGGGCTGTGATTGGGGCGGTCATGTTTTATTTCCAGGGATGTCCGGTGTGGGACGTTACGAAGGTGACGGTCGCGGCCCTGTTGCTGGCCACGTTCGTCAATGCGCTGTTGATCCCGGCTACGCCCGGCACCGAAATCCGGGGCCTGGGGGAGATGTATCCGCTGAACGGGCCGAGCTGGTCGCTGTTTTTCGAATATATCGGCAATATTTTGTATGCTTTGATTATCCGTAAATTTTCTACGAAGGCCCTTGCGGTATTGGTCGTCGCGGCCGGATGCGGCCTGGCCGCTTTTAGCATCTTCGGGCCTTACGGCGATATTTGCGCCGGGTTTTCGTTGACCGGGACGGAGTTTACGGGAGGATTTTTTCGTTTGCTGTACGCTTTCTCCGCCGGGTTGCTTCTGTCCCGCGTTTTCAAGCCGGCCCGTGTCAGGGGGGCCTTTTGGAAGTGCAGCCTGCTCGTGATTATTCTGCTGGCCGTTCCGCGCCTGGGCGGAGCCGATCGCCTGTGGATGAACGGTTTGTACGATACGGTTTGTTTCGCCCTGTTTTTCCCGCTGATCGTTTACTGGGGAGCCTCCGGCAAAATTACCGACCGATATACGAACCGGGTTTGTAAGTTCCTGGGAGATATATCCTATCCTTTGTATATGGTGCATTATCCGTTTATTTACCTTTATTACGGATGGGTCAAAAACGAAGAGCTTACGTTCGGCGAGTCGCTGCCCGGAGCCCTGGCCGTAGTCGTCGGAAGCATCCTGCTGGCATATATTTGTTTGAAATTGTACGATGAGCCTGTCCGTAGGTATTTGGCCAACCGTTTTTTGAAGTCGAAGAAACGGTAAACCGTCCGAATTTTATTCGACCGTATTTTCGACGGACGCCGGTTCCGCGATGCCTTTTGCCGGAGCCGGCGTAGGGACGTCGTTCCGAGAAGCAGCGCGCGCGCCGGCCGGCCGGTTGCGTATCGCTTTGCGGATGTTGTACCGGAACGCCAGGCAGGCCGAAATGAAATACACGATGCACTGAATCCACAGCGTCACGTATTCGCGTTCGATATCGGCCATACCCGCTCCCATGGAGTTCAGTTTGATGAACGCCAGAACGCCGGGGGAGGCCGGAATCACGAAATGGGCGGCCTGCCAGTACCACGGCATCAGTTCCAGCGGGTACGACATGCCGGACAGAAAGATCAGGCCGACCGAGAAGAAGGTAATCATCAGGATCGGACTCTCGGAGTCTGCAAAGAAAAGCGATCCGGTCAGCCCGAAAAAACAGGTCGCCAGCAAGAACGGGATCAGCAGCATGACGATATCCCGGCGGTTCCCGATATCGGGAATGCTGTATATCTCCGGCAGCAGGCCGATTAAAAAGTAGGCGAATACGGCGTAGAGGATGCAGTATGTAAAGGTCTTGCTCAGCACGACGCCGGCCATCCGGCCGAAGCCGAGTCCGTGCCGCGAATAGTACAGGATGGAACCGGTGTAGCGCTCCTTACCCGAGATCATTCCGATGACCATCATCAGGGTCTGGAAGAGGATGACGATCAGTACGGCCGGGATCAGGTAGCTGCCGTAACCTTCGGTCGGGTTGTAGAGCGGCGTTCCGACGATGTCGATCGACCGGGTCTGCGACATCGCGTAGAGGGCTGCGGGCGGCACGAATACGACCATGTCGGGACGGTGCCTGGAGTCCAGTTCTTCCATCGCGCCTGCGGCCGCTTCTTCGACGGAGGCGAAGTTCAGGAATGCGCTGGTGTTGCCGTAGGCCAGGAAAACGGCCTGCTCGCCGCGACCTACCCTGCTTTCGAAGTCTTCCGGAATGAAGATGATCCCGACGACCCGGTTCGTCTCCATCATGATTTTCGCGCTCGGCATGTCCGGCGCGTAGCTGTATATTTCGACCTGCGGAGAGGCGTTCAGCAGGCGCGCGTACTCCCGGCTCAACGGGGTTCCCGAACGGTCGACGACGGCGACCGGCGCGTCGCGGATCAGGTTGGGCGCGTACATGTAGTTGTAAAGCAGGCCGTAAATGAATATCCCCCCGATCATGACCAACAGGATCGAATAGCTTGTCGCGATGGTTTTGAACTCCCTGGTCACGTAGGTCGCGACGGTCGTCAGGCCCGCTTTGATTTTATTCGATGTTTTCATATTTACGGCTCAATATGGCTCTTTTCAGGTGCGGCAGCATCAGCAGCGCCGCCAGCATGAAGACGAACAGGCAGCTCGCGTTCTGCCAGGTATAGGCGAAACCGTAATCCCCGTACAGGATGTTCTGGTTGATTTCGACGAAATGCCTGACGGGAAACAGGAACGACAGGTAGTAGATGGGGGCGTACATGTACGGTACCGGGAACGTTACTCCGGACAGCGTCGCGCCGAGCGATCCGACCATCGAGGCTATGCTGATGATGATGCTCAGCGCCGGGAAAAGCGAGAATATGAAGACGCCGAACGCCTGCGTCGCCACGATGAACAGGGCGGTCGCCAGATTGACGGGCAGAAAACCCGTGCCCAACGGGAGGCCCGCGATGCCGAACATGACGAAGTTGCCCAGTATGCCCATCGCGATAAAGATCGCCGTGTAGGGCAGCAGTTTGCCCGTGACGGCGGTGAAGATATTCGCATCCGCCGTTTCGAGCCAGTCGGCGGCCGTTTTGAATTTTATTTCGCTGCCCAGAACGTACATGGTCACCAGTAGGATGACGATCTGGAACAAAACGAAGAAAAAAGGGTTCGTCAGGTAGATCGAGTAGTCCAGCGACGGATTGAAAAGCGGATGGGCCTGCAGGTTGACGGGCAGGATAAAGCTTTCGATCCGGCGTTCCGACGCGCCCTGCCCGATTCCCGCCGCGGCGACCGGCGCGACGGATAGGTTCGCCAGTACCGTTTCGAAGGCGCTGTGGAGTTCGATCCCCACGCTCAGCAAGGCGAAATGGTAGTAATAGGGCAGCGCGACGTTTCGACCTCCCAGCAGATCCGATTCGAAGTTGTGCGGGATCACTACGTAGGCGTATATCTCCTTTTTTTGCACGGCGTCGCGCGCCGCCTTGGCGTCTGCGTAGCGGGCCGTTACGCGGGAAGTCGGAACTGTCGCGATGGTACGCGAAATTTGCCGCGAGGTGGCTGTCTGGTCGAGGTCGACGATACCGATCGGGATGTTTTCCATTTGTCCGCTGCCGAAGATCGTGGTCATAAACAAGATGCAGAACAGGGGCAGCGCGATGCAGACCCCGAAGTAAAGCCTTCGGGATACCATCCGGTCCAACTCGCGTCGGACGACCCGGTAAAATGCTCCCTGAGTGCGGTCCATCGTGCGGCTACTGTGCGTTGAGGTTTACCAGAACCGACATTCCGGGCCGGAGATCCGTCAGCGGCGCGGTCGGCCGGGCTTTGATCTCGAACGTCCTCATGTCGTAGCTGCCGACCTGTTTGGTCGATTTCCAGGTCGAATAGCTGCCCAGCGGGCTGATGTAGTATATCTCGAATTCGATCCCTTTCCGGGCCAGCGCGGGCACGTCTCCCTTGAATTTTCCTTTCATCCGGAAATGCGGCATCAGGTCTTCCCGTACGTTCAGCACCACGTGGGCGTCTTCGAGGACGACCAGCGACATGATGGGCGTGCCGGGGCCGACGAGTTCGCCCCGCTTGGGGTAGATCACGGCGATCTGGCCGGATTCGGGGGCTACGAGCCGGGCGTCCTGCAGCAGCGCGGCCACTTCCTGCACCGTGCTCCGGGCGGCGTCGACCATAGACTGGGAACTCTCCCGATCCTGCTTGCGGGCGCCGTCCAGAGCCATCTGGTATTGCTGGAAGGCGGCGCGTTCGCCGGCCAAGGCCGCTTTGTAGATCGCTTCCGTTTCGTCTTTCCGCTGGGAAGTGACCACGCTGTCCCGGTAGAGGGACGAAATGCGGTTGTAGGTGGTCGTCGCCAGTTCGAGGTCGGATTTACTTTTCATCCAGAGCCTGGTAGGCCGATTCGACGATCTGCTTGCGGGTGCCTTCTTCGATTTTCTGATTTTCGTAGACCGCCGCGTTCTTGATCGCATCGACCTGGTCGTATTTCGCCACGATTTCCGGACTGTTGATTACCACCAGGGTATCCCCTTTGAGGACGTCCTGTCCCTCTTCGACCAGGAACTTGTCGATGCGTCCGGGGAGTTTGCCGGAGATCCGGATCTCCGTAGCTTCCGCCTGCCCTTGCAGGATCTCGGGTTTGTTCTTCAGCGACAGAATGCCGACCGTGGATACGATCACGACGACGATTAAAACGACGACGAAGGCGATCGCTATGTATTTTTACTCTTGTTCATCATGATATGGTTAATTGTTTATCGTTCCGTTTACAGCGTCGGTTCGCCGGTCCGTCAGGGACGTTTCGTCTTTTCCGTTCCTGCTGTACTGATCGAACGACTCCGGCATCCCGCAGACGGCCAGCAGGTTGATGAGCCCCGTGTCGAACTGGTAGTAGGCCATCAGGATCGCGACCCTCACTTTCGACAGCAGCAGTTCCGCGTCGATGACTTCGGTGGGGGTGGCCATGCCTTCTTGGAAAGACTTGTGCCGGGCCCGGACGATCTCCCGGCTCATCTCGACGGTAGTTTGCAGGGCGGTAACGTTGTCCAGTGCGGTTTGCGTCTGGTTGTAGAATTTATCGACCGCCAGTGTCAGGTCGTCGGCGGCTTTCTCTTTCTCGACGGTCAGAATGCGGTGGTTGATCTTCGCCTGGCGGATCTGCTTCTCGCGACCCAGGCCGTCGAAAAGGTTCCAGGTAAAGCCCACCCCGATCAGCGACCGGGGCACCAGGTTTTTCCGGATGCCGGACGAATAGAGGGTCTGTTTCCCGAATAGTTCGATCGCGGGCATGTAGGCTGAGTTCGCTATTTTTATCTGGTTTTGCTGGATATCCTGCTGGATGCCCAGGCCCTGGACGATGTAGTTGTCCCGACCTACCAGGCTTTTGAAATAGTCGAGCGCAGGCAGGGATTCGTTGATGAACAGCGGCGAAACCGGCAGGATGTTTTCGTCCGTTTCGATCTGGACGAGCGTTTTGAACGCGTTCTGCGCTACGCTCAGATCCTTTACCGCCGTTTCCAGTTCGCGTTTGGCTTCATCCCTGTTTACCTGGAAAAGCAGGCGTTCGGTTTTGGTCAGCATACCGGTGGCCTCGAGCTTTCAGGGCATTTTGGAAATGCTGTTCGAGGGCGTCGTAGGTCTGCTGGCGGACTTCGACGATTTTTTGTCCCAGCCGCACGCCGAAATAAGTTTCGACCAGCAATACTTGTTGATCGGCGCTTACTTGCTTCCGGTTCACCTCGGCTGCGCCGACCATGGATTTCCCGATTCTGCCGGCGTAGATGCGCTTGCCGCCCGTAAAGATCGGAAGCGCGACTGTCGCGTCGATCGTAGAGACGTTCCGGGGGGCCAGCGGGACGCTGAACGAGTGGCTGCCGAGGTTGTTCAGCAGCGAAGTGATGATCTGTTCGCCGGGGTCGATCGAGTGGATGAAATCCTTGACCGGATCGGTGAACGCCGACAGCGATTCCTTGACTTCGATGTCGTTCGCCATGTGCACGTAGGCTCCGCTGGCCGAAATTCTCGGATACCAGAAAGAGTTCAGCCGCTGGCGTTCGCTTTTGGCCCAGTCCAGTCCCTGCTCGGCGATCCGGATGCTCTTGTTGTCCCGGTTCACCATTTCGACGGCCTGCTCGAAGCTGACCGGAAGACCCGGTTCCTGAGCGGATGCGCCGAAAAGGGGAAAAACGAGTAGAATGGCGTATAGTACAGGTTGTCTGATCATATATCGAGTTTTAACGGTTGCCGGATGCCGGGCCGTCTTGTAGTTTGTTTTTATAGACGACGCTGTTTTTGATGATGACGCTGAAGTTGTTCCCGGGATCTCCGAGCAGGTCGACGTTCTGTAGAGGATTTCCTTCGACCAGCAGCAGGTCGGCCAGCGCGCCCTCTTCGACGACGCCGAGTTTGCCCGGATACGGGTTTCGGGCTCCGGACATCGCCAGCAGGCGGGCGTTGTCGGAAGTGACCATTTTCAGGATTTCGAAGTTGGAAAACCATTTTTGTAATTTTACGATCCCGTGATTCTGGTTTTTCGTATGGGCCGGATTGAACAGCAGATCCGTTCCCCAGGCCAGTTTCACATTGTACTTTTGGCGAGTTCGTATGCGCGGTCCGTCCGTTGCAGATCTGCAGGTGTTTGGCTTGTTGAACGGGCGAAGGATACGTATTGTCTTCGACGGTGAAAGCCTGCATACTGAGCCAAGCGCCGCTGTCGGCCAGCAGTTTCATCGTAGGTTCGTCGATCAGGTGGCCGTGCTCGATGCTCCTGACCCCGGCTTTGATGGCTCTCGCTATGCCTCGGGATTGTAAACGTGCACCATTACGTACGTGCCCCAGTCTTCGGCCGCCCTCACCGCCGCGCGGATCCTCTTCGAAAAATTCGGTTACGTCCAGCGGATCGTAGAGCGATGCCGCGCCGCCGCCGGTCATCAGTTTGATCTGAGAGGCCCTTGCCTCAGGTTTTCGCGCGTCGCCGCCGTGACGGCATCGGGACCGTCGACAATGCGCGAGGCCCCGATCTCCTCGACGTGGGCCATTTCGCAGCCGCAGCCCGTATGACCGTGTTCGTAGATCATCCGGAAGTCGCCGTGTCCCGACGTCTGGGAGATCATGGCGCCGCTGGGATAGATTCTCGGGCCCTGCAGGACGCCGGTGTCGATGGCCCGTTTGAGTCCGAAAACGGGGCCTCCCGCATCCCGGATGGTCGTGAAACCCCGTAGCAGGGTCGCCCCGGCCTCCTGTCCTGCCGTCAGGTGCGAAAAGGAGACGTCTTCGGTCAGCAGTCCCATCATCGTGTTGCAGCACAGGTAGGCGTGCCAGTGCGCGTCGATCAGCCCGGGCATCAGAAACCGTCCTTTTCCGTCCAGCACGAGGGTGTCGCCGCCCGGGTCAACCGGGACGGACTCCTGCGTTATTTTTTCGATCAGGCCGTTCTTGACCAGAACATTTCCTCGGACGGTGGCCTCGTTCGTTCCGTCGAAGATCTCGACGTTGTTTATCAGGATGCTCGAATTCATGGTTTTTATGTTTAAGCGTTTGTTGTTTTCCGGTTGGTTTACGACAGGCTGAGGTGGAATATTTTCTCGATGCCTTCCGCGATGATCTGGACGCCGACGCAGAAGGTGAAGAAGGCGACCATTTTATTGATTATCATCGTGCCCGTGACCCCTACTTTCTTCGTGATTTTCTGTCCCTGCGACAGGATGACGTACAGGATCAGACACATCAGGAAGATGACGAACGCGATGACCGCATAGTTTATGATGATCTTTCCCAGGCCGTCCTTGATATTGACCGACGCCATCAGGGTGAAAATGACGGATATGCTGCCGGGTCCGATGCTGATCGGAAAGGTGATCGGGTAAAATACCCGGGATTCCAGGTTGCGTACGCTGATCGGGTCGACGGACTTGTCCGGCGCGCTGCCTGTTGAAGCATCCGAATCGCCGAGCCATTGCAGGGCCGTTTTACAGATCAAAAGACCTCCTCCCAGTTGAACGATAGGCAGCGACAGTCCGAACAGGGACAGTACGAAGTGCCCGATCGCCAGGCTGCCGATCCCGATCAGCAGGTAGTTGACGGCAATCCTCCGGACGATGGATCTTCTCTCCGAACGGTCCAGTCCCGACAAGAACCCGTTGATGATGAATCCGGTGCCCACGGGATTCGCCACCGGAAACAACGCCATGAACGAGGAGATGAACATGAAGACGAAGCTTTCTTTTTTAACATCTTGATATGCCGTGTTTTATTGTGTTTGACGATCGTGTCCGCCCGGTTGGCTGCAAAGTTTTTCCGGGCGTCGAGCCATTTTACATTCCGATGCCGGCAGGCGGTTCCGGGCCGCGTTCGGAACGGCGCGGCCCGGAGCGCCTGCTATTTCGTTTGTTATCCGTTATCAATAACTATTCCAAAATCCGGTCGATACGGCGGTCGGTTGTCCGGTCGTCCGTGTTTCCCGGCTGTCGCTGAGCGCCGATCTGTCGCGGCAGTTTTTTTCGCTCAGGCAATACTCCGGCGATACGGTTTACCACCGCGTTAACAATTTCGTTTTTGCAACCGAGGAGGAGATCGGAACCGGCAGCATCGATGTGGAGCAGGAGCGCGAGGTTGCCGGAATCGGCATTATGCTGCGTCCGAAGGATAATGTTCCGTTTGCCGCCGCTATCGATACGATGAGCGCGCTGATGGGTTCCATCGCCGAAAGCCTCGACCTGTATACCGTCGAACCTTCCAATTCGACGAAGACGGTGCTGATTCCGCTGCGCTTTGCGCCGGACCGCATGAGCGCTTATAATTCCGTAGAGGTGTTTCCGTTGGCGATGCGCCTCAAATCGTGATCCGCATGATTCTCGACAACGGGGAGGAAAAGACTTTATACGTCGCGACTGTCCGGGCCGCTGACTGCCGGCAATATGTTGACGCTGCACGTGAATATCGGCGGGATCCTGTCGCCGCCTTCCGGCGGCAACGGATTCGAAGTCGACAAATGGCACGAAAGCGGCGAAACGATCGCTATGGGGACCGATCTAACGGACTGCCGCCCGGCAGCGCGAAACGGGCCGACCGGATTTATGCGGAATCGTGCTTTTTGTCAGAGCGGAAAATCGAACGACCGTCCCGGTAAAAGGGACGGTCGCTTTTTATGATTTCGGTCAGAACGGGAACAGCAGCGGGAGTATTAGGATCATTATGATCCCCATAATGACCTGCAACGGCAGGCCGACTTTGATGTAATCTTTGAACGCATATTGTCCGGCCTGCATGACCAGCGCATTGGGCGGCGTAGAGAACGGCGAGGCGAAACACATGCTCGCTCCCACCGCGACCGCGAACAGGAACGGATAGGGGCTCGCCCCGATCTCTACGGCGGCGTGGAGAGCGACCGGCGCGAGCAGCACGGCCGTGGCCGTGTTGCTGATGAACATCGTCATCAACGAGGTGGTGAAATAGACGCCTGCGAGCAGAACGACCGGCCCGTAGCTGCCCAGTCCTTGGGCGAGCTGTCGCGAGAGCAGCTCCGACGCTCCCGTTTTTCCAGCGCGACGGACATCGGCAGCATCGCCGCGATCAGTACGATGCTTTCCCAGTTGATCGTTTTGTAAGCGGCTTCCACGTTGCGCAGGCAGCCGGTCAGCACCATCAGCACGGCGGCGATCATCACGGCCGTGACCGGGGCGATCGGGATAAAGTCGAACATCATGCAGGCGATCATCAGCACCATGATCGCCGCGGCCAGCGGCGCTTTGTAATCCAGCGTTACCCGGGACGCTTCGGCCAGCGGCTGCCCCAGGACGACCCATTCCGACGGTTCGCCGTCCAGACGCGAAATGTCGTGCCACGCGCCCTGTACGAGCAGGATATCCCCGGAGTGCATTTTCGTGTCTTTCAGGCCGGAGAGCAGGTATTCGTTCTTGCGGCGGATGCCCAGTACGTTGACGTCGTACTGTTCGCGCAATCCGGATTCGCCGACCGGCGTATTGACCAGCCGGGAGGTCGGCGGCAGCAGGATCTCGGCGATCCCGATGTCGTAGAAATCGAGCGTGCCTGGTTTGCCTTCGGTGCGTTGTTCGGTCGTATGGGTGTCCATCAGTTCGAGCCGGCAGTCGGCGGCGAATCGTTGCACGTTTTCAAAAGCCCCATCAAGTAGAGGATATCCCCGTCGCGGAGCGTCGTATCGGGGTCGGCCAACTGCTGGCTGACCGATTTCAGGAAATGCGATTGGGGCGATTGGATTCGGCGGATTTCGACCAGGTTGAGGTCGTATTGCTGTTGGATGCCCAGTTCCCGCACCGTTTGTCCTCCGGCCGGAGAGCCGGCGGATACCCTGACCCGGAACAAGCTGTCGGCGAGTTGGTATTCGCGGACCAGTTCGCCGAGCGATTTTCCGGTCTGCCGTTGCTGTTTTTTCTCTTTTTTCGGGCCGAGGAACCATCGGCTCAGCGGGATCAGCACGATGATTCCGGTCAGGATACATACCAGGCCGACCGGAGTGAACGAAAAGAAGGTCAGCGGCTGGTAGCCCGCGTCGGTCAGTACGTTCTGGATAACGAGGTTCGGGGCGGTCCCGATCAGCGTCAGCATACCGCCCATGCTGCTTGCGAATGCCAGCGGCATCAGTACGCGGCTGACGTTCATGTTCGCATTGGCTGCGAGACTCACCACGATCGGGAGCATCAGCGCGACGGTTCCCGTATTGCTTATAAAGGCGCCGATGGCCGCAGTGACCAGCATGACAAGGATGAACAGTTTCAGTTCGCTGTTGCCGGCCAATCCCAGGATGCGGCTGCTGACCATTTTGGCCAGTCCGGTCTGGAAAATCGCGCCGCCCACGACGAACAGCCCGATCATCATGATGACGATCGGGTTGGCGAATCCGGCCAGCGCCTCTTCGGGGGTCAGTATTTGGAAAACGAGCAGGCCCAGCAGCGCGCACAGCGCTACCAGGTCGGAACGTACCCGGCCGTTCATAAAAAAGACGGCCGACAGTACCAGGATTGCGAGCGTGATATACATAATTTCAGTTGTTTCATGCAGGATGACTCCCGACGTGAAGGAACGGAATCCACCGTTCAACTACCATGCCGCTGCCGTTTTACCGCAGGATGGAATTGCTTGTCATTTTGCCGTTTTCGGAATTTCCAACGGCAGGGTTTGTTCGAGGATGCGCTCTCCGTCCGGCGCCAGTGGCGTATTGTCTTTATGTGCGACGTGGACGGTCAGCGTATATTTGCCCGGTTTGACGCCGTCGAGCGGAATATCCACCAGGGCGGTTTCCCCGGCCGGGATGTCGGCTTTGCAGACGCCTTCCTTGACGATTCGTTTCGTGCCGGCGACGATCGTATAGCCGACCCGGAAGTTTTTCAGGTCGGCGATCGTACAGCCGTTGCGGATCTCCACTTTGCCCGGAGCCGTTCCGGCCGCGATCGCGGTCGCGCCCAGCGGCGACTGTTTTTCGTTGAAAGACTCGGGCGAAGCGAAAAAGACCGTGTAACGGTCGTCCGACGCGTTGCGTCCGCCGGGTTTGCCGACCACCAGGTCGCTGTTCCACTCCGCGCCGGCTCCTTCGTAAATCACCGGGCGTTTCTTTTCGACCGCTTTCAGCCGGCGGTAGGCTTCGTACATGTTGTAGCCGCGCCCTCCCTGTTCGCCGAGCGAGAACAGCAGCACCGACGGATGGTTCTGCGATGTGTAGTACATATTCATTACGCGGTCGGCATAGGCGTTTTCCCACAGCGGATCGTTGGCCGGCGTGCCGCCCGTTTCGAGCGAGCTGCCGCTCAGACGGGCATCGATGTTCGCCCGGTTGCAGATATACAGGCCGTAGCTGTCGGCCAGTTCGTAAAACCGGTCGTTTTGCGGGTAATTTTTGACCCGGACGCAGTTGATGCCCCTCTTTTTGAATGCGGCGAAGTCCCTGCGCCAGGCATTCGCATCGGGGGGACAATCGTAATCGACGGCGCGGAGCTCGACCGGACGTCCGTTGATCTTCAGCCCTTTTTCGTCGAACGAAACGTCGCGGAATCCGATTTTTACCTTCGTATATTCGGTAAAGCGGCCTTCGTGCTGCAATTTCAGTGCGACGGTATAGAGCTTCGGACTTTCGTGGCTCCACGACTGGATGTCCGGTAGGTTGGCGAAAAAGCGGACGGTGTCTTCGGCCCGCAGGTGGAAACGGGCGTCCCGCTTGCCGTGCGCGATCACCGTGCTGTCGTCCGGCGCGATCAGTTCGTAATAAACGATCACCTCTTTGGGATTCAGCAGGTGCGATTTTACGATCGCCCCGAAACTGAACAGTCCGTTGCCGTCCGTTGCGAAACGGGTGTCGGCCACGAAGTCGCGGATGCGGACTTTGGGCTGCGCGATGACCGAGACGTCGCCTTCGATGCAGGTGCCCGGCGTTTTGATCTGATTCTCAAGCGTCGTCGAAACCGGATGGGCGTAGGCGATCACGGCCAGCGTGTTTTTCCCGTCCGCGACGTAAGGCGTAATATCGAAATAGGCCGGCGTTTTCGAATCCGCGTGATAACCGGCCAGATGCCCGTTCGCATAGACGTAATAAGCGCGGCTGACGGCGTCGAGCCGGACGAATATTTCACGGTCGATCCATTTGAAAGGCATCGTGAACTCGGTGCGGTAGACGGCTGCCCATGCTCCGTTACCCTCTTTTTCGGGAATCGTGACGCTTTCCCATGCCGAAACGTCCGCCGCCGGCGCGGTGAGCGTCGTGTCTATTTCCGTTTCCGAACGATAGGTTTTTACCTGCCATTTTCCGTTCAGCCGCTGCATGTAGAGCGATTCCTTATCGTTTTCGGTCAGCGCCAGTTCGCGGCTGTTGTAACTGCCGATTTGAATGCCCGGCATTTCGCTGCGGGAAGAGGTGCGGGTCGGGTCCTGCAGTTCGGTTTGCGCCTGCAGTCCGCCGGCGCGAAGCAGGCACAGCAGCGAGAAGGAGATAATGAGGCTGTATTTCATAATATTTCCGGATAAAATCAAGATCGAGATGCAGCCACCCCGACATGCAAATATACAAAAATAGCCGCCGGGTAAAAATGATCGGCGGCTATTTTTAAAAACGAGCGTTTTCCGGCTATTTCGGCTGGATCGTTTCCGCAGCGGCGATGACGCTCAGGTTGCGGATTGATCGGGTGCTGGCCACTTCCGGGATCAGGTGCACGCACGACTGGTTCAGTCCCATCAGGATCGGACCGTTGATTTCGGCGCCGCCGAGGATCTCCATCATCTTGTACGAAATGTTCGCGGACGACAGGTTCGGGAAGATCAACACGTTGATCTCGCGGTCGCCCAGCTTGTTGAACGGGTAGATTTCGTTGCGGGCTTTCTTGTTCAACGCGATGTCGGCTTTCATCTCGCCGTCGACCAGCAATTCCGGATACTGGAAGTGCAGGATTTCCACGGCTTTCGAGATTTTGGCCGCGAGCGGTTCGGTGTCGGTTCCGAAATTCGAGTGCGACAGCATTGCCATCACCGGTTCGATACCGAAATTGCGGACGGTCTGGGCAGCCATCAGTACGATGTTGACCAGGTCTTCGACGGTCGGACTCGGGTTGACGGCCGTGTCGGCGAAGAACATCGGTCCGCGCTTGGTCGTAACGATCTCCATCGCCGCGAGCGTCGTGTTGCTGTTCGTCGTAAAGATCTGGCGTACCGGGTTCAGCGCTTCGGTGTAGCGGTGCGTATAGCCGAGGATCGACGTATCGGCGTCGCCCGAAGCGACCATCATCAGCGTGAACCAGTCGCGGCGCATCATGTATTCGATCGCCTCGTGCATCCGGACGCCCTTGCGGCTTACCTTGTTATACAGCAGCGCTGCGTAGCGGCTGCGGCGCGCTTCTTCGCGGTCGCTGCGGAAGTCGACGATGCGTTTCGGGTCGAGCGTCAGGTGGTTGTCCTTCAGCAGCGTATTGATCTTCGCACGGTCGCCGACCAGCAGCGGGATAGCGAGGTTTTCGTTGGCCAGGTGAACGGCGGCCTTGATCGTAGTCAGGCGGTCGCCTTCGCTGAAGACGATCCGGCGCGGCGCGGCGGTGCCTACTTTCGAGCGGATGGCGCGCATCAGCTTGTCGTCGCGCCCCATACGGCTGTCCAGTTCGGTAGCGTACGCTTTCCAGTCGGTGATCGTTTTGCGCGCGACGCCCGATTCGATAGCCGCTTTGGCCACGGCGACCGAGATGGTGGAGATCAGCCGCGGGTCGAGGGCCTTGGGGATCAGGTATTCGCGTCCGAACGAAATATTGTTGTCGTTGTAGGCGGCCGCTACGATGTCGGGCACCGGCTCCTTGGTCAATGCGGCCAGCGCCCGCACGGCGGCGATCTTCATCTCCTCGTTGATCTTGGTGGCGCGCACGTCGAGCGCTCCGCGGAAAATGTACGGGAATCCGAGTACGTTATTGACCTGGTTCGGATAGTCCGAGCGTCCGGTTGCGAAGATGATGTCTTCGCGGGCGGCCATCGCGTTGTCATATGAGATTTCCGGATTCGGATTGGCCAGCGCGAATACGATCGGGTTGTCGGCCATGCTGCGTACCATTTCTTGCGTCAGCACGTCGGCTACCGATAAGCCGAGGAATACGTCGGCTCCGACAAGGGCTTCTTCGAGCGTATCGACCTCGCGCGTAGTGGCGAATTTGGCTTTCGCCGCGTTCAGGTTCTGGCGGCGTACCGAAATGACCCCTTTGCTGTCGCACATGATCACATTCTCGGGCTTTACGCCCAGCGCGATGTAGAGTTTCGCGCAGGATACGGCGGCCGCGCCGGCCCCGTTGACCACTACCTGTACTTTTTCGATCTTCTTGCCTGCGATTTCGAGCGCGTTGAGCAGCGCCGCCGACGAAATGATCGCGGTGCCGTGCTGGTCGTCGTGCATCACCGGGATCGACAGCTCCTCTTTCAGGCGTTCTTCGATCTCGAAACATTCGGGCGCTTTGATGTCTTCCAGGTTGATCCCGCCGAACGTGACCGAAATGTTTTTGACGGTTTCGATGAACTGGTCGGTGTCTTTCGTATCGACTTCGATGTCGAATACGTCGATATCCGCAAAGGTTTTAAAGAGCAGCCCTTTGCCTTCCATGACCGGTTTACCGGCCATCGCCCCGATATCGCCCAGCCCGAGCACGGCAGTGCCGTTCGAGATTACCGCTACCAAGTTGCCTTTTGCTGTATATTTGTACGCGTCGTCCGGATTGTCCTCGATCGCCAGGCAAGGCTCCGCCACTCCCGGGGAGTAGGCCAGCGACAAGTCTTTCTGTGTGCTGTAAGGTTTCGTTGGGATTACCTCGATCTTCCCCGGACGCCCCTCCGAGTGGTAGAGAAGCGCCTCTTCCTTTTTACTTTTAGCATTGTTTCCCATATCGCAAGTGTTTATTCAGATGATTTCGGTGCTCTGAAAAATCTTTGTTTATATTTGTAAGCCGGAAAATATGAGCCGGACGACTTTTTTTCGAAAAAATCGAGTACAAGGTACGAATTTTTATCGATAGATGGAGCGACTTTTTCAACTTAATTTTCCTCGTTACGTTTTCAGGCTCCGGATGGATGCCGCGCCGCCGCAGATATGGGACGGCGTCCGCAAACGGTGGCGCGTGCTGACTCCCGAGGGGGGGTGCGGCAGCACCTGATTCGTTTTTTGGTGGAGGAGAAGGGGGCGTTTGCGGCGTGCGTATCTCAGGAACGTCCGGTGGAACTCGCGGGTACGCGGCAACGGGCCGATGTGACGGTGACCGGTCGGGACGGCCGGATCTGTCTGGTCGCGGAATGCAAATCCGTACGTCCCGCTCGACGAGCGGGTGCTCGCCCAGGCGGTACGTTACAACAGCGTGCTGGAGGCTCCTTTCATATTGGTTACGAACGGGCTGCGGCATGTTTGCTGCCGGCGCGATGCGGAATCGGGGCGCTACTGCCCTACTGCCGAATTCCCCGACCTGTCACCATTTTTTCGGGTTTAGCAGTTGTAGCATGTACTCGTCCTGCCAGTCCGACGTGGTTTTCGTCCACTCTTTTTTAAGTCCGATCACCGAAAATCCCTTGCTTTTGAATAGCGCGAGGCTTTGGATGTTCTGCGACGGAATGTCGCAGTACAGTTGGTTGAGGTTCAGCACTTGAAAGCCGTATCGGATCACGATCGACACCGCATGAGAGGCGTAACCCTGCCTCTGGTCGCGCTGGTCGTAGATCAGAATGCCGACCCCCGCCCGGCAGTTGTACGGGTCGAGGTCGAACAGGTCGATGGCGCCGACGGGTTTCCCGTCGGCTTTCGATTCGATGATCAGCCGCAACTGGCGGGTTTCGTAGATATCGCGTTGCTGGTTTTCGATAAACTGTCGCAGCATGTGTTTCGAAAACGGGGCGACCGTGTTGCCTCACTTTCCAGATTTCGGTGTCGTTCTCCCATTTGTACAGGATGTTGACATCTTCCGGCTCGAGCGCCCGCAGGCGGATCAGTTCGCTCTCCATCGGATTGGTCATGGCACGCCGCGTTTACAGTGAAATCACCTTGTTGCGGATCAGCATTGCCGCGCCGAGCGAACCGATGTTGTCGTCGAGGTTGGTCGTGCGGAACAGCGTGTCGTTGTAAACCAGCCGCAGCGAATATTTGTTGACGGCCGATTTCAGCGGCAGCATCAGGTAGTCGCCAGCGTTGGCCAGGTTGCCTCCGATGATCACCTGTTCCGGGTTGAAAATATTGATCAGAAAAGCGATGCTTTTGCCGATTTTTTCGCCGGCTTCCTCGATCAGTTCGATTGACAGCGTGTCGTCGTTTTTGGCTGCCTGAATGATGTCGTTGATGTGGATCTTATGTTGTTTCTGGTATTTATCCATCAGGATCGTGGTGCGTCCGTTCTTGATCTGCTGGATCATCTTGTTTTCGATGGCGATTCCGGAAACTTCCGTCTCAAACACCCTTTTTACCGCAGTCGCAGATGATCTCGTTATCGAAATAGGGCGTATGGCCGAATTCGCCGGCAAAGCCCGATTTCCCGTAGTACAGGTTGCCGTCGATGATGACTCCGATGGCGACGCCACGGGCGAGGTTCAGGTAAACGATGTTCTTTTCGGAACCCGTGCATCCTTTCGTATATTCGCCGTAGCAGCGGGCGCGGGTGTCGTTTTCGATCAGCACCCGGTGTCGAGCCGTTTTTCCATGATCTCGCTCAGCGACTCTTCGCGCGA
>VOFH01001833.1_pt1 | contig 21785 bp, 27 predicted proteins | sample 5384091 | NCBI WGS metagenome assembly VOFH01 (sample SAMN12384727, study PRJNA508395) | human gut metagenome | isolation source: healthy gut G | host: Homo sapiens
TGTCCTAAAATCAGCTGACCGGACTTCGGCGCGTGCTCTTTCCCGAATTCTGTTTATACATAGAGTAAATTCCGGAAAAGCATCTCATCAAACATTCTAATGCAGCTTCCCCCTCACAATGGTCACTGAATGTATGCACCGTATCGCACGTGTTCTCTTTCGCAAATTCCGCCTATACCGCCCCCACCAGGCCGCAGCTCCGCGCTGCGGCCTTTCACACATCTCCACACATATTTTCTGCTTTCCCCTTGCGCATTTCCGCCGTTTGCGTTATAATTAAATAGGAAAATAGTCATTTCTCATACCATTTTCTCCAGAGTATGACGAATTACAAAGATTTTTGAGGTTCCCTTGCCATCGGCGGGGCGGATAGGAACGAAATGCCGTGTATAAGAGATTTTGGAAACGATTGATTGATACAACTCTCTCGCTGATTGCTTTCATTATTCTTTCACCTTTACTTCTGATAACCGCACTTGCAGTCAAACTTTCCTCTCCGGGGCCGGTGCTGTTCAAGCAGCAGCGGCTGGGGCTGCATGGAAAGGTCTTCACCATCTATAAGTTCCGCTCCATGACGGACGGTGCGGAGCATACCGGCAGCGGTGTTTACAGCGAAAAGGGCGACGCGCGCGTGACAAAGGTGGGAAAGATTATTCGGGCAACCAGCATTGATGAGCTTCCGCAGCTCATCAATATTATTGTCGGCGATATGGCCATTGTCGGGCCGCGCCCGCCGCTGACCTATCACCCTTGGCCGGTGGAGCAGTACACGGAAGAACAGTTTCATATGTTTGACGTTCGCCCCGGCATCACCGGCTGGGCGCAGGTGCATGGCCGCAAGGGCGTGGAGTGGCACGAGCGCATTAAAATGAACGTCTGGTATACGCAGCACGTCTCGCTTGCACTGGATATTAAGATCCTTTTCATGACCGTGTTCAAGGTCCTGCGCAACGAGGATAATGTCAATACCGGCGCGACAGTTTGAGGAAAACATATGTTGAATCTTATGTACATCACGACATGGAGGTGCTGGGGAAGGCAGAGCGGCAGGGCGGCATGGATACTGTGCAGTCCTATCATGTGCCGGAGGATATCGCAAAAGTCCGCGCTGCCGTTGGCAATCAGGCCGAGATCATGGCGCGCGTCAATCCGCCGAACCCCAACTCTCAGGCGGAGATCGATGCTTCTGTTGAGAACGGCGCGGATGTCATTATGCTCCCCATGTGGCGCACGGCGGACAATCTGCGGCAGCTTGTGCGCATGGTGAATGGGCGCGCAAAGGTCATGCCGTTGCTGGAAACGGATACGGCGGCAGACAATCTGCCGGAGGCGGTAAAGGTGTCCGGCATCGACCAGATGCACATCGGCCTCAACGATCTGCACCTTTGCTATCATCAGAAATTCATGTTCCAGCTCCTGACGGACGGTACGGTGGACAGGCTTTGCGCCGAGCTCCGTGAAGCAAGTATTCCCTACGGTTTCGGCGGTGTAGGCCGTCCCGGCTCGGGGCCGCTTCCGGCAGAGTGTATCATCGGCGAGCATTACCGTCTCGGCTCGCAGTACGTCATTCTGTCCCGCAGCTTCTGCAATACAGGCAAAATTACGGACATGGACGAGATACAGCGCATTTTTGCAGAAGGTGTGGCGGATATCCGCCGCGTGGAGCGGGACTGCACCGCTTGGACACAGGAGCAGTTTGCCGAAAATCACCGCAGGGTCTGTGCCTGCGTTGAGAACATTGTGAGAGGTATGAACGCATGAACGTTTTGGTGACCGGCGCGTTTCAACTCAATAGCGGCGAGCGCGAGCAGCTGGAAGCTGCCGGGCACAAGGTCTTCGTTCATGGTGACGAACGCGCCCCGGTAGACTGCCCGGAGCGATACGAGGCGGTCGTGTGCAACGGCCTGTTCCTCTACAATTCCATCGAGCGCTTTACGAGCCTGCGACTCATCCAGCTTACCAGCGCGGGGCTTGACCGTGTGCCGCTGGACGATATCCGGGCGCGCGGCATTGCGCTGCACAACGCTGCGGGCGTGTACAGCGTTCCGATGGCGGAGTTTGCCGTCTGCGGCATTTTGCAGCTATATAAGCAGAGCCGCTTTTTTGCGGCGAATCAGGCGCAGCACAAATGGGAGAAGCATCGCGGCCTGCTGGAGATTTCCGGCAAGCGCGTGTGCATCCTCGGCTGCGGAGATGTGGGGCGCGAGATTGCAAAGCGGCTGCGCGCCTTTGGCTGCCATATCACCGGCGTGAATCGCACCGTGCGGGAGTTGCCGGATTTTGACGAAATCCTGCCGCTGGATAAGCTGGCAGAGACTGCGGCGGCCTGTGATATTCTGGTGTGCTGCATCGCCCTGACGCCGGAGACGCGCGGCATCGTAAGCGATGAAATCTTTGACCGCCTGCATGATGGCGCGGTGTTTGTCAATGTTGCCCGCGGCGCGCTGGCAGACGAGGCTGCGCTGACCAAGTGGCTTCAAAACGGCGGTCACGCGGTGCTGGACGTGTTCGAGGAAGAACCCCTGCCCGAGAGCAGCCTGCTGTGGGATATGGAAAATGTAGTCCTGACCCCGCATAACAGCTTTGTGGGAGAGGGAAATCGGGCGCGGCTGTGGGAGAAGATAAAGGAGAACTTGGGATGAATGAAAACTGGGCATATATAAAAGAAAATATCGAGCGTTTTCCGGAATATAAGTCCTCCATCTTTGAGCAGGGTTTCCTGATTACGAATCAGAATCTCACAGTCAGAGACGCGTTTCCCTTCTTCGGAAACTGGCGGCAGGAAATTCTTTCGGACAGCTTTCATATCTGGCTTCACTGTCGGCAAAAGCTATACGCCATGGAAAAGAATGGAATTACTTACTTTTTGATTGGCCACGCATATGATCCCTTTTCCAATCAGGCAGATGAAATAGACATTCTGCGTACCCTTGCGGAGCAGTCTCAGGGCAGCTTTGAACTCGGTCTTCAGACCATTAACAATTTGACGGGACTATTTGTTTTTGGAATGATTGCCGGGGAGCGCATGACGTTCTGCGGAGACTTTGAGAGTATGCGTACCGCTTACTATGGAAACATTGACGGACATTTTTATCTTTGCTCTCACGAAGAATTGGTTTCACTGTTTGAGCAGCTTCACCGTGATGACTATGTGACCAAGCTTGAACATTACCGCTGGTATCACCTGTACGGGGAAGGGCTGCCAGGAGATATCAGCCACTATCACGAACTAAAGAAGCTGATTTGCAACAACTATGTAATTTATTCAGACGGTAAATTCAAAACCGTTCGTATTTGGCCGCGTGAGCCTATCCATATGTGTGCAGACGAGGAGGAGTATCGCAAAACGGTACACCAGATTGCGGAGACCATGAAAAGCAATCTCGGACTGATCGCGCAGAAATGGGAACGACCGGCAGTGTCCGTGACCGGCGGTCGGGACAGCAAAGGCTCGTTGGCAGCGTCGATTCATGTAAAAAGAAAAGTACCAGTATTTTTCTTATAACTCGCAGCCTGCTGAAAAAAGTCGATTGCGACGCGGCAGAAGCGATCTGTAAAGCGGTTGGCGTCCCCACATTACCTATGAAATCCCCTTGGATAAGTCCGTTTATCCGGAATACGATTTGGTTCGGGCAATTCTATGCGTGAATAGCAACCGCCGGTATTTTAACCACAACGACATTATGAAGCGGATTTACCTTCGGAAGGCGAATCCGTTCGATGTTGAAGTAAAATCATGGACCTCGGAGATTGGACGTGCATTTTACTACAAGCGTTACGGCGTGCAGCAAATGCAGAAGAAATGTACGGCGCGGCGTGTCAATGCAATGAATAACATCTTTCTGATGAATCCGGCATTGATGTACGCGACGGATGCCAGATACAGAGAGTATCTCCGCAGCACTGCCTACAATGAGCATATGTTCAATTACGACTGGAGCGACATCATCGATCTGGAAATGCGGGACAGCCGCTGGGGCGCGGATGTTCTAAGCTGCGAGCATATGTTTCCCACGATGTGACTGTTCCATATAATAACCGACATCTTTCTGATCTCATGCTGATGGTACCTCTTGCGGATCGTATTGCAGACCGAACACATATTGATTTTACACATGAGCTATGTCCTGCAATTGATGCGACGAATATCAGTGTAAGAGATGTAGCGCACAATAATAAGCGGATGTGGATGGATAAGATTTACTATTTTATAACGTCTATCAGACCGTTCTGATAGGAGGAGCACAATGGGTTATTTAAAAGATGTTATAAGCAAAGTGGATTATGTGTTGGGTTCAATCAAGGAAATACGCACAAATGGTAAAAAATGGCGGGGAGGGGTAACACAGTATGCCGACCTGTTCTGGTGCATGATCAGATATGGGGCAAGTCCTCGTAATTATTACTGGTTTGGCTTTTATGAACTGGATGCGAGCCACAGAAAAACGTTTGTTACGCACAGACTCAGCCAGAGGATGCAGCATGTAAACAATGATCCGGAGTTTGAAATCTATTTCGATAATAAGAAGCTTCTCTGCGAGAAATTTAAAAGATTTCATGAAGAGAAAATGTGTGTTTAACAGGGAGTGTACGGAAGAGGTAGTATCCGGATTTGGAGATAAGATAATTTATAAGCCAATCGCAGGTTCGATGGCGCAGGGCATCATTGTAATTAAAACGGAGGAATACACAAATGAGCAGTTAGCTGCTTACTTGCAGTCTCTTCCGGATGGAATGGTCGAGGAATGGATCGTTCAGCATGCGCTTATGGAAAAGTTCAACCCGAAGGCGGTCAATATCGTTCGGGTCGTAACAGCGAGAAATCAGGAGAAATTTGCATGCTTGGCTGCCACGCTTGCCGTGGCAAACGAGAAGGAAGTTACAAACGCATCGGCAAATGCAATGTTTGCAAACATTGATATCCGAACAGGCGAGGTAATCAGTGACGCCTGCGATTATGAAGAGAAGCTCTATACCGTTCATCCAAAGACCGGCGTGAAGTTCAAAGGCTTCGTAATACCGTTTTGGGATGACGTTTTGAAATTAGTTGAAAAGGCAAGTGCAGTGGTGCCAGAAGTGGGGTATGTCGGATGGGATATTGCGATTACCTCGAATGGGCCGGTTATTGTAGAGGGAATAACTGTCCGGGTTACGAATGGATGCAGGTAAGAATGATAAATCCAGAAGGTTATGGAAAGAAAAGTATCTACGGACAATTCATGTGATTTATGAAGAAAGTTTTGCTTATCGTCACTGTACAATCGCATATCTGCCAGTTTCACAAGCCGCTTGTGGCCATGCTGCATGAGCACGGCTGCGAAGTCCATGTAGCGGCGCGGAACAACCTTGCCGAAAAGAACGGCTTGAAGCTGGACTTTGTGGAACAGGTCTTTGACGTGCCGTTCCAGAGGTCGCCGTTTTCACCGAAAAATCTTGGAGCCTACAAACAGCTCAAAAGATCATTGACGAGGGCAGCTACGACGTAATTCACTGCAATACGCCGGTTGGCGGCGTTGTGGGACGGCTGGCTGCACGAAAATCCCGCAAGCGCGGCACCAAGGTATTCTATACCGCTCATGGCTTCCACTTTTATAAGGGCGCGCCGAAGAAGAACTGGCTCATCTGGTATCCGGTGGAGAAGTTTATGTGCCGCTTTACGGACCAGCTCATTACCATCAATGAAGAGGATTTTCAGCTTGCGCGGAGCAGATTCCGGGTTGAAACCTGCCATATTCACGGCGTAGGTGTATCGATGTCGCGCTACCATCCGCGTTCTGCGAAGGAGGAAGAAGCGCTTCGGAAAGAAGAATCACTGTCAGCGCAGGATTTCGTCGTGCTTTGCACGGGCGAGCTGAACGCAAATAAAGATCAGCGGACACTGATCGACGCGGCAGTACTTTGTCATGATAGTATTCCTGAGCTGAAAGCCCTGCTGGCCGGAAACGGTCCGCTGGAATCTACCCTGCGGGAGCAGGTATCAGAAAATCATGCAGAGGGCTATATTCGACTGCTGGGTTATCGAACGGATTTGGAACGAGTTGTCCCAGCGGCTGACGTGATTGTATCATGCAGCCATCGCGAGGGGCTTGGCCTGAATCTGATAGAAGGCATGCTGTGCGGAAAGCCTGTAATTGCCGTAGAAAACCGAGGTCATCGTGAATTGATTGATAATGGTAGGACTGGATATCTGGTGCCTATCGGCGATAGCCGTGCCTTGGCAGAAAGGCTTGTTCAACTCCATAATGACACCAATCAAAAGGAACTGGGGCAGGCTGGGTATAAGAAAGTGCAGCTTTATACGGATGTTAGCGTGCAGCAAGAACTGGCACACATCTACGGGTTTGGAGTAAGTTGATGCGGTATTCTGTTATTATTCCTGTTTATAATGCCAAAGGGACGCTGCGGCGTTGCCTGGATAGCCTTGTAGGACAGCAGTTTTCGAATTATCAGCTGCTGCTCATCAACGACGGTTCCACCGATGGCAGCGATACTATCTGTCGTGAGTACGCCAATACATATTCCTGTGTTCGGTATTTTGCAAAAGAAAATGGCGGTGTGTCTTCGGCGCGAAACCTGGGGCTTGAGCAGGCAGAAGGTGAATATATCCTGTTTGTGGACAGCGATGATTATGTGTCGGCTGATTATTTTGCATCGCTTTCTTCCGCACTGAAAAATGATACAGCAGACCTGTTGATGTTTGGATACAGCAACTTTGGCGGCGTGCCCACAGAATGGGATACGGGCGAGTTTTATGAAGATTCTGAGATCGGCATTGCAGAACGGGTCTCTTCCACCGTGCAGCAGTATCTCTTCAGCTCACTTTGGAGCAAAGTGTTCAAAAACAAATTATCGAGCAGTACAATATGCGTTTTGGAAGCGATTTAGCAATCGGAGAGGATCAGGCGTTCATCTTTACCTATGCTATGCACATTCGCTCGATTGGCTCTATCGAAGACCATCTATACAACGTGGATGTCAGCGACGGGAACTCTCTTTCCCGTAAGGCACGCCCCTATCTGACAGAGCAACTGATGGAAGTCAATCGCCGGATGTATGCGGCGTATCAGGCTGTCCCGCATGCGCCGGAAGCGGCGAAGCATTACGAAGCGGCGCTCTCCTGGATGACATACCGCAGCGTCTATTCCAGTTGCAAAGAGCTGCTGAAATTTGATCTTTCCGCAAAAGCAGCGGCGGCAGGAAATCCGGAAGATCTGCAAGCTGTACCGTGCTGAGCACGTGAGACCTGTCGGTTGGAAATGCCGGATCATTGCCCTACCAGTGCAGCTTGGATGGAGCGGGGCTATAAATTGGCTGATAAAAAACAGAGCACGGTGATAAAGAGTAATGAAAAGAAGTAAATTCCGCGAAGACTACTACCGCCTGCGGGGGAAAAACTCCCCGCTCCTGCTGGATATATTGTTCAGGCATAATATTCGCTTTTGCTCTGGTTCAGGAAGTACACAGAAGCAAGGACACCGTTTGGCAGGTTGCTTTTCAGATTTGCACTGTACAGGATGTCCAGAAAATATGGGCTTGAGTTCAGTACGAATGCTGCAATAGACGGTGGCTTGTATTTGTGTCATCCGTATAACATTACAGTAGGAAATGGAGCAGTCCTCGGAAAAAACTGCTGCCTATATAAGGGCTGCACCCTTGGTGTGGACTATCGCGGGGCGCGGATTGGCGCACCACGCCTTGGCAGCAACGTTTTTGTGGGTATCAATGCATCTGTAATAGGGGCGGTTACAATAGGCGATGATGTTTTAATCGCACCGAATGCATATGTGAATTTTGATGTGCCGTCACACAGCATTGTAATCGGAAATCCAGGTAGGATTATCCCGAAGGAGCATGCAACAGAAGAGTGCATTTTTAACAAGATTTTCGGATTAGTGTAAAGCGCATCTTGTATTTACAAGGAAGAGAAAGTGAGTGCAGATTTGATCAAAGTTTTTATTAACGCTGGCACGATGGACGTCCGCCATAAAGCAAGATGCCAAGCAAAAAGGAAACAGCAATGAAAAGAATTAAAAGTACTTTCAATTGTCGCGTCGCTTCGCATCGGCGGAGCTGAAAAGGTTGCGGCAGATATAGGCTTTCGCGCTGACCCACAAAGGTACAGTGTTCATTACGTTGTGTTCGGCGACGAAATCGGTGCATATGAGCCGGAACTGGAAGCACACGGCTGCAAAATATTCCACCTGCCTCCGCCGTCCGATAGCTACCGTGCTTACCTGAGCGGCTTGAAAAGCTGATTCGCACATATCACTATGATGTGATCCACGCTCACACCATGTTCAATATCGGCTGGGCAATGCTTGCCGGAAAACTGTATGGTGTGCCTGTGCGCGTTTTCTCATGCACATTCAGCATTGGAAGAACACCGGAGCTTGAAAGTGTTCCTGTATGAAGCGGTCATGCGGTTTCTGATCCTTACGTGTGCCACCGATTATGTCGCATGCGGCGTGAAAGCAGGACAGCGACTATACGGCAGGAAGGCATTTGAGAAAAGAAGGAACCCTGATCCTGAACGGGATCGATACGCAAGGATTTGGGTTTGATCAGCAGCAGCGCAATGCGTTCCGAAAAGAGCTTGGTTTGGATGACAAGTTTATCATTGGGCATATCGGGCATCTTGCTGGGGTCAAAACCAGACGTTCCTGCTGGGCTTAATGCCAGAAATCCTGAAAAAGGCAGCCGCAAGCATATCTCCTGCTGTTGGGCGAGGGCGAGGATCGCCCTGTTCTGGAGCAGAAAATCCACGAACTGCACTTGGAAGGCCATGTCCGCATGACTGGAAACGTGCGCAATGTTCCGGATTACCTGAACGCAATGGACGTTTTCGCTTTCCCATCACTTTATGAAGGGATGCCGCTGTCCATCATTGAGGTGCAGTCCAACGGACTGCCTTGTGTGATATCCGATCATGTGCCAAAGGATGTATTTCTGACAGACCTACTCCTGACCGCTGCCGCTGAGCGATCGAACGGCGTGGGTGGACACAATCTGTGGTGCGAAACGAGAAGTGCCCGAAAAAATATGCTGCGCAGATGCGGCAGTCCGGATTTGATACAGATGCAGCGATGCAAAAGATTTATGTGATCTACGAGAAAGGGCGGCAATGTGATTAACATCATCTTCTTCATCGAATCCCTCTCTGGCGGCGGGGCAGAAAAGGTCCTGCGCAATCTGGTGAATGCGATGGATCAGACGCAGTTCTGCATCACTGTACAGACGCTGTATCCGGATGATGTGGGAAAATATCTCGCGCCGGGGATTCGTTACAGGTATTGCTATCCGGCGAAGAATCGCATCAACGAGCTTCGGATGCGCGCCGAAGCGGCGGCTGGACTGACCTATCCGCTGCACATCAAGGGCGATTACGATATCGAGGCCGCCTATCTGGAATGTGGTTCCACCAAAATCATGGCGAGTTCTACCAATCAAAAGGCGCTGAAGCTGGCATGGGTGCATTCCGACCTACAAAACTGGGCAAATCCAGATGATTTTGTAGCTGCTACAAAAAAAGTATTATGCACGCTATGATTTTGCCGTGTGCGTTTCTGAAAATGTCCTCAAAAACTTTGAAAAGCTATATGGCGATACGGTTCCGGCAGTTACAGTGTACAACACGATAGATGATGGCGAAATACTGAGAAAATCCGCTGAGGCGCTGCCCCGGACGTATCCAAGAGAAAGCTGACCATTGTAGCTGTAGGAAGATTGTCTGTGCCGAAGCATTTCATCCGTGCGCTAACTACACACAAGCGTTTGCTAGAGGATGGACTTGACCATGATCTGTGGATCATAGGCGAGGGAGAGGAACGCTCTCTACTGGAAGCGTATATTCAGGAAAACCATTTGGATGCATCGGCAAAACTGCTGGGGTTCCGTGAGAATCCGTATAACCTGATGTATGCAGCCGACATTTTGGTATGCTCATCTATATTTGAAGGCTTAAGCACTTTCGTTACGGAAGGTTTGATTTTAGGAAAGCCCATCGTTACCACTGACGTTTCTGGCATGCATGAACTGCTGGGTGACAGCGAATATGGGCTTATCACTGCGAATGATGATGAAGCATTCTATGAAGGCGTCAAGCGGATGCTCACCGAGCCGAGACTTCTGGAGCACTACGCAGAACAGGCTAAGATTCGTGGCAGAGATTTCAAGTGCGAGAAACTGGCGAAGGATACGGAAGCGTTTTTTGAGAGAGAACTACGGAAGAAACGAGGAAAGTAAATGGGCGTAAGGGTCTATTACTATATGGTCGCAGCGGTGCTGGGCTTTGGCGTCTTGCTCCCGCAGCATGGCAGACAAAAGAGAATATATATCGCGCTCATGGCTATTCTGCACGCTTTTGTCTGCGGCTGGAGATATATGTACTTGACTGGTGATCTCTTGAAATATTCCGGGCAGTACACACGAATATATCCTGTCAATGGATGGTTCAGCGAGCAGGTGTTTGATGGCGGACGAAACTTTGGCTTTGCATGGCTGTCAAAGCTGCTATCCCTGATTTCAAATGGCAACTTTCAGATACTTTTAATCGTGATTGCGGTCGTCACAGAGATTGCCGTTGCGGTTATCATCTATCGCTACTCCCCCGACACCGTGGTTAAGCTATTTGCTATGGGATTGTTTCGGCTTTTATATCTTTGGATTCAGTGCAATCAAGCAGGCATTAGCCATGGGTTTGTTGATGTTTGCGTTTACCGACATCATGGAGGAACGTCCGAGAAAATTTTTCCTTTGGACGGTGCTGGCAGGGTGTATTCATACGCCTGCATTTGTTTTCCTGCCGGCTTACTGGTTTGCTAAAAAGTAAGTTAAGTATGCACAAACTGCTGATCTATATAGCGAGCGCCGGACTTATTTTCTTGTTCCGCACACAAATCGTTACTTTTGTCGGCGAGTTTTATTATGAAGAAGCCTCATACATGGTAAATGACCGACTTGGTGGCCGATTTATAATGATCGTTGCTCTCCTAATTGCAGGAGTTGCGCTTCGGGGCTTCTCAGGCAAGAACTTCTCAAAGCTGTTTAACCTAATAGTTATTGCCGCAATATTGCAGATGTTCTCTGGATTCGACAATGTGTTCACACGCCTGACAGACTACTACTTTCAGTTTCTGGTTCTTTACTTGCCTATGATGTTTTACCCAGAATGCGATGAAAGACTGAATAACGGCTATCAAATCCGACACTTAGCATTGACATCAGCAGCGCAGCGCAGCAATACTCTGCGTAGTTCTGCTTGCTGGGGTGTACTACTATACGACAAACTTGAATATCACAATTACCAATGCGATTGACGATTACCTGAACTATCGTTTCAGTTGGGAGGTGCCAGTGAAATGATATTCAGTGTTGTTATTCCCTGCTATAACTGCGTGAAAACGCTGGAGGCCACGGTGAACAGCATTCGAGCCTGCGGCCTGACAGACTACGAAATTCTGCTCGTCGATGACGGCTCTTCGGATGGCACAGCAAAACTATGCGACACGCTGTGTGTCCGATATCCGGAACTTCGGTGTGTCCATCAGAAAAATGCAGGTGTTTCCGCTGCACGCAATCGTGGCATCGATGAAGCGCGGGGGAGTATCTCTGGTTTGTGGATGCGGATGACACAGTGGATGTTGGAGCGCTGTCTGATGCAGCGGATACTATTGACCGGCAGCAGCCTGATATGTTGCTGTTTGGTATAAGCTTTGACTATTACCATCATGGCAAATTATATCGCAGAGACAAACTGGTTCCACCGTGTGCTGGAAACTTGACGCTGGAACAACTAAAGAAGCAATTTCAGGAGTTTTATGAATGCAACGCCTTAACAACTGCTTGCAATAAGTTCATGCGCCGAGACATCCTTATGCAGTCTGGCGTGCGCTTCTGCGAGGACATGATCTTGATGGAGGATTTTCTCTTTGTGCTGGAGTTGTTGCCGTATTGTCAAAACATCTACTCTCTGCCGGAGGCAATTTACCGCTACCGTCAGGCAGAGGATGAAAAGGGTGCCTATCGACGATTGCAGAGAATTTCTGATTTGGCCGGGTATATGCAGCCGCTTGAAGCCGGTTTGGGCACACTCGGCATTTCTCCGCAGGAAGCCGAGAACCTTTACGAAATGCTACTGCGGCAAAACTCTATTATGCGCCGCTGTGTCAAATTCGCAGGGTTCTTGCGGAGCAAAAACAAAGTAAATACGCTTTTTAGAGATGGGAGGCCCGTTGGGAATCTATCTTCACAATCGAAAAAACGCAACTACGGCACAGGGTTGCCGTCGCTGTCAAAAGTAGCTGCCTGTATCAAAAACATAAAACATGAGGTGAGGCTAGCGCAATGATCAGGCGTTTGACATACATTGATACTACACGTGCGATTTTGATCACGTTGGTGGTACTGGGGCATGTTTTGAACTACGCCAATCCGCAGTACAATATCATCCCGTACACCCTAGCGCAGGAATTTATAAACGCCTTTCACATGCCTGCGTTCTTCCTGCTGTCCGGACTGCTGACCGACGGCGAAAAGTGGCGCAGCCGCCCTATAGGCGCGTATTTTGTCCATAAGGCAAGAACACTTCTGATTCCGTACCTGTTTTTGAGTGCCTTGCTCTCCTCTACAAGCATTTCGTACTGCATTCTGTTTCTTTTTGCAGAGGGGCTCCGTCTGATGCTGACCATGCGCTGCAATGTTAGTGCGGACTGGTTTTTGCCAGCGATGTTTCTGGCGTGTGTACTTTACTATCTGTACATTCGCTTCCCGCGCAAGATCGCGTGGGGCGTGGGAGGTACGGTGCTACTACTGGGGCTTCGGTTTTTAATGTCCGCAAAGGGGGACATTTGCAAGTGCTATTGTTCCGCGGTATTTTGGGCTTTGTCTTCATGCTGGCCGGCAACCTGTTGAAAAAGCCGCTGGCGGAATTTAAATGGTGCAAAATCGTCACCGCTTTCCTGATAACGGTGGTCACATCGGCAATTTACCTAAAATTCTCGCTGGGAAATAGCTTTTATGATGCTGTTTTGCGTACGCCGGTGCTGTATCTTATCAGCGGCGTGTGCGGACTGTATTTTGTGATGGGCATTGCCCATTTGATCCCGTGGAAATGGCCAACAAAGATTGGTGAAAATGCGCTTACCATTATGGGAACACATCAACTCGTGCTGTATACCGTTCCGGGAAACAGCAACCCGCTTTGGGTGCTCGGCGTGACCTGCCTGATCGCCGCCGTAGAAGCGGTTCTAATCCTCGCCTGAACCGCATTTGCCCGGAGATGGTGGGGAAAAGATTCCTTAAGGAGACTTAACATGGACATCGACTTTGTCGTTCTGTGGGTGGACGGGAGTGACCCCGTCTGGCAGGCAGAAAAAGCAAAATATCAAGGCAAAACGTTGGACGATAGCAATGCGCCGAACCGTTTTCGTGACTGGGGGCTGATGCCCTACTGGTTTCGCGCAGTGGAGAAATTTGCGCCGTGGGTGCGGAAAATCCACTTTGTCACCTGCGGGCATGTTCCGGCGTTTCTTAATCTGGCGCATCCGAAGTTGCACCATGTGAAGCACGCGGATTTTCTCCCGCCGGAGGTACTGCCGACCTTCAGCTCATGCCATCGAGATGAACCTACACCGCATTCCGGGGCTGGCGGAGCATTTTGTATACTTCAACGACGATATGTTTTTGATTCGCTCGGTTCCGGAGACTGCGTTTTCCGAGATGGACTGCCATGCACCTATGGTGGAGAATATCCCATTGAGTTGGTGGGCGAGATCGGTATCTGGCAGCACGCGGCGGTGAATGATCTCGGTGTGATCAACGTGCACTTCAACAAGCGCACGCAGGTAAAGAAATACGGCGGAAAATATGCCAATCGCGCCTACCGCTGGCAGGACAACCTCCGCACCAGGGCGGTGGAAAAGCTGTTTCCCAACTATTTCACCGGCTTTAAAACCTGCATGCCCCAGCGGCGTATACAAAGAGCGCCTTTGCCGCCGTCTGGGACGCGGAACCAGAACTGCTGGCGCGGACAACCTCGCACCGCTTCCGCAGTGCAGAGGATCTGAATCAGTGGGTGTGCCTGTGGTGGCAGGTAGCCAGCGGACAGTTTGCACCATTCAACACGGATAATGTTGTGTCCTGCGCTGACGGGGACACCGTGGACGAGCTGTGCCGGATCATTCGGGAGCAGTGCCACGACATGCTTTGCATCAACGACCCGGAGAAGCCAGTGGATTTTGAGGGTACTGTCGGCGCAGCTGCGCGGCGCATTCGAGATGATCCTGCCGGAGAAGAGCGAGTTTGAGAGATGAAAAAGAAGCTCATTTTTATTACCGAAGCGCTGTGGATTGGTGGGATTGAGACGGCGCTTGTGAATCTGCTGAACCGGCTCGATTACGATCGGTACGACGTGACCTGCCTGATCCTGCGGGATTGTCAGGAAATGGCGTACCGCATTACACCGCAAAGCCGCCTGATCGTCTCCGACCGACAGCATGCGGTGACATTTCGGGAAGGCTACCGTTATAAACGGATGTACAACCTCATGGAGGAGCCACAGCACGCTTCAAACCTCCGCCGCCTGATCTGGCGCATCCTGCGTCTCATACTGCGTGCACCGGAAGCAAGGCGGTATGCTGCCTATGTAAAGAAGCAGTTGGGCGGAGAGCATTTTGATACGGCGGTGATCTACAGCGATCGGTCAGCGGAAACTGCTGTCCGAGCAGTTTCCGCTGACCGCTTCCTGATGTTTTATCATCACGGCGCGATGCGGAAGGAATATCATGATGAGCTGGGGTATCGCCAGGCGGAAAAAGGTAATTGCTGTCTCAGAAGCGTTGGCGGAGAAGCTAAAGGCGTATCGTCCGTGTTACGCCGGGAAAATCATTGCGGTAAACAATCTGATTGACGTGTCAGGTGTGCGGACAAAGAGCATGGCAATGCCGGATATAGTTTTCCCAAAAGATTGCTTCAACATTGTTTCCTGCGGGCGGCTCGCGCCCGCCAAAGGCATGGACCTTGCCATTGCTGCCTGCGCAAAGCTGGTGCAGGATGGCCTGACCGATATCCACTGGTGGATCGTCGGCGGCGGGCCGGAAGAAGCTTCCTTGCGGGCGCAGCTCCATACGCTTAGAATGGATCGATATGTGACACTGCTGGGAATGCAGGACAATCCCTATCCCTATATTCGACAAGCAGATTTGTATGTGCAGCCCAGCCGGTTTGAAGGCCACTGCGTCACGGTGTTAGAAGCGCGGCTGCTGGCTGTGCCCATTCTGGCAACACAAAATGCTGCCAAAGAACAACTCGAAGATGGGAAAACGGGCCGACTCTGCAAGCTAGATGCGGCGTCGATTGCCGACGCGGCAGCCGAGCTTTATCGCACGCCTGATCTGCGTCAAGCTCTCCGCGAGGCGCTGCGCTGCCACGATTTTGAGCATGACAACGCCCTTATTATGCAAAACTGTATGCTCTGCTGTAGCAGAAGGAGACTCTATGGAAAAGCAAACATTTACCACAGTCATCAAACCCAAAAGCGGCTGGTTTGACCTGCACCTAAAAGAGGTCTTCGCTTACCGTGATTTGATTTACCTCTTTGTTAAGCGCAACTTTGTGTCAAAATATAAGCAGACAATCCTCGGTCCGGCATGGGCAATCATTCAACCGCTGCTAACGACGGTGGTGTTTACGCTGGTGTTCGGCAACATCGCGGGGCTGTCACCGGACGGCGTGCCGCCGTTTATCTTCTACCTTGCCGGTACTGTGCTGTGGACCTATTTTCCGGCTGCCTGACGCAAACAGCAAATACGTTTGTCGCCAACAGCGCGACGATGGGAAAGTCTATTTCCCGCGTCTTGTTATGCCGATCTCCACGGTGTTTTCGGAGCTGATCAGCTTTGCCATTCAGTATGGCTTTCTGCTGATCTTTCTGGTTTATTACACTGTCACAAAGCAGGGCGTGCATCCGAATCTCTGGATGCTCATGACACCGCTTATCGTCTTGCAACTGGCGATGCTGAGCCTTGGCTGTGGCATCATCATTTCCGCGCTGACTACGAAATACCGCGACCTTGCCATGCTGGTCGGCTTCGGCGTACAGCTATGGATGTATGGCTCACCAATTGCCTATGATATGTTCCGGTTTGGTGCCTTTGCACCTGGCGGAAAATGGCATGCGCTTTATATGTGCAACCCGATTTCCCCCATCGTTAACCTGTTCCGCTATGCCTATTTAGGTACAGGCGCGATGGAATGGAGCTATTATCTCATCGGCTGGGGGTACCACCTTGGGATTCCTGTTTCTTGGTATAGTACTGTTCAGCCGCGTGGAAAAACGTTTATGGATACAGTCTGAGGAAGTAAAATGGACGAAATTGCAATCAAAAAATCGAACATGTCTCCAAGGAATACCGCCTTGGTGCCATCGGCGGCGGTACGCTGCGCGGCGATCTTCAAAGCTGGATGGCCCGCCTGAAGGGCAAGGGAAGACCCCAACAGCAAGATCGGCTCCGACGCAGCAACGCACATGGGTGAGAAATTTCTTGCACTGGACGATGTATCCTTCGAGGTAAAAAGAAGGGCGAAGCGCTTGGCATCATCGGCCATAACGGTGCCGGTAAGTCCACGCTTCTGAAGCTTCTATCCCGCGTCACTGCGCCGACCAAAGGGACGATCAGCTATAACGGCCGCGTTGCCTCTATGCTGGAGGTTGGTACGGGCTTTCATCCGGAACTGACGGGCCGAGAGAATGTCTATATGAATGGCGCGATTCTCGGTATGACGAGGGCAGAGATCGACCGCAAATTCGACCAGATCGTTGAGTTTGCGGAGATGGAAAAGTTCATCGACACGCCGGTGAAGCGTTACTCCAGCGGCATGTATGTCAAACTGGCCTTCGCCGTTGCCGCGCATCTCGACAGCGAGATCATGGTCATGGACGAGGTTCTGGCCGTGGGCGACATGAAGTTTCAGCAGAAGTGCCTCGGCAAAATGGGCGATGCCGCCAATTCTGAGGGCCGCACGGTCCTCTATGTCAGCCATAATATGAACACCATCCGCCAGCTTTGCACAAGGTGCATCGTGTTGATCACGGAAGGCTGATCTTCGACGGGGATGTGGGAGAGGGCAATTGAAATATATGAGGATGTCAAATCTGATAATCTTTCGTTTATTGACTATTCCGCCTATGAGCGTCCACATTGGCTTGTGACCGATAGCATTCGGCTACAGATAGCGGAATACTGCAATTACCAAGGCAACCGTTGCACGGACTGCAATTTCAAAAACAATTATTTAATTATCAAGATAGTTACAAGACGCAAAAAATGCTTGAACAATGTCGGGTTTAGAATGGAAATCAAAACAATAGCAGGAACGATTGTGGGCACAACAATACTTAAAGAGCTGCCTATTGATAATAATTTGGAGTTGCAAAGCTTTGTCCTCAAATTTGATATTAGCAATTTGTTGCCAGGAGACTATTCTTCAAATTTTGTGCTTTTTTCAAGAAATGAATTTGGTACATGTCAAAACATGGATTGGGTGACGGGCCTTGGATTTAAAAAAATAGCTTTCGAAAGGCCTGATATTGATTGGGATTATGCTCACTGGGGAGCATTCAGTTGAACAGTCCTGAAATATTACAGATATAGGGTAGGTAGCAATTATGACCCACGGCTTTTATTACCATCGCCACGGGCGATGCGCAATATTACAAAATAGCAGTGAATCTACTGCACTCGTACCGCTGGTTTTCCAAGGCGCCGGTTCCGTTTGCTATTTTGGCGGATCAGGAAAACGAATATACGGCGGAGTTTGACGATGTGCGACTTTTCCCGGGAGCGCACCGCAATTATCTGGACAAGCTGGAGATGTTCGCACTTTTGCCCTATGATGTAAATATTTTCATTGATGCAGACTGTCTGGCTTACGGCGACCTGAACTGGCTATTCGACCTGTTTCAGAACGCGGACGACTTTTCCTGCTTTGGCCGCGTCCTTCCGTTGGATGATATGACCGGCTGGTTTGAATATAAAAATCTGGGTGAGCTACAGGAAAAAGTCTCCTATGTGGTGGGTCTCCACGGTGGCATCTATTACATGCGGAAAACAAGTCAGTGCAGGGATGTGCTGAAAACGGCGCAGGAATTGGTTCCGCACTACACGAAGTATCGATTCAAAGGAAAATTTGCAACGCCGGGAGATGAACCGCTGGTTGCCCTTAGTATGGCTTTGAACGGATGCAGGCCGATTTCTCATGATTTGCGTGGAATTCTTTGCTATTGGGAGCATCTTGGCAAAATGCAACTGGATTTGCCCAAGGGTATTGCGCTGGCAAGGGATATTGGACTGAAAACCGATCTTCTGCACTGGGGAACGCGGTATACGAGAACGCCCCTCTACCGTAAACAGGTGAATGACCTGCATACGTTGGAGCGGGGTGGCTCCAGAATGGTGCTTTTCCTGCACACGGTGCAGTATGGCACGGCCGAGGCGCGTGACCGCGCAGTGCGCTTTGCCCAACGCGGCTGGAATAAGCTCAGCCGCATGCTTCACATCAAATGAAACGGAAAAAACACTTGGTAAAAATCGTTATTGCTGCGGCGATCTGCCTCGCCGCTGTTCTTGCTGTTCTTATCGGCAATACGTGTATCAGCACGGCGTCCTACACCGTCGCCTTGCAAAATCTCGCTTCCCCTGTTCGCATTGTTCTCCTCTCCGACCTGCATGGGAAGTCCTTTGGCAGAGAAAACTCCCGCTTGATTGCAAAAATACAAGAGCAAACCCCGGACGCAATCTTCCTCGATGGCGATATGATCGACCGCAGCGCTGATTCTGCAGATGTACAGGAACTGCTGCGGCTGATAAAGAGACTGCATGAAATCGCACCGGTGTATTTTGCCCCTGGCAACCATGAACTGGAATATATGCAAACCGACACCTCACTCCTTACGCAGGTAACAGAAGCGGGTGCTGTCATCGTCAATGACAGCTATGTGGACGTGACGATAGCCGGTCAGCCGCTGCGCATTGGCGGCACCATGGGACACGCCTTTTATTTTGGCCGCAGCGAGGAGGAGTTTTCTTCCTCGCCGGAGTATCAGTTTCTCAAGGCATTTGAGGACACCGATGTGCCGAAAATCTGCCTTGCTCATATGCCAGACACATTTATTTTCAACGGTGCATACAACTTGTGGAATGTCGATCTCATTCTCAGTGGGCATACCCACGGCGGGCTGATCAGGCTGCCCTTCATCGGCGGACTGTATGCGCCCATGCAGGGCTGGTTTCCGGAATACGACCAAGGATATTTCCGCCTTGGAGAACATATGCAGATGGTCATTACCTCCGGTCTCGCGGGCCACGGCATGATTCCGCGTATCAATAACCCGCCGGAGATCGTCGTGATCGACCTTGTGCCGGAAACCACCCAAGAAAGGTAACATTTATGTTAGATACTCAGTTCCCGCTCCTCCTACACAGCTTCGTACAGGATACCCCGCCGGAGCCGGATGGACTCTGGAATATCCCGCATCTGTGGCGGACGGCAACAGAACAGAATCTCCTGCCAATTCTGGCGTATGAAAACAAACGCTGGAAGCTCTTTGACGACCCGAATGTCTGCCGCCAGCTCGATGGGCTGCTGTACGGCACGGTTGCCGCGAATCTCAATCGCTGCGTGGACTTCGAGACCTTGTCGGCAAGCTTTACGGAGCATGGCATCGCCCATATGCCGGTGAAAGGCTATTATCTCCGCAAACTGTATCCTACACCGGAGCTGCGTACCTTTGGCGATATCGACCTGCTCATTCATCCAGAGGATCGGCAGAAGGTGCATAACCTGATGCTGTCGCTGGGCTATACTGTGAAGCAGGATTGGGAACCGACGTATTCCTACATAAAAGATGCGGAATATTACGAAATTCACACCAATCTCATGGACGGTAATCTGGACGGCAGGACTGATTTGCAGGCATACTTTGATGCCGCGTGGGCGCATGCTGAACCGGATGACGGGCTTCGGTTCCGTCCGGAGGATGATTTTCACTTTATCTACACGGTCTGCCACCTGGCCAAGCACCTGTACGGCGGTGGTGCGGGACTGCGTATGTATCTGGATGTTGCGCTGTATATAAAGCACAAGGACGACAGCCTGCATTGGCAAGCCATTGCAGGAGAGTTTGTCGCGCTACATTTGGCGGAATTCTTCTATACGGTGATGAACGCCTGCCGCGTATGGTTCGGAACGAAGACAATTTGCCCCTTACCAGAACCAGACACAGAAGCGTTGGACAGGCTGCTGTCTTACACGCTGGATTCCGATCTGTTCGGGCATTCCCGCGATCATGCCGTCATCGAACTGCGCAACGAAAAGGACGAAGCTCCGTCGAGGAGCCGTGTCCTGCGGAAGATGCTGTTTCCTCCGGCAGCGGAGATCGAATCGCGTTATACATTTCTGCGGAACCGCCACTGGCTCCTGCCGCTGGCATGGCTCGTGCGGCTGTTTGCCAATCTGCGCCTGATTCCGAGCCGGATTTGCCAGATGAAGCAGGTCACGAAAACGGATAAAGCCAGCGTAGAAACCTATGATGGATTTATGCGACGGATTGGGCTGTGACATTATGGATTAAAACACCTTTTTGGCAAAAAGAAAACGGGCGGAAGGGATTGCTCCCTTCCGCCCGCAGCTTACCGCTCCATGCCCGCGGCCTTCTGCTTTTTCGCCTGCTGCACGGCCTTTTCGGCGCTGCGGCGGCGGTTGAAGAGCAGCAGATCCCGCGTGTTCTCATAAAGATCGCCCTTGCCGGACTCGAACACGGCGACCATGTATTTCTTCGTCTTATACTTGGCGTAAATCTCCTTCAGCCCCTCCCGCAGGACGGGGTCAATTTTTTCTGCATTCGTCAGCCAGATTTCAACAAGCTTCTGATCGTCCCTGACGTTCATCTCCAAATAGAACCAGCCTCCTTCATCATCCTTAGTTTCCTCATCTTTCCTGCGGCTTATGCGCGGACACCTGCTTGGCCGCCTGCAAAATCTCCGGCGGCAAGACGTCCACCATGCGGTGCAGCTCGTCCAGCTCCCGGAGCTTTTCGTTGATTTCCAGCTTTTTGTGGACGCTCTCCTTGGAGACCGTGCCCAGCTGCTTTTCGAGCGCCGCGTTCTCGGCGGTCAGCGCCTTGTAGGCTGCGTCGTACTTCTTGAGCTTCGTCCGCAGAGCCTCTGCGCCGGGAACGTATTTGCCCAGCAACGCTTCCAGCTCGTCCAGCTTGGCCTTTTTGTTGAACGGATTGGTGTCGTTCAGGATCGCCATGATCTGTTCCTTCATTCGGTTCAGGTGGACGGCCTCCTTGAACAGCCGCGGCGGGATATGGTCGCGCCCGGTTTCGCTGGCGCTCTCGCCGCGCTCTAAGTCGGGGTATTTTTTGACCATATGCTCCCAAAACCTGTCCTGCCACTGCGTCAGCTTCTTCTTGTTGCCGACGATCTCCTTGGCGCTGAGTCGCCCGTCCGCCGTCAGCGGGATAAAGCAAAGGTGCATATGGGGCGTTTTCTCGTCCATATGCACCACGGCAGATATGATCGTGCCCTTGGCCTGATATTTTTCGATGAACGCCAGCGCCTCGGTAAAATAGGCTTTGACCTCGGCCTTCTTCTTGCCCTTGAAGAACTCCGGGCTGGCCGTCACCAGCGCCTCCACCACGCGCACGCTGTCCGACCGCGTGCGGCAGCCTGCCTCCGCGATCTGCTTCTCCGCCTCCGCGCGGTACTTGCGCTGCGGTGTCACCA
>VOFH01001888.1_pt1 | contig 21784 bp, 37 predicted proteins | sample 5384091 | NCBI WGS metagenome assembly VOFH01 (sample SAMN12384727, study PRJNA508395) | human gut metagenome | isolation source: healthy gut G | host: Homo sapiens
CTTCTCATTTCCGTAGAAAGCAAGCAGTTCATGGGACTCTTCCATATGATCATAATATCCCTTGTGGATGAACTTCACCGGTGTCAGTCCAGGGTTCCGCCCCAGTTGCTGACCGCCGTGATGGTCACGATTAAAGAGAATAAACGGTACCAGCATCCTGCATATGGATCCGCGCAGGAAACCGCTCTTTAATTTTCCTACCACAATCACCGCCATGATCGCTGACAGCGCATGAAGCGAAATAGTTGCCGTCCACCTGCCATAACAGGTAAGAGCCATGAGACTCATGAGTCCGTTCGTCACAAATACCAAGGCCAGACAGATCAAGGTATTTTCTCTTTCTGCCTCGATCTTCTCATCCGCCAGCACCGGCAGACAGACGAGAAGAAGAAAGAGCAGAAGCAGCGGTGTGCCCCAGGCAATCCGCACATGGCCATGTCCTCGCCCACAGGGGCCATGAGGACACCATAAATTCTCTTTAAAATGTGCTTTAGTCCCTCGATTGAGATCAGGGATCCGCCGTTCGACGGCAGACTTTCAAACCGAGTACGGGTACCTCACGGTAAATCCGAGGGGCCGCCCAGATCGAGTTGAACACGGATGTCAGCGGAAGTCCCGTATGCAGCCATGTCCGGTACCAGATGAGAAGCCACATCGGGATCATATAGATACAGGAAGGAAGAAAACTTCCCTTCAGCCGGAATTTCAGCTGTCTCGTGAGCAGGATATAAAAGCCCCGCCGTTCCAGCGGCCACCGTTGAAAATACAAGTGCCGTTGGCTTTAACACAAGCGTCATCAGGTAGGCGTCCACCGCCAGCACGAGATACGCGCTCCTCTGTCTGCGGATATAGAGCAGAAGAAACAGCAGCAGTACAAGCTGCATAAACACCGTCATGGAGTCCGTCTTTGCCGTGATGGACATGTTCATGATCCCCGGAATGCAGGAGAGAAGTGTCATGCATCTCACCGCATACCTTCTTCCGACAAACAGCTCCACGATCTGTCCCGCCGCGATCAGAGTGCCGACAGTCATCCAGATCTGGAAGCTCAGGAAAAATCCGTAGGACGGCAGCCCGGATATCGGTAAAAGCAGTGTCTCAAGGCCTTTCGAATAGGTGTACACCACATTGACCATTCCGAGATTTTCATAGATTCCGCCGCCGTTGTCCAGAACATCTCATTCCGCAGTCCGTAATGGAGGGAATCGTAGTCGGCACAGATATTCATTCGTCCCGCCTGCAAAGGATCATGGCGAACATGAGCGCGATACAGATGGACATCTCCAGGAGATCCTGGTTCTCTGCGGCACGCGTTTCCACGGCATTCCGCTATCTCCCGCCGTCCTCAATTCCATCATCGGTACCCAGCCAGAAGTCCAGCGATGACCACTGTGAGAAACCGGAGCTTGTGATCCACATCCGAAAACAGGGATCCCAGGCAGAACAGGCATATCTAAATCCACTTCCAGAAGGAAGTCCGCCAGCCCTGTGATCACATGGTACTCCCTCCATCTGCTCACGGTCCATCCCCCTGCGAATCCGTGCGCCGAGCATCAAAAGCACCAGCACATACGCGCCGGACAGGATCATCGCCGTGAATGCCTGATGGATCCAGAGAAATCCGGCTGTGATGAGAAGTACCGCACCTGTCCGGATCCGGTTCGATTCAATTTTCCAGATCGTGAACAGATATAAAAAAAGAACAGCACCGCGATCTCCGTCAGAAGGTCGATGGTCTCCGTTCTTCTGAGCCTGATCCGTCTACGCCTGTCACATAAACCTGTCCGATGGCAACTAACAGTGCGGGTACCGCCGCCAATGCCAGAATAATTAACGAGGCACATTCCCGTCTCTTCATAATTTTCCCCGGTTGCGGTTCTTCTCCGGCATGATTCCTGCTGTCTGCCCATTCGCACATCCGGATATCGTCCGCAGGCATTCATAGGATTTTTTCAACATCATGCAGACATGTATTATCATATCGGTACTATTCCGCATAAATCTGTCTTCCAGCATCAGGCAGAGCGCATGGTAGATCGGCAGGTGGAGTTCCTGGATCTTATAGGTCTCCTGCTCCGGCACGATAATAGCGACATCTGCGAGCTTTGCGAGCTTTCCGCCTGTCTTTCCCGTAAGACCGACAACTTTAAGTCCCTTTGCCTTTGCGGTCACAGCGGCATACATCACATTCTCAGAGTTTCCGGAGGTGCTGATTCCGAGGAACACATCCCCTGCTTTTCCGTAGCCGTTTAACTGCTGTGCGTAAGAGAGCATTCCATCCACATCGTTTGCGAATGCTGAGGAGAGAGCCGCATGGTTTGTGAGGGCGATGGCCGGAAGCCCGCCCTGAAGCTTTTTCGCCAGTTCTTCCCTCTCTCCGGGTCTGTCTGCTTTAACGCCTCGGCGAGTTCCGCAGATACCGGGCGACGCTTTACAAAACCTTTCATCAGCTCTCCGACGATATGGTCAGAGTCTGCGGCACTTCCGCCGTTTCCGGCGATCAGAAGCTTTCCTCCGTCCTCATAGCATGTCTCCAAGATCTTGTATGCATCCTCGATCTGCCCCTTTACGGATTCCAGAACCGGGTATCTCTTTACTAATTCTTCAATCATTTCTTTCTCCTTTTTGTCCCGCCCGATCATTGATACGCATAATGGGCAGGCAATGCCATTTTCATGCTATCCATTTTAACACATAAGCGCCTGTCTTTCCACCGCCAAATTACTTACAATCGCCCCAAAATGAAAAGAATGTGCCTTAGCACATTCTCGCGCCTCGCGCGGCCGCTTGCGACAATCTACATCTTTGCGCGAGTGTGCATCTTTGGCACGTCAGTGCCTTTTATGTAACGGGGAATTCCTCGGAATTTCCTGTTACATGAAAAATCCGCAGGAAGTCATCTTCCTGCGGATCAAAACATTCAAAGTATAAAAGTTGATTACTTAAGAGTAATCTTAGCGCCTTCAGCCTCAAGTTTTGTCTTGATGTCGTTAGCTTCGTCTTTGGATGCACCCTGCTTAAGAACCTTCGAGCGCCGTCTACAACGTCCTTAGCTTCCTTGAGGCCAAGACCTGTTACTTCACGAACAACTTTGATAACTTTAACCTTGTTCGGGCCTACTTCTGTAAGCTCAACGTCGAACTCAGTCTTCTCTTCCTCTGCTGCTGCGCCAGCGCCTGCTGCTGCAACTACTACGCCTGCTGCTGCAGATACACCGAACTCTTCCTCACAAGCCTTTACTAATTCGTTTAACTCTAATACGGATAATTCCTTGATAGCTTCGATAAACTCAGCGGTTGTTAACTTTGCCATTATAATTTACCTCCATAATAATTTATATTTCACGTTTGTTTTTCACAACTTTTATACAGCATCTATGCTGCCTTTGACGGATCACGCGATGCGTGTTTCCGCCTGCAGGACCGGGATGAGGATTAAGCCTCTGCCGGAGCTTCTGCGCCTTCGCCGTTCTTCTCTGCGATCTGGTTGAGAACGCGTGCGAAGTTTGTGATCGGGGACTGCATGCTTCCAAGAAGTCTTCCAAGAAGAACTCTCTGGACGGGATGCTTGCGATCACACCGATACCTGCTGCATCGTAGTATGTTCCCTCTACAACGCCGCCTTTTAATTCAAGCTTGTCAGCTTTCTTTGCGAACTCAGCTAATACTCTGGCCGGAGCTGTTGCATCTTCTTTAGAAACAGCAAGTGCTGTCGGTCCTTCAAGATGCGGCTCAAGTGCTTCGAACTCAGTTCCCTTTGCAGCGAAGCGGATCATTGTGTTCTTATATACTTTATAAGAAACACCAGCTTCTCTCAACTCTTTACGAAGAGCAGTATCCTGCTCAACAGTTAATCCACGGTAGTCAACGACTACAGCAGACTTTGCTCCGTTGAGGACTTCAGCGATCTCAGCAACTACCGGCTGCTTTAATTCAACTTTTGCCATAAATGGTTTACCTCCTGTTTTATTTAGTATTGGATTCGCCGTCCCAGCATTTTTCGCTTATCAGAAAAACCTCTCTGTCCGCAGACCGAGAGGTTTACAAAATTCTGTGTGAGTTTTGTACGTCCCTCGGCAGGCGTTTTCAACTTATGCCTTTCGGCACCTGCTGTCTTCGGCATTCAATACTCGAGTAGTTTATCATAATATATTTGGATTGTCAATCACTTTTTAGTTTTTGCATTAAAATACTGCCAGACGGTCAATCCGGCTGTACGCCGCTGGGGCGCAGAACCAGATCAATGTCTGACAGTTAAAATGACACAATCGACTAGTTTGTTAACTTAGCTACGTTTAACTTAACGCCCGGGCCCATTGTGGAAGTAAGAGTAACGCTCTTTAAGTAAGCGCCCTTTACTGTGCTCGGTTTAGCTTTGTTGATTGCATCCATAAGCGTCTGGAAGTTGTCCGCTAACTGTTCTTCTGTGAAAGAAGCCTTACCTACTGGCACGTGGATGATGTTTGTCTTATCGAGTCTGTACTCAATTTTACCAGCTTTGATCTCTTTGATAGCTTTTGTAACGTCCATTGTTACGGTACCAGCCTTCGGGTTCGGCATTAAGCCCTTCGGTCCAAGTACACGACCAAGACGACCAACAACACCCATCATATCCGGTGTAGCAACAACTACATCAAAGTCAAACCAGCCTTCGTTCTGGATCTTCGGGATCAGTTCTTCTGCTCCAACGAATTCTGCGCCAGCTGCCTGAGCTTCATCAGCCTTCACACCCTTTGCAAATACCAGGACACGAACGGTTTTACCGGTTCCGTGCGGCAGAACTACTGCACCACGGATCTGCTGATCAGCATGACGGCCGTCACAACCGGTTCTGAAGTGAGCCTCGATTGTTTCATCAAATTTAGCAACAGCAGACTTTTTAACTAATGCGATTGCATCTGCTGTATCATAAAGAGTAGCGCGGTCGATAGCTTTTGCCGCTTCTACGTATCTTTTTCCTCTTTTCATTATAAAAAACCTCCTGTGGTAGTGTCGGGAGTCTCCCTCCCACGTGATTTTGCTGTATATGGAGGTCCGTCCTCCATGCTTACGATCAGTCTGTTACGGTGATACCCATGGATCTTGCTGTACCAGCAATCATGCTCATAGCAGCTTCAAGGCTTGCTGCATTTAAGTCAGGCATCTTTAATTCTGCGATCTTCTGCTTCAGATCCTTTCGAGATGCTAGCTACCTTAGTCTTTGTTCGGGTAGCGGAACCGGATTTAATCTTGCAAGCCTTCTTTAATAATACAGCAGCCGGCGGAGTCTTTGTGATGAAGCTGAAGCTTCTGTCAGCATATACAGTAATAACAACCGGGATGATTAAGTCGCCCTGGTCAGCAGTCTTAGCGTTGAACTCCTTTGTGAACTGTACGATGTTTACACCGTGCTGTCCAAGAGCCGGTCCTACTGGCGGAGCGGTGTTGCCTTTCCGGCAGGAATCTGTAATTTAATATAACCTGTAACTTTCTTTGCCATTGTTGGCACCTCCTATAAATTGTGGTAATTGCGGGGATTTCCCTCACAAAGTCCGGCTACGGACGACCATAAATGAGTCCGTTTACGGTCACATCTTCTTGATTTCAGAAAAGCTCAGTTCCACCGGTGTCTCACGGCCGAACATCTCGACGTTGATTGTAATGGACTGTCCTTGGACTCATTGACGGTTCTCGAAACACCGACGGTATCCTTCCATGCGCCGGCCGTAACAACGACGGTATCTCCGACGGCAAAATCTCAACGACATCCGGTGCCTTAAAGCCAAGGCTCATCATCTCTTCTTCTGAAAGCGGAACCGGCTTGGATCCCGGTCCTACGAATCCGGTCACACCTCTGGTGTTCCGTACAACGTACCATGTGTCATCATTCATGATCATATGAATCAGCACATAGCCCGGGAACATCTTACGCTCGACCTGCTTCTGAGCACCGTTTTTAAGCTTCGATGACTTCTTCCAGCGGGACGGAGACCTCTAAGATCTGATCCTGAAGACCTCTGTTTTCGATTGTTTTCTCAATGTCAACCTTTACCTTATTCTCATATCCGGAATAAGTGTGTACAACATACCATTGTGCTTCTGACATATCTTCACCTCATCCTTAACCAAGTACAATATTGAGACCAAATTTGATGATCAGGTCAAGGGCTGCGATAACAATCCCCCAGAATTACTGTTGATACGACTACTCAACGGTCTCTTTCGTAAGCGTATCCTTATCCGGCCAGATGATCTTATTGAATTCAGCTTTTAAGCCTTTGATAAAGTCCGTTTTAGGGTATTTTCATTACTTGCCATTTTTCTCCCATAAATTCACGTCCTTCTTGCAAACCGGATTACTTAGTTTCTTTGTGCATCGTATGTCTCTTGCAGAATCTGCAGTACTTCTTTTTGGTCTCCATGCGGTCCGGATGAGTCTTCTTATCCTTCGTCATGTTGTAGTTGCGCTGTTTGCATTCTGTGCATGCCAGTGTAATCTTAGTGCGCACGACTTCCACCTCCGTTTAAATTCTTTGTAAGGCGGTCCTTTTTTCTATCTGATTGCTATCGTTTTTGAGCATAAAAAAAGACCTATATCTTCCATTCGCCCGAACATTGTAACATAAGAATTGCGGCGCGTCAAGCATTTCCTTGAGAAATAAGAGTTTTCGTGGAGTTTTAGTTGATTGGCGGGGCAGGGAACTTTCAGAAAGCAGTGCTTGTGGGATTCAGGGAAGGTTCCTCTAGGCTTGCAGTCGACTGCTAGGGACGAAAAAAAGATGATGCAACTCGCTTCGCTCAGACAAGCATCATCTTTTTTCCAACGCATTCACCTGCGAGCCAAGAGGAACCAGATCCCTGTATCCAGGCACTGCTTTCTGAAAGTTCCCTGCTACTGCTGTGTAGTTGGCACGCCAAGGAGAAGGGGCACTATTGAGAACAAGATTTTGCGCAAGAGCGGACTTTGGTCAGTTGTCGCGTAAAAAAAAGCCTCTCGTTTCCATTTTCAGGCAACAAGAAGCTTTTCATTATCTAATATTTACAGGACCTTCGATAAAAATTCCTTTGTTCTCTCATTCTTCGGATGCGCGAAGAATTCTTCCGGTGGAGCTTCTTCGAGAATTTTTCCCTGATCCATAAACAGCACGCGGTTTGCAACCTCTCTCGCAAAGCCCATCTCGTGGGTTACAACGACCATGGTCATTCCTTCGTTTGCAAGCTCCTTCATGAGATCCAGTACCTCACCTACCATCTCCGGATCGAGAGCACTCGTCGGTTCATCGAAGAGGATCACATCCGGCTTCATCGCCAGAGCGCGGACGATGGCCACACGCTGCTTCTGTCCGCCGGAAATAGTGGACGGGTAAACGTCTGCTTTATCCTCAAGACCGATGCGGCGTAACAGCTCAAGGGCTTCCTCTCGCCTGTGCCTTGATCTCCGCCTTTGTCTTCGGCGCATCAGGTGCCAGCGTTCCTTTCTCTTTGCCTTCTTTAACTCTTTACAGCGCACATAGACCGGCGCCATCATGATATTCTCGATCCCAGTCATATTGTTGAACAGGTTGAAGTGCTGGAATACCATGCCCATATGGCGGCGGTGGATATTGATGTCCACGCGCATATCGGCGATATCTACGCCGTTAAAATGATGCTGCCGGAGGTCGGATCCTCCATACAGTTCAGGCATCTTAAAATGTACTTTTTCCGGAGCCGGACGGACCGATGACTACAACGATGTCACCTTTATTGATGGTCACATTGATTCCCTTCAGGACTTCCAGATCACCAAATGTTTTTTCAGATCAATGACGTCTATCACTCTTCTTCAGGCTCCTTTCCATCAGTTTTACAAGAATTGAGATCACCAGCACGAGAACGATGTAGATCGCCGCCATGACAAGATACGGGACCATGAACTCGTAGCTGTTGCTTCCGATATAGTTGAAGGCAACATAAAGATCCGCCGCGCCGACAAAGCTGACAACGGAGGTTTCTTTGATCAGGGCAATAAAACTCATTGCCCAGAGTCGGAAGAATATTTTTCACTGCCTGCGGGATCACGATCCGGATCATCGCAGGGCCAAAGCCAAGACCGACTGCACGTCCCGCCTCGCTGTCCCGGATCAACGGACTGGATACCGCTTCGCATGATCTCGGAAATATACGCGCCGCTGTTCAATCCAAAGACCACCATGGCAACACGGACACCCGGCAGCTTGATCCCCATAAGCGGCAGCATAACGTAGTAGAAGATCAGAAGCTGCACGACCATCGGGGTTCCGCGGAAGAGACCTACGTAGAAGCTGCAAACCGCGTTCAACGCCCGCGGAAGTGTCTTATATTTTCGGCAGGACGCGGACCGTCGCGATGATGGTACCGATCAAAACACCGATAATCATGCCGACTACCGCGATCAGAAGCGTATTCTGCAGACCCTGCACAACTTTGACGTAACCGTTTTTCTCAATAAATATCTGTACAAACTTGTTCCATTTGTTCCCGAAGTTTCCCATAATACCTCCAGATAGCAAAAACACAGCGTTTCCAGCCATGTTCCAATACAGTCAAAAAAGCGGGAGCGAACCGTATCCTGCCCCCGCTTTTCTGACCGGTGTTTCCAATATTTTTACTGCATTGCGTTGATCGCCTTTGTGATGCTTTCTGCCGGAGCCGCATCAATGATCACGTACTTCACGTTGCCGTTGATCATATCCTGAACTGCAAGAGATGCACTCTTATACGGTACCCACTCTGCCGGAAGTCCTTCAAAGCCCCAGTCATCACTGCCCTCAACAAAGTACTGTGCTGTGGTTCCCTGCTGTCCGCCAATCTTATCGCTCGCGCTTAAGCCCTTAAGAACCTCTTCTACGGAAGCTGCATCCTTACAGTCATCAAAAGCCGTATCATCTGCCAGTGTAACCAGTCTCTGGGATGCTTTATAATACGGATCGGAGAAAGTTACATATTCTTCTCTCCTCGTTGATCGTTAAGCCAGCCATTGCGATATCGCATTTGTGCTGACCAACAGATAAGCATACGGCATCAAAGTCCATGTTTTCAATTACAAGCTCCTTGCCAAGCTCCTGTGCGAACAAAGCTGCGATTTCCATATCGATTCCCTTGTAGCTGTCGCCGTCTACGTACTCAAACGGCTCAAAGGATGCGTTTGTCGCAACCACAAGCTGATCCTTGGAAGCATCATACTCTGCAGACTCTACCGCAGCCGGCTCGCCGTCACTGAAATATTTATCACAGATCGCATCGAAGGTTCCGTCCTCCTGGATCTTTGCGATGAATGCATTTACCTGCTCAAGCAGCTCCGGCTGGTCTTTATCCACGCCAAATGCATACTGCTCATCTGTAAGATCATATTCGATCACCTTAACAACCCCTTGCTGCCTCATCTTTTCTTTTCTTCTGCAACCGCACCTGCTGTCGTCTCTGTCTTGTTCTCTGCCGCTGCCGTTGTCTCTGTAGTCTTGCTGCCGCAGCCTGTAAGAAGTGATGCTGCCATCGCAGCGGTTAAACATAATGCAATCGCTTTTTTCATAATATGTTCCTCCTCTAACCCAATACGGATTTGCAACTTTTTCGATGAGACCCACTATACCACAGGCCTATACAAAAAAGCAAGCGTTTATGCATGTATTTTTGCATATTTATGCAGTCCCTCTCATTCTATAACCTGTATGCATATCACTTTTTTCCTGTCCTATCTTCCTCCGGTCATGCAGATCACAACGAAATAGACCCGGCTGATTCCCGATGCCCGCAGGGCTCTCGCGCACGCCTCAATGGTACTGCCCGTTGTATAAATGTCGTCCACAAGGATCACACTCCTGATCCCTCCGGGATCTCCCCGCCGCAAAGGCACCGGAAAGGTTCTTAAGCCGCTCCGCTGCCGAAAGATCCTTCTGCGGCAGCGTCTTCTTATTTATTTCTCACCAGCATTTCCGGTATCACCGGAATCCCCAGCTTCTTTCCGATGACCCGTGCCAGGATCTCTGCCTGATTGAATCCCCGGGTCTTTTTTCCTCGTGGCATGGACCGGCACCGGGACCAGGGCATCCGCCTGCATCCGGCGGATTGTCCGTCCGTACCGTGCCGCCAGAGCTGTCCGTAAAAATCCAGGTACTCTCTCTTATTATTGTACTTGATCTGCGCCATGGAATGCCTCGCCACCTCATCGTAATTTAATAAGGCGATTCCGTACTCAAAGGCACGCGGATGGCGCATGCAGTCCGGACAGAACTCCAGACTCCCGTCTTCAATCTCTTTTCCGCATTTTTTTACATACCGGCGATCTTACAAACGATAGTTTATGAAGGCAGTCCGGACAGATCATCCGCCCGGAACCGCCAGTGATATCCCCCGCATACCGGACAGCGGCGGGGATATAGAACATCAAGAATTTTATTAAATTTCATATTAAATATAAATATTCGAACAAATAGTGCAGGTCTATTTCTGCATCATAGATGTATCAATCTCCAGAATCCGGTCCTTCAGCCCCGAGTACCGTTTCTGCTCCACCTCATTATCCACCATCGCCTGGAACACCGCCGGGATTCCCACGAGGCAGACGCAAGCTTTCGCCCTTGTGACCGCCGTGTAAATCAAGTTTCTTGTCATCAGCATCCGTGGTCCCGAATGGACCGGGATCACAACAGCCGGATACTCGCTTCCCTGCGACTTATGAATGGTAATGGCATATGCCAGTTCCAGCTCCTCCAGCTGCTTGAAGCTGTACTCCACCATCCGCCGCTCATCGAATTCCACCTCCATGGTCTCCGCGAAGCTGTTGATGGAGCGGATGATCCCCGTATCCCGTTGAAAACGCCTTCGCCCTTATCCACCGGGATTCCGTAGCGGTTGCGGGTCTCCCACTCAAACTGATAGTTATTCTTGGTCTGCATGACTTTATCGCCCACACGGTAGATGGTTCCGCCGGACTCTTTCTCCTGCTTATTCGGCGCAGGCGGGTTAAACTTCTCCTGAAGCTGCTTATTTAACGCCTCGACTCCGAGAGCGCCTTTCCGCATCGGCGTCATGATCTGGATATCCGACATCTCGGCATGGACATAGTTCGGAAGCTTGTCCTGCACGAGGACCATCATATCCTTCACAATATCTGCCGGATAATCGCGCCGGATAAACAGAAAGTCACGGCTCTTCTTATTTAAAGGAACCGCTTCCCCGTCGTTGATCTTATGGGCGTTGACGATAATGTCGCTCTGGGCCGCCTGGCGGAAGATCTTTGTGAGCTTCACCACAGGGAACGCCTCCGACGCGATCATGTCCCGGAGAACATTTCCCGGTCCCACGCTGGGAAGCTGGTTTACATCACCTACAAGGATCAGCCTCGTTCCTACATTCACCGCCTTTAAGAGTGAGTGGATCAGGCTGATATCCACCATCGACATTTCATCGATAATGATGACATCAGCTTCCAGCGGATTGTCCTCGTTCCGCTCAAAATACATGCCCTCCAGCCGGTTCTCGCCGGAATTGCCGTTGTTTTTCTGATCAACCGTCGGAGCGCCCGTAAGCTCCAGAAGTCTGTGAATTGTCTTCGCCTCGTATCCCGTCGCCTCCGTCATGCGCTTCGCCGCACGGCCCGTCGGAGCAGCCAGAAGAATGTCCATGTCTTCCTGGTCGAAATAGTGGATGATCGTGTTGATGGTTGTCGTCTTTCCGGTACCCGGCCCTCCCGTGATGATAAGGAGACCGTTACCCACAGCTTCCATGACCGCCTGCTCCTGGAAGCTCGTCCAGCTCGATCTTCTCCGCCTCCGTGATCTTTTTTCAGGCGCTTTTCACGTCGTCCTCATCGATCTTCGAGTGGAGATTCAGGTCATGCAGCATTCTCGCCGTATTGAGTTCCATATAGTAGAACTGCGCCGGGTAGACGATCCGTTTCCCATCCTTTTCCTTCACCACCAGCTTCTTCTCCATCTGGAGATCCACCAGATGCTTTTCCATATGCTCCGGTTCAACGTTCAAGAGTGCCGACGCATTGGCAAACAGCTCCTCCTCCGGCAGATATGTATGGCCGTTTCCCGTCGCCTGGAGCAGGGCGTAGAAAAGTCCGCTGCGGATCCGGTAATCGGAGTCGGTAAAGATACCTACTTTTGCCGCGATCTCGTCCGCGATCTTAAATCCCACCCCTGGATATCGTCCGCCAGCTGGTACGGATTTTCCTGGATCACCGAGTACATTCCCGGACCGTAATGCTGATAGATCTTCACTGCAAGGTTCATGGAGATCCCGTATTCTGCTGAAGGAACACCATGGCCTGACGCATATCTCTTTTTTTCCTCGACCTGTTCACCGATGGACATCGCCATTTTTTCACTGATTCCCTTGACCTCCGCGAGGCGTTCCGGCTCTTCTTCCATGATGCGGAATGTGTCCGCCTTAAATTTTTACAATCCTGGAAGCTAAAGCAGCCCCGACGCCTTTGATGGCGCCGGAGCCTAAATATCGTTCCATGGAAACAGTATCCTCAGGCGCTTTCAGCTCATAGCTTTCCACCGCCATCTGTTCCCCGTAAATCGGATGCTCGGTCATACGCCCGTCGCCTCAATCCGCGCCCTCACTGATGTAGGGAAATGTGCCGACGAGGATATATTCTTCTCCCGTCGTCCGCCACGCTTAAGAACCGAGTAACCGTTATCCTCATTGCGGTATTTTATTTTTTCAATATATCCTTTAACTGCTGCCATATTTTTATGCTATCTTCCGGCGTCTTTTCGTAGTTTTTTCTTCTCACCGTGTGCGAACTCGATAAACTTACCAGTTCCGATCGCAACTGCGGTCAGCGGATCCTCTGCGATCATCGTGGAAATGCCAGTTTTCTCCTCGATCAGGGCGTCAAGTCCGGAGATCAGGATCCACCGCCGGTAAGTACGATACCACGGTCAAAAATGTCGGCTGCCAATTCCGGCGGCGTCCGCTCGAGTACGTTGTGAACGGCATCTACGATCTGGAGTGCCGGCTCGCGCAGCGCTTCCAGCGTCTCGTCGGATGTGACAACGATAGTCTTCGGAAGTCCGGTAACCAGATTTCGTCCGCGCACTTCCATCGTGACAACCTCCGGACGGCGGTATGCCGCACCGATATTTATCTTGATCTCCTCAGCGGTTCTCTCACCGATCAAAAGATTGTGTTTCTTTCTCATGTAACGGACCAGAGCCTCGTCGAAGTCATCTCCGGCAGTCTTAATAGAAGTACTTACTACAGTACCTCCGAGAGAGATGACTGCGATATCAGAAGTACCGCCTCCGATATCTACGATCATGTTTCCGCAGGCCTTGGCGATATCGATGCCTGCGCCGATCGCAGCCGCAACCGGCTCTTCGATAATGCAGACCTCACGGGCACCTGCCTGATAAGTTGCATCCTCAACCGCCTTGCGCTCTACCTCGGTCGCACCGCTCGGGATGCAGACAGCGATACGCGGTTTTCTTAAGGTTCTCTTTCCGACCGCTTTGTTAATGAAATATTTTAACATTTTTCGGTTACGGTATAATCGGAAATTACACTTTACGGAGCGGTCTTACCGCAACGATATTACCGGAGTACGTCCGATCATCAGACGCGCCTCCTCACCGAAGGTAATTACTTTATTCGTCTCTCTGTCCAGTGCTACTACGAACGGCTCCTTTAAAACAACGCCTTTTCCCTTAATGTATACAAGGATGCTGGCGGTACCTAAGTCAATTCCAATGTCGTTGGACATCATCATTGTCGTCTTCCTCCTGTCTCTAACTGAAAATCTCCTGAATCCATTTCCACATCCCATCGGTGGGATGTGCCTCGCTTATCTCTCTATCAGAAAACCCTGCTTTATTCAGGGCGCGAAATATCAGTTTTTATTATATACGAAAGACCTTTTTGTTTTTAAAGGGGTTTTTTTGAAATTTTTATTCTACTGCACCCAGACGCCATTTTTATCAACATAATACTGTCCGCCGATCATCTGGCTCGTGAGCATCGCGCCGTCAGCTCCGCAGTAGTACCATGCGCCGTTCGTCTGTACCCACTGGCTCTTGACCAGCGCGCCGGACACTCCGCAGTAATACCACCGGTTGTTGTTCATTACCCACTGGTTCTCTGTCATATATCCGGACTGGTTGAAATAATACCATACGTTGTTGATCAGCTTCCAGTTCGCCACTGGGTAAGTCTTATCCGGGTTGCACCACCACCAGCCGTTGCCGTCGCGGAGCCATGCGCCGTCTGCGGTGCTGGAGGAGCTGGAGCTTGTCTGATTGTTTGATCCTGAGGAACCGCTGCCGTAATACTTCGCTGCTGCTGTGCGGTTCGCGTAGATTGCGGATGCCTCGCTGCTGTTTACATCTTTGGAGTCAGACTCCTGCCAGCTGGTCTCGTTGTTTCCCCGGATCGCTTTTACCTTAAATGTATAACTTCCACTTTTTGCGAAGGAACCACAGAAGTTGTAGTAATCATTCGTTGTCGTATATGTGGAGCCCACTGCGCTTCCGTCCCTATATAAACGAACCTGATATTTCTTTGCGGAATCAGATCCTCCCAGCATGCAACTCCACCGTAGCTGTCATCCCAGAAAAGATCATATACTTCCAAATCATCATCAGAATCATAGTCCGTGTCGATATCTTCGATCTTCGGGAGTGTCACATAGACAGACAGCTTTGAAGTACTTCTCGAAACAGATGTCACCGTCTGATCATCATTTCCGAGATATACATCGGATCTACTCGAGTCCGGTGGAGAACGTATATCCGCTCTCCGCGCCAAGAGTAACTTTTACCTTCGGCTTTGTGCTGTCGTTCCAGTCTCCGCTCGGTGTATTTGTGACTGTCACCTCATCCACATAACAGCCGTCATCCGACACTTCCGCCTCAACTTCAAGGTTGTCGGAATCTGTCAGGACTGCACTGATATCGATCGTGACCTCCTCGATCCTTTCCGATGCCATAACCGGAAATGCCAGCATTGCTGTCATAAGAAACGCTGCGGGTACTAATATCATTTTTTCTTTTTCTTCATTGTGAACCTCCCCGTTTTCTTTTTTTCTCTTATCTCAAGATGTTGGGATCAAAAAGCTTTTGGCCTCTCTGATACCAATTTATTATATAGTATATCAGATATTTATGGACAATTTATGTTCAAATTTCCTGCCAAACTTCGGCAAAAATGCGGCAGATCTCCGGGAAATCCTCGGCGCAGGATTTGTTGTCTGTCTCTGTGCCAATTTTCGCCATATTTCGATACGGCTCTTCATTATTCGTTAAGTAATTTTACTTTCTTTTAATTTTTTACTCACAGTTTAGACACATTTTGTCTATATAATATAATTACGTTATCCGAAAGGATAACCTGCCTTTGTTTCAAGTGTTACACTTGAACACACAAAGCTTTTTTTCATACTCATACCTGTCGGAGGCAACTCTGGCAGGTCCCCAAAAAATTGATACTTTCCATACTCCCCTTAGGGACTGCAGGAACGGCTGCGGTTCCTATTTTTTGCTCAGCCAATTTACCAAAGTCCTTGTTTCCTATATTCTTGTTTTTTAACTTTTATTTCCGGACATAATCCTTCCAGCCATTGATTTCAACTTCAACTTTCGACATCCTTCCCTTTTCACCAGTTTTATGTTCTTTTCCATTGACTTCTATTTTCCTCACGGTATAGTAAATATATTAACATTGCCAGCAACGCGGAGGCATTATTTTCAGAAATCAAAACTCCGCAAAAGTGGCTCATTCCACAGGAGGATATTTTATGAATTCGCTAAAACGCATCGCAGCTGCCGCGTTGTCCGCAGCTCTCTGTTTTTCCATGGCTGTTCCGGCCTACGCCGACCACTACCAGACTCCGAAGTCCATCAAGGGCGTTCTGATCAACGAGCACGCCCAGATCCCGGATGTCCTCGAGGTGGGCGCATCTCAGGTCGTTTTAAACTTTCCAATGTCCTGGGCATTCAGCAGCCAGTTATCTGTCTGTCAGGATCTCTACACAAAGCTTGACCAGGCGGGTGTCACCGTGACACTGATCGTCTTAAACGACTGGGCGGCAGCGAGCTACAGCCCGTCCCTTCTTCCGGTATCCCAGCCAACCGGCGCAAGCTACTACGCGTTCAACACCTTAAACGATGCGGGCGTCCAGTCCACAAGAGATGCCGCAAAGCGCGTCACAGAGGCATTCAAGGATTGTGTCTCCAACTGGGTCATCGGCAACGAAGTCAATGACGGTCAGGCATGGAACTATATCGGACAGATGGATATCGACACCTACTGTTCCAACTACGCCACCGGATTCCGCACCTGGTACGACACCATCAAAGGTTCCAACAAGCTGGCAAACGTCTATATTCCGTTTGACTTCCGCTGGAACTGCGGACAGGTCGAGGGCTTCAAGTACGGCGCTATGGACATGATCCCGCGGTTAAACAGCCGCCTGAAAGATACCGACTACGGCATCGCATGGCATGCATATCCGAGACCTTCGAGGATCCGGTCTTCACCGATGATATCTACACGTTGGAGAAAGCAGATACTTATATTATCAACCTGAAGAATCTCCACGTTCTGACCGACTATATGCAGCAGGCAGACATGCCTCCCCGACCGGAAAGGTCCGCCACCTGATCCTCTCCGAGCAGGGATTCACTTCCCGATTCCCCGGTCCACGGCGGTCAGTGCCTCTGATCTTCAGGCCCAGTGCATTAAGGAAGCTTATGAGACCGCAAAGGCAAATCCGTATGTGGAAGCCTTCCTATTGAACCGTATGAAGGATGAGCAGGGACTTCTGGGTGCCCATTATGCGTTCGGCCTCATCGATGTGAACGGAAATAAGAAGCCGAGCTTTGAGGTTTATAAAAACCTCCAGTAATTTTCCCAATGCCTGACCGTCCGTGTTAAGAATACAGCAGACAACCAGATACTTTTACAATAAATCAATTAACAAAACAGCCGCCCCGGTCATATCCAGGCGGCTGTTTTCACATCTGTTTTCTTTTCCAGGCCTGTTCTTTCGTTACACCTTGTTATTTCCCTGTTCCTGTCGTATGATATGGATAAGCTGAATTTACAACCGAGAGGAGACTTATGTACACTTACACCTGGTATCAATGGCTTACGTTTTTTATCTATACTGTTTCTTTGGATGGATCTTCGAGTCCACCTATGTTTCCTTAAAACAGAAGCGCTTCGTGAACCGCGGGTTTCTGCGGCTACCGATGCTGCCGTTATACGGAAGCGGCGCAGTCATGATGTTATGGGTATCTCTCCCGTTTCAGGACAGCCTGATCCTCACCTATATCTCCGGCGTTATCGGTGCCACGGCTCTGGGAGTACGTGACTGGATATGTGATGGAACGCCTATTCAAGGTCCGCTACTGGGATTACAGCAGCCAGCCCTTTAATGTCCACGGCTATATCTGCCTGAGTTCCTCGATCGCATGGGGATTTCTGACGATTTTTATGACGCACCTGATCCACAAGCCCATCGAGCGGGCTGTCCTCGCGATGCCGCTCTACTGGGATCTGTTTTTGTGTTTTTTGTGACGGTGCTCTTTGTTTACGATTCCATCATCTGCACAAAGGAAGCTCTTGCCTTTGGAAAGTCCCTGGAAGCTATGCAGAAGCTCCGTGCGGAGCTTGACAATCTTCAGGTACAGCGCGCGCTTCTCAGGATGAATACCGAAGACCGCTTGCAGGCCGCCAAAGAAGAACTGCTGGATCAGATCGAGGCAAAGAGAGTTCAGGCTGCCGCTCTCACCGGAATGAGTATGGAAGAATTCCGGGAAAAAGCCGGTACAAAGTTCAAATCCATCAAGGAAAAACCGGCTGCCGGTATGTCCCTGATCCAGGAAAAGCCGGAGCTGCCGCAGATTCCATCCGCGATCTCTCCAATGTCAGCCTTGAGGAATTAAAGGCAAAGGCCGGAGGAAAGCTCGACAGTCTGAAGGACCTTACCGGAATCCATCTGGAAGCGCTCCGCGGGAAATCTGCGGAACAGCTTGCCGAGATGTTAAAGGAACGGAATCCCGCCTCGCTGCACTCCGAAAGGAACGCCGCCGTTTCCGCAAAGAAAGGATCCACTCCAATCCAACCGCAGTTTCCCGAAGTATGCGCGGGAATTTGAAGAATTGAAAAAGTACTTCGAGGACGAAGGAAGAAATGCAACGCCGCAGTAAAAACCGGAAGTTTCTTCCCGACTCACCCAAAAAAGAATGTGCCTTGGCACATTCTCGCGCCTCGCGCGGTCGCTTGCGACAATCTACACCTTCGCGCGAGTGCGCATCTTTGGCACGTTAGTGCCTTTTTTTTCTGTAACAGGGAATTCCTCGGAATTTCCTGTTACAGAAAAAGAGGTTCATCTCCCCATACGTGGAAATGAACCTCTTTCTTTTCTGTTTTTCAGGTCTTACGCCTCCGGTTTTTCAACCTGAACGATCGCCTGTTTCTGCATCGGGATACGGCAGTTCTTATTGTTACCAAATTCAACGATAACAGTATCGTCTGTCATATCAATGATCACTCCGTAGAAGCCGCTGGATGTCAGCACGCTGTCACCGACTGCGATGCTTGCCATCAGTTCCTGCATTTTTTCTTTTCCTTCTGCTGCGGTCTGATCGCAATGAAGTACATGAAAGCAAAGATTAAAACAATATATCCAATCCAAAATGCCGGGCTGTTAGTCATATCCGTTGCACCTCCTTTTCTTATACCTTGTCTTTATAGTTCCCTGTCACGCCCTCCAACTTTTTCTCTTTGTACTCGGCGTAGCAGTGGTTCTCAATAGCTTCCCTGATCTCCGTCATCATCGCGTTGTAGAAGTAAAGATTGTGGAGCACGCATAAGCGCATTCCGAGCATCTCTTTTGCCTTCAGAAGATGGCGGATATAGGCCCTGCTGTATGAGCGGCAGGCCGGACACTGGCATCCCTCTTCGATGGGGCGCATATCCTTTGAAAACTGCTCATTAAACAGGTTGATCTTTCCGTGGTTTGTATATACATGACCATGACGGCCGTTTCTTGTCGGGTAAACGCAGTCGAAGAAATCAACGCCGCGGTCCACCGCCTCCAGGATGTTCGCCGGGGTTCCGACGCCCATCAGGTAAGTCGGTTTCTCTTCCGGGAGATGCGGAACCACCGCATCGAGGATGCGGTCCATCTCCTCATGGCTCTCACCGACCGCAAGTCCGCCGACCGCATAGCCGTCGCAGTTCATCTTCGAGATCGTATCCGCATGCGCGATCCGGATATCCTCGAAGGTTCCGCCCTGATTGATGCCGAACAGAAGCTGTTCCTTATTGACGGTATCCGGCAGGGAATTTAATCTCGCCATCTCCGCCTGACATCTCGCCAGCCATCTTGTAGTTCTCGCGACAGAATTCTCCATGTATTCTCTGGTACACGGATGCGGAGCGCACTCATCGAACGCCATGGCGATCGTGGAGCCGAGATTGGACTGGATCTGCATGCTCTCCTCCGGTCCCATGAAAATCTTTGCCCGTCAATATGGAGTGGAAATAGACGCCCTCCTCCTTGATCTTGCGCAGACCTGCCAGGGAAACACCTGAAATCCGCCGGAATCCGTAAGAATCGGACGGTCCCAGTTCATAAACCTGTGGAGACCGCCGAGCTCCTTTGATCAGCTTGTCGCCGGTCCGACATGAAGATGGTAGGTGTTGAAAGCTCCACCTGTGTCCCGATCCCGCGAAGGTCATCGGTGGACACAGCGCCCCTTGATCGCGGCGACAGTTCCTACATTCATGAATACCGGCGTGTGGATCGTGCCGTGGACTGTCTCTACGTCAGCCCGTTTGGCACGTCCGTCTTTTGCCAGAATCTTATATTTCATATTTCTCTTGCCTTATCGTTATTTTCGAAACGACGTTCTTCCGGTTATTTTCCGATTTCTTCTGCTTCCTTTGCTGCCTTCAGCATCCTTCTTTTGCCTGTTTTTCAACCGCATCCTTCTTCTGCTTCTTTGTGGTCATTACATACCACAGCGCCTGTCAGGCATACGGAAGAGTAGGTACCACAGATGATACCTGCCATTAACGGAGTGCGAACTCACGGATGGAGGATACGCCCATGATGAACAGGACAAATACCATGACAAAGGTCGTCAGGGATGTATTGATGCTTCGTGTGAAGGTCTGGGTGATACTTGTATTTACAATATCAACAGTGGATGCCTTCGGTCCCATGAGATTGATGTTCTCACGGATACGGTCGAAGATAACGATCGTCGCGTTGATAGAGTATCCGACGATAGTAAGCAGGCAGGCGATCGCTGTGGAACCAACGGACCACTTTGCGAGGGCATAGCATGCAACTACAACCAATACGTCATGGACAAGGGCTAAAAACAGCACTTGCAGCGAAACGGATATCCTTGAATCGTACCCAGATATAGAGAAGCATAAATACGGTAGCGATCGCTGTAGCCATAACCGCGTCGCGCTTCATCTCAGCACTTACCGCACCGGAGATGCTCTCTGCGGTGATCTTGGACTCGTCAACGCCGAAGTTCTCAACAAGTGCCTCGTCTAATGCCTGACGCTCTTCCACGCTTAAGGTTCTTGTCTTGATGATCACCCTCGTTTGTTCCCGCAACCTTCTGTGTCTGCGTATCCGCACTGTTAGTGATGGATTCGACTACCGGAACGACCTCGCTTGAGATTCTCTCCAGAGACATATCCTCATTGAAGGTCACGCTTGTGGAGGTACCGCCCTGGAAGTCAAGGGAGTAATTGAACGCCGTTTCCGATGGAGGACTTGTTCATTACCATTCCCGCAACACCTGCGAGGATCATGACAGCTGAGATGATAAAGCAGATATTTCTCTTTCCGAGGAAGTTGATCGCCTTCTTCTCTTTTCTGATGCCGTAGAACTTCTGATCCTGGAAGCCAAGGTTATACAGGGTGTTCAGTGTGAACTTTGTAACGAAAAGTGCTGTGAACATGGAAAGAACGATACCAAGGGCAAGTGTTGTAGCGAAGTTTTTAACTGTACCGGGCCTCTCCAGTAAAGAACAGCCGCTGCGATCAGTGTTGTCACGTTACCATCGACGATGGCGGATAACGCTTTCGCAAAACCTGTCTTGATCGCGGAATGAACGGTCTTTCCGAGACCGATCTCCTCCTTTGATACGGGTGAAGATGATGACGTTCGCATCAACCGCCATACCGATGGAAAGGATGATACCGGCAATACCCGGAAGTGTTAATGTAACCTCAAAGGCCGCGAGCAGGATCAGCATCAGTGCCACATAGAGGCAGAGTGCAAGAGATGCCGCAAGACCCGGGACGAGGTAAACTGCGATCATGAATACGCATACGATTCCGAAACCGATCGCGCCGGCCTTTAAGCTTGTCGTGATCGCTTCCTGACCGAGCTTCGCGCCTACCACGTTGGAACGGAGTTCCTCCAGTTCCAGGGAAAGGGAACCGATACGGATCGTGGACGCAAGATTCTCAGCCTCTTCATAGGAAGTCATGCCAGAGATGGAGGCCTGTCCGCCTGTGATCGCCTGCTGTACGGTCGGGTTGGAGTACATCACGTTATCGTAAACGATCGCGATCTTCTTGCCGACGTTCGCTGCTGTCACATCTGCGAATTTCTTAGTACCTTCATCCGTAAATGTAAGCGCTACTTCATAGTTATTGTTTCCTGTCTGCTGGTCTTTATAGATCACAGCTTTGCAGAAGCTACATCGGTTCCTTCAGTACAACATTCCAGTTCTCATCATAGAACTGTAAGGATCCCGGCTTACCGAGCTCTTCCAGGATCTTGTTCGCGTCT
>VOFH01003179.1_pt1 | contig 21765 bp, 40 predicted proteins | sample 5384091 | NCBI WGS metagenome assembly VOFH01 (sample SAMN12384727, study PRJNA508395) | human gut metagenome | isolation source: healthy gut G | host: Homo sapiens
CTGCCTTTGAGGAAAAAATACAGCATCCGGCAGACGGGCAATCTCCTGCATTATCTGGAGGCGGTCAGCCTGTATCTAGAGGAAACGGAAAAGCAAGGAAGTGAGGAATCATGCTGAAAAAGCGGCAGTAGAAAATATACTGGCAGCGGCACTGGAAAGCGGTGCCGATTTTGCCGAAATTTACGCAGAGCGGACAAAGAGAAGCAGCATTGCCATGGTCAACGGCAAGGTGGAAACGGCACTGGGCGGCATGGATTACGGCGCAGGGGTGCGGCTGTTTTTCGGGAATCAGGCGATTTACGGCTTTTTACGAATGACCTTTCCGAGGAAAGCCTCATTCGCATTGCGAGGGAGGGCGCGGCGGCTCTGCGCGGCGACCGCATTTATGATATCTGCGGCTGGAAAGGATGGCGGAGCGCTGCATCAATCCCATCCGTATCCTGCCGGAAAGCGTGTCCAAGCAGAGAAAGGCGGGAGCAGCTTCGGCTGGCATCCGCGGCGGCAAGGGCATATCACGATGCCGTTACGCAGACAAGGGCAGGCTATCTTGAGGTGATGAAGCATGTGCTGGTTGCCAATTCCGAGGGCATCTGGGGCGAGGAGAACCGCACACGCAGCCGCTTTACCATTGAGGCAGTGGCATCCTCTGCGACGGAAAAGCAGAGCGGACATCTGGGGCCGGGCGGCTCCGAGGGGTATGAGCTGTTTGAGCGCATCAATGTGGAGGATACCGCAAAGGGAGGCGGCACGCATTGCCGTTACCATGCTTGGCGCAAAGCCCCTGCCCTGCGGGAAAATTCCTGTTGTGATTGATAACGGCTTCGGGGGTGTCATTTTCCATGAGGCCTGCGGACATGGCCTGGAGGCAACGGCGGTGGCAAGAAATGCGTCCGTTTTCGCAGGGAGGCTGGGACAGCAGATTGCGTCCCCCTCTGGTGACGGCGCTGGATGATGGGACAATCCCCAATGGCTGGGGCTCTGCCGGAAATGGATGACGAGGGCACGCCCACGGCAAAAATATCCTGATTGAAAACGGGATTCTGCGGTCCTATCTGGTTGACCGCCTGAACAGCAGACGCATGCACACGGCAATTACCGGCTCCTCGCGCAGACAGGATTACCGCTTTGCCCCACCAGCCGCATGACGGAATACCTTCATTGCCAACGGCAAAAGGCACGCCGGAGGAAATCATCGCAAATACGGAATTTGGGCTCTATGCCAAGCAGATGGGCGGCGGCAGCGTTGACCCTGCAACGGGTTCGTTTAATTTTGCCGTTCTGGAGGGCTATATGATTCGCAACGGAAGGATTGCCGAGCCGGTCAGAGGGCAACCCTTATCGGCAAGGGCGCGGAGGTGCTGCGTGATATTGACATGGTCGGCAATAATCTGAAACGGGCGCAGGGATGTGCGGCAGCAAGAGCGGCTCTATCCCGACCGATGTAGGGCAGCCTATGATTCGCGTCAACAGCAGTATGACTGTCGGCGGAAGGGGTAAGCGGAATGGAACGGAAGGAATTTTTGGAAAAAGGTGCTTGCCTACGGCAGACAGGCAGGCTTTGCGGACTGCGAGGTTTATTACCGCGGCGGCAAGGCGTTTGAGGTGCTGATTCTGGAGGGCGAGGTCAGCGATTATGAAAACAGCAGGAGGAGGGTCTGGCGTTTCGCGGAAACATCAACGGGCGGACAGGCTATGCCTATACCGAACAGCTGACAGGATGCCATTGCATATCTGGTGGAAACGGCGAAGGAAAATGCGGCGCTTCTTTCTCCGGAGGACTGCGAGGAGCTTTATGCGGGAGAGGAAAACTACCTGAGCTGGAGGGCGTAAATGCCGCTCTGGAGGAATTAAGGGTAGAGGAAAAAATCAACGCCGCCATGCGTATGGAAACAGCGGCACTGGCAGGAGCGGAGGGAGGTTGCTTCTCTGGATTACTGCGCGCTGGGGGACATCTCTGGCGGAGGTTGTCATTCGCAACACCAGAGGGCTGGATGTTTCCTTTAGCGAAGAATTTTGCGACGGCTTATGTTTCTGCGATTGCAAAAAGGGCGGAGAAACCAAAACAGGCTCCCTATTTCTGGAAGGCACAGGATTGGAATGATTTCAACCCTGAGGAAACGGGCAGAATGGCGGCTTAAAGCGTGCCGCATCCCACCTGGGGCAGCGTCTGTGCCAAGTGGGAAATACGATGTGATTTTCGACGGTAGGGCGATGGTTTCTCTTTTTGGGCGCGTTTGCAGGAGTATTTTTGCGGAAAATGCGCAGAAGGGCTTCTCTCTTTTGCAGGGCAAAACGGGCGAAAAATCGCATCCGAAGGGGTTACACTGCGGGGATGATGCCCTGCTTTTAGGCGGCTATGGCACACAGCCCTTCGACAGTGAGGGCGTTTCGGGCAAAAAATAAAGCCATTATCGAAAACGGCGTGCTGAAAACCCTGCTTTATAACCGCAGGACGGCGAAAAAAGGATGGCGTGGCATCCACAGGCAATGGCTTTAAGATGGGGCTGACAGGCTCTGTTAAAACTGCCCACGAATTTCTATCTGGCAAGGGAATGCTTTCGCAGGAGGCTCTGCTTGCCAAAATGGGAACCGGTCTTTTGATTACAAGCCTGATGGGACTGCACGCAGGCACAAAATACCGTTTCGGGCGATTTTTTTCCCTTTCGGCGGAGGGGTTCCGTATCAAAGGCGGCAGGATTGACACGCCTGTGGAACAGATTACCGTTGCAGGCAATTTTTATCAGCTTCTGGCAGAGGTGGAGGAAATTGCCGATGATTTGTATTTCGGCTCCGGCGGTGTCGGATCGCCCTCGGTTTTAATACGCGGGCTTGCTATTGCGGAAGCTAATAAAAAAAAAGACCTAAGAGCGTGTCTCTTAGGTCTTTTTATGTAAGCTTATCCGTCTAATTTGTCGCAAAGGTCGTTGATTTGCTTGAGCAGCTTTTCCATATCCCGATTGGTGCCGCCCTTATTCAGATTGATAATCTGCTGCAGGCGTTTATTTGCCAGATCAAGCTGATTTGCCAGATACATCGCGCGCTTGCCGCCCTCGGAGGCGGCATGTCCCTTGGCAGCTCCTTCGGTACAACGGGGATTTTTACGCCCTCGGAAATCATCTGATTTGCCGCTAAATCGAAGCAGGCACCGCTGTGGGGGCAAAGGCGTAGCCGTATTCTTCCTTTAAGCATTTTGTAAAGTCCTCGCAGACCAAATCCTCGCCATGTACTACAAAAACGCGCTCCGGCTTCTTCTCGAAATGGTTCACCCAATTCAGAAGTCCCTTCTTATCCGCATGTCCCTCACGCCTGCCAGCTCCTCGATATGCGCGTTGACGGTATTGTCTCGCCAAACAGGCGCACCTCTTTTCGCCCTCAATGATATTTCTGCCAAAGTGTGCCGATTGCCTGATATCCAACGAAAAGAATCGTACACTCGGGCCGCCAGAGGTTATGCTTTAAATGATGGCGGATACGTCCTGCCTCGCACATCCCCGATGCGGAGATGATAACCTTCGGGCTTTTATCGAAATTGATTGCCATGGAATCATCCGGCGTTACGGCAACCTCAAGACCTTGGAAGGTCAGCGGATTGATGCCCTTTTGCACCAATGCCATTGCGGCGGTGTCATAGCAGTCCAGATAGTTTTCCGCAAACACGCGCGTTGCTTCGATTGCAAGGGGGCTGTCAACATAAACCTTGAAGCCGTCATGCCCATGCACCAGCCTGCGCTCCTTGATTTCGCGGATGAAATACAGCATTTCCTGCGTTCGCCCGACGGCAAAGGAGGGATGACAGATTGCCGCCGCGGTCAAAGGTCTGCTGAATTTGTCCGGCAAGCTCTGCCACATAATCAGGCGGCGCAGTATGGTAGCGGTCGCCGTATGTACTTTCCATAATAACATAATCCGCTTCGGTGGTATAACGGGGGTCATGGATGATGGGCTGATTGATATTGCCGATATCACCGGAGAATACGATTTTTTCGATACGCCGTTTTCCGTCAGCCAGATTTCGATACTGAGGAGCCGAGCAGATGCCCGACATCCGTAAAGCGGATTTTCACCCCTTCGCAGACCTCGATTTCCCTTCATATAATCGCAGGGAACAAATGCTCCATGACTGCCATCGCATCCTCTGTGGTATAAAGCGGCTCAAGGGGGCTTTGCCGGCACGCTTATTTTTTGCGGGTTGCGCCACTGCGCTTCAAATTCCTGAATATGCGCACTGTCCAGAAGCATGATGCGGCAGAGGTCTGTGGTGGCCTCGGTGGCGTAAATCTGCCCCTGAAAGCCGTTTTTGTGAAGCAGAGGAGCAGCCCCGAATGGTCAATATGCGCGTGGGAGAGGAATACATAATCAATCCTTCCTGCCGCTACGGGGATTTCCTGATAGGTATCATCCGTCCCTGCTCCATGCCGCAGTCCAAAGGATGCTCTTGCCGCAGGCTTCGATATAATGGCAACTGCCGGTTACCTCATGGTCAGCACCTAAAAACATCAGTTTCATAGAGATCACTCCTCCTTGATGCAGTATTTTTATGAAAAACGGACAAATGTCTTTTTGTAATTCCTACTGCTAGTATAGACCTTTTGCGTTCTGTTGACAAGTACCGTCTGAAAAACATCAATTTTCGCAAAAAAAAAACAGGAATGGTTTGCCAAAAGATGGCTCTGTTTTCATCTGGCAATACGTTGGAAATATGGTATAATTGATATATCAGTGAAATCATGAGTATAAAAGAAAGCAAAAGGGAGGGAGACTATGCTCACAACCACAAAGCTTTATGATATTTTTTCATATCGTCAACGGGGAACACAGCGACCCCATACGGTGCTGGGGATGCACGAAATGGAGGAGGACGGCAGAAAAGCCGTTGTGGTGCGTGCCTTTTTGCCCCATGCGGCAGGCATTACCGTGATTGACTATGCAAATAAACGGAAAAAATACCCGATGGAGCGGCTGCATGCAGACGGCTTTTTTGAGGTGACGATTGCGGACAGGGAGGAATGGTTCCGCTATCAGCTGGAGTACACCGATGCGGACGGCAACACATGGCGCAGCTATGACCCCTATTCCTTCTCGCCGACCCTTTCGGAATTTGACCGACATCTTTTTCGGCGCAGGGACGCATTATGAGATTTACGAAAAAATGGGCGGCAGGCTTATGACGCACGAGGGTGCAAAGGGGGCGGCATTTTCCGTCTGGGCACCCAATGCGAAGGCGGTCAGCGTAATCGGGGATTTCAACAACTGGGATGCGCGCAGAAGCCCCATGCGAAGGCTGGGCGAATCGGGCATCTGGGAGCTGTTTTTGCCTGCGGCGGCGGAGGGGATAAGTATAAATTCCATGTGACGCAGTGTGATGGCAGGGTGGTGGATAAAAACAGACCCCTACGGTGTGTACGCAGAGGTGCGCCCGAACAATGCATCTGTGCTGTATCCGCTGAAACGCTATAATGGAAGGATCGCCGCTGGATGACGGCGCGAAGGAAATATGATTTCAGGACTGCCCCATGAATATTTATGAGGTGCATCTGGGTAGCTGGAAACGGGCGGAGGGCAATCGTTTTCTGAGCTATACGGAGCTGGCGGAACAGCTGATTCCTATGTGAAGGAAATGGGCTATACGCATATCGAGATGCTGCCTGTGGAGGAGCATCCCTTTGACGGGAGCTGGGGCTATCAGGTGACGGGCTATTATGCCCCGACGAGCCGCTATGGCAGTCCGGACGAATTTAAGCAGTTTGTGGATGCCTGCCATCAGAATGGCATTTCTGTCATTCTGGACTGGGTGCCGGCGCATTTCCCGAAGGATGATTTTGCACTGGCACGCTTTGACGGCACGGCGCTTTATGAGCATCAGGACCCCGTCTGGGAGCATATCCAGTGGGGGACGTATATCTTCAATTACGGCAGAAAAGAGGTTGCGAATTTCCTGCTTGCAAATGCGCTTTACTGGATGGATATTTTTCATATAGACGGGCTGCGCGTGGATGCGGTGGCATCTCTTTTGCGGCTGGATTTCTGCAAGGAGGAGGGGCAGTGGCTGCCGAATGTATACGGAGGCAGTGAAAACCTTGAGGCAATTGAATTTCTCAAGCACATGAATTCCGTCATTGCCGAGAGGAGCCGGGCGCACTCATGATTGCGGAGGACAGCACTGCATGGCCCGGTGTGACGAAGAAGGTTGAGGAGGGCGGTCTTGGGTTCAGCCTGAAATGGAACATGGGCTGGATGAATGATTTCCTCTCCTATATCAAGCTTGACCCGATTTATCGAAAATATCATCAGAATAAGCTGACCTTTGGCATGGCATATCATTATGCGGAGAATTTTGTGCTGGTGCTTTCGCATGATGAGGTGGTACATACAAAATCCTCGATGATTGGGAAAATGCCGGGGGATGTCTGGCAGAGCTTTGCGAATTTGCGCCTTTCCTATGGCTTCATGATGGGGCATCCGGGGAAAAAGCTGCTGTTTATGGGCGGTGAATTTGCGCAGTACAGCGAATGGAGCGAGGCGCGCTCTCTGGATTGGCATTTGCTGCAATATGCCGACCATCAGGAAATGCAGGCGTATGTGAAGGAGCTGAATCACCTTTATGCAGAGGAGTCTGCCTTCTGGGCGGAGGATTTCGACCCGAACGGCTTCAATGGATTGAATGTGACGATGCGGAAAGCTCGATTGTTTCCTTTGTGCGCCGCAGTCAGGAGAAGGAGTTGGTTTTCCTCTGCAATTTTACACCTGTGGTGCATCGTGGGTTTTTCGCTCGGCGTGCCGCAGGAGGGTGTTTATCATGAACGGCTGAACAGCGATGCCGCGCGCTTCGGCGGCAGTGATGTCATCAACGCCGTACCGCTGCAGAGCAGGGCGGAGCCGGCAGGCCGCTGCCCGTTTCGGGTAGAGCTGGATGTGCCGCCTCTGGGGATGGTCATTCTGGAGCAGGGAGCAACCGAAGAAGCAGCCGCGGACAAAAAAGCCTAAGACAAGGACGGCGGCAAATGGTACAAAAACAGATGCAAAACGGAAGCATCCCGAAAAAATACGGAAAAAACCGCCAAACAGGCAGATTTGCCATGATTTTTCTTGAGAATTTTCTTAGTTCTTATTGACGTTGCGCGAGTTTTTGTGTATAATTCTTAAATGTATGGTAAAAAAAGGCGTAAAAGCACCTTTCTTGCCATCAACGAATCTCGCACTGGGAGGGAGGGAAATTCATGTCAGAGGTAAAAGTTAAAGAAAATGAATCCTTGGACAGCGCACTGCGTCGTTTTAAAAGAACATGTGCCAGAGATGGTATCATGGGCGAAGTACGCAAAAGAGAGCATTATGACAAACCCAGCGTAAAACGCAAAAAAGAAATCCGAAGCCGCTAGAAAACGTAAATTCAGATAATCGTATGAAAGCGTTTTCCGTGGCTGTCAACAAAATGACTGCTTGCAGGCATTTTTGAGCAGACAGAGAAAACCTGAGTGGATGAGTAAAACGAAGTTTTACGAATTGCTTTCATGGTTTGATAAGTTTTACGAAGTTTTACGAAGCGAAAAGGGATGATTATATGTCATTAAAAAGAGCAGCTTTTTTGCAGATTTGAAAACTGCTATGAAAGAAAAGGATACCATCAAGAAGGATACGATTCAGCTGATTCGTTCCGGTGTCCTGCAGATCGAAAAGGATAACAAGGTTGAGCTGGATGATGAAGGTGTCATCGAGGTTATCTCAAGCAGCTGAAAAGCAGAAGGGATTCCCTGCCCGACTATGAAAAAAGCGGCAGACAGGATCTGATCGAAAAACTCAATAAAGAGATCGAAGTTTTGTTAAGTTACCTTCCAGAGCAGTTAAGCGAGGATGAAATTCAGAAGATTGTTGAAGACGCCATCGCACAGACCGGAGCCTCTACCATTAAGGATATGGGCAAAGTCATGGGTATCGTGACAGCCAAGGCGAAAGGTCGCGCAGATATGAAAATTGTCGGCGGTCTTGTGAAAAAAATGCTCCAAGGCAAGTAATAATCGAAACCATAGGGTCACAGGCGATTGCCTGTGACCCTTTACGTTGAAGGGGGAAAGGCTATGAAATTCAGAAAATGATGGGCGTAACGGCGGCTTTTTTTTTTGTGTGCGGCACTGGCTTTATCCGGCTGCGGCAGCACAGGAGAAACGGCATACCGCATCGGCATTGTCCAGCAGGATGAACATTCCTCTCTGGATGCGGCAACGCAGGGCTTTGAGGACAAGCTGATGGAGCTGCTGGGAGAAGAAAATGTCACCTTCGATTATCAGAACGCGCAGGGCGAACAGGCAAACAGCACCACCATTGCCACGAAATTTGTTTCCGATGGCTGCGATTTGATTCTGGCAAACGGCACAACGGCTTTGCAGTCTGCGGCAGCGGCAACGGCGGATATCCCTATCGTGGGTACATCCGTAACGGATTATATCGCGGCAGGTGCAGTGAATTCAATGAAAAGCCCGGCACAAAATGTCACAGGTGTTTCCGATTTGGGCGAAATCAAGGCACAGGTGGATGTGCTGCTTACATTCTGCAAGCCCGATACGAAGATTGCGGTGGTTTACTGCTCCGCAGAGCCTAACTCCATCTATCAGGCGGAGCGTGCGGAAAGATATCTGAAGCGGCTCAAACGGGACTGCGCTATCTACACCGTTGCGGATTCAATGATGTGCAGGCGGTGCTGACAAAAGGCGGTGCAGGAATGTGGCGCTATCTTCATCCCGACCGATAACACCATGGCGAACAGCATGGAAATCGTAAAAAATATCACGATTCCGGCAGGTGCCTACCTTTGCAGGGGCGGAATATATGAGCCGCATCGGTGCGCTGGCTACGCTTTCCGTTCGTTATTATGACCTGGGGGGTGAAGGCGGCGGAAATGGCGTATAATATTCTGGTGAACGGCACAAAGCCTGCCGAAATGCCAATCGCGTTTGTTTCCGACGGCGCGACACCGAAGTATAATGCGGAAATCGCAAGGGCTTTGGGCATCACTCCTCCTGCCGATATGGAAGCACTGGAGGAAACGATGGAATAACCTCCCCCTTCGCAGAGGATGAAAGCGCCTGTATCGAAGAAACAGTTTTTTTCGATACACTTAATCGAAAAATTCGATTTGCTGTTGACAATCAAAACAGGGATGCTATAATTCATTTTGCGATGAAATTATATGTCGAAATCAGACATGAAAAAAAATCAAAGAGGGAGAGGGTAGATTATGAAAATGAAAAAGTAACAGGCCTTCTGGCTATGACCGTAGCGGCAGTAATGGCAATGACAGGCTGCAGCGGCAATGATGCGGCAGATGAAAGCACAGGGAATAAGGTATATCACATCGGCATTATTCAGCAGATGGAGCACGGTTCTCTGGATCAGGCAACAAAGGGCTTTGAGGATAAGCTGACAGAGCTTCTGGGTGAGAATAATGTGGAATTTGACTACCAGAATGCACAGGGGGAGCAGGCAAACTGCACCACCATTTCCACGAAATTTGTTTCCGACGGCTGTGACCTGATTATGGCAAACGCAACCACAGCATTGCAGACAGCGGCGGCAGCAACCTCCGATATCCCCATCGTTGGTACCTCCGTTACAGATTATGTGACAGCAGGCGTGGTAGAATCCAATGAAGCACCCGGCAAAAATGTCACAGGTGTTTCCGATCTGGCTTCCGTCGAAAAGCAGATTGATGTGCTGATGCAGTTCTGCGATAAAGGAAAGCACAAAGGTTGCAGTGGTTTACTGCTCCGCAGAGCCGAACTCTACCGATCAGGCAGAGCTGGCAAAGAAATATCTGGAGGAACAGAAGATTCCTTTATGCAATCTACACCGCAGCAGATTCTAACGAAATTCAGGCGGTTGTGACAAAGGCAGTTGCAGACTGCAACGCAATGTATATCCCTACCGATAACACATTTGCAAACAACATGGAAATCGTAAAGAATATCGCAGTTCCCGCACGCGTGCCCACTGTTACAGGTGCGGAAGCAATGTGCGAGGTTGGCGCATTGGCAACACTGTCTATCAGCTACTATGATCTGGGCGCAAAGGCTGCCGAAATGGCGTATGATATTTTGGTGAACGGGAAGAAGCCTGCGGAAATGCCCATTGAATATCTGACAGATGGTCTGGTTCCCAAATATAATGTAGATATCGCAGAAGCATTGGGTGTTACAATCCCCGAAGGGATGGAGCCGGCTGCTTAAGCGAAAGACCTGCGGTTTGATTTGAATTAAACAGGAATAAGCGAAGCATGTGCTTCGCTTATTCCTGTAAAAAAAAGAAAGCATAGAAAGAGGTATATTTATGAATATTATGGCATTGCTCAATGCCCTTCCGGGCTCCATCGCCCAAGGGCTGATTTTGGGGTGTTTTTGCCATCGGCGTTTACATCACCTTTTAAGGTATTGGATTTTGCGGATATGACCGTAGACGGCAGCATTGCGACAGGCGGCTCCGTTGCAGTTATGATGATGCTTTCCGGGCATAACGTAGCGGTTGCTCTGGTAGTGGCTACGATTGTCGGTATGCTGGCAGGCATGGTAACAGGTATCTTCCATGTGGCTTTGGGTATCCCCGGTATTCTGGCAGGTATCCTGTCCCAGCTGGGTCTGTATTCTGTCAATATGCGTATTTTGGGTAAATCCAATCAGGCAATCAGCGTAGATAAATATAATCTGATTCTCAGCCTGAGAGATATCCACGGTGCAATCATTGTTTCCGCGATTTTCTGTATTGTAGTCATCGCGCTGATGTATGGCTTCTTCGGTACAGAAATGGGTCGTGCCTTCCGTGCAACGGCAATAATGAAAAATGGCGCGCGCACAGGGCATCAATACCAATACAATGAAGGTTTTGGGGCTTATGGTATCCAATGGTCTGGTTGCGCTTGCAGGCGGTCTGTATGCGCAGTATCAGGGCAATGCAGACGTAAACATGGGGCGTGGTGCTATCGTTATCGGTCTGGCATCCGTTATCATTGCGGGCGTTGTATTCAAGAGATTTGATTATAACTATGCACTGCGTATGCTTGGCGTTGTCGGCGGTGCAATTCTGTATTATATCGTTATCGCAGTGGTGCTGTGGCTTGGTCTGGAAACCACCGACCTGAAGCTGATCAGTGCTTTGATTGTAGCGGCATTCCTTGCTTTGCCCCACCTGAAGGGCAAATATGCTGCCAGCCATGTAAAGAGAGGAGGCGGCAAGAATGCTTGAGCTGAAAAATATCTATAAAACCTTCAATCCCGGTTCTATCAATGAAAAAAGAGCCTTAAACGGCATCAATCTGACGCTGGAAAACGGCGATTTTGTCACGATCATCGGCGGCAACGGCGCGGGGAAATCCACCATGCTGAATGCCATTGCGGGCGTTTGGCCTGTAGACAGCGGCTCTGTTATCATTGATGGCGAGGATATCACAAAGCTGCCCGAACACAAAAGAGCAAAATATCTGGGGCGCGTATTCCAGGACCCCATGAACGGGACAGCTGCCGATATGGAAATCGAAGAAAATCTGGCTGTGGCAAAACGCCGCGGACAGACCCGTACCCTCAGATGGGGGATTACAAAAAAAGAAAGAGAAGAATATGTTGAGCTTCGAAAGCCACTGGATTTGGGGTTGGAAACCCGTCTGCGCGCAAAGGTAGGTCTGCTTTCCGGCGGACAGAGACAGGCGCTGACCCTTCTGATGGCAACGCTGAAAAAGCCCAAGCTGCTCTCTGCTCGATGAGCATACGGCGGCACTGGACCCGAAAACAGCGGCAAAGGTTCTGGAGCTTTCCGATAAGATTATTGCGGAGCATAACCTGACTGCGCTGATGGTAACGCATAACATGAAGGATGCCATTGTGCATGGCAACCGTCTGATTATGATGTGGGACGGCAAGATTATTCTGGACATCAAGGGAGAGGAAAAGAAAAACCTGACCGTTGATGACCTGCTGCATCAGTTCACCGTTGCCAGCGGCAAGGAATTTGCAAACGACCGCGCGCCCTGCTCGGCTGATTTGAAAACAGAAAAAAACAAAAAGGACACTCTATAAGATGTGTCCTTTTTTGTGCGCGGACGGCGGATACAGGTATACAAAATACTTGCAAAAAAGGGAGGATTATGCTTGACATTGAAGATTTGAGTGCTATAATGACTTTAACAGTGTGACGCGGATATGCGTGCATGTAATAAAGCAAAACCCGAAAGGGGAAACTGAGGAAAAAGGGAGAGATTCTTATGAAAAAATGGATGAAAATGACAGCCACAATGATGGCTGCAGCAATGGCATTGACAGCCTGCGGCGGGAATGATGCGGCAGACAATTCCGATGACGCGGGCGAAACATATACAGTCGGCATCATTCAGCAGCTGGAGCACCCTGCATTGGATGCGGCAACAAAGGGCTTTGAGGATAAGCTGACAGAGCTTCTGGGCGATAAGGTAAAAATTCGATTATCAGAACGCACAGGGCGAGCAGACAAACTGCACCACGATTGCAACAAAATTTGTTTCCAATGATGTTGATTTGATTATGGCAAACGCAACCACAGCTTTGCAGGCGGCAGCAGCGGCAACTGGGGATATTCCTATCGTTGGTACCTCCGTAACAGACTATAAAACAGCAGGCGTGGTTGATTCCAATGAAAAGCCCGGCAGAAATGTAACTGGTGTTTCCGATTTGGCACCCGTTGATCAGCAGATTCAGCTGCTCATGAAGCTGGTTCCCCGATACAAAGACGGTGGGCATCGTATACTGTCTCTGCAGAACCCAACTCTGCATATCAGGCGAAGCTGGCAGAGGCTGAGCTGGATAAGGAAGGCATTGCATGGGCTGAATTTACAGCAGCAGATTCCAACGAGGTACAGTCTGTTGTAACAAAGGCAGTCGGCGAATGTGATGCACTGTATATCCCTACAGACAACACCATCGCAAATAACACAGAAATCGTAAAGAACGTAGCGGTTCCCGCAGGGATTCCTGTTGTAACCGGTGAAGAAGGCATGCAGCGGCTGCGGTCTGGCAACTCTGTCCATCAGCTACTATGATTTGGGCGTAAAGGCAGCGGAAATGGCTTACGAAATTCTGACAAACGGCGCAGATCCCGCACAGATGGCCATCGGCTATGTAACTGACGGCATCACAGAAAATACAATGCTGACATCGCAGAAGCACTGGATATCACCATTCCCGAGGATATGGTAGCAATCGAAAACTAAAGAGCGGCAATCAAAAATGAAGCAGTTCCTCTCATATGAGAGTTCCTCTGAAAAAATGAATGCGCACAGCGAAAAGGCGGAGCAAAGGCTCTGCCTTTTTGCATGCAGAAAAAGCATGTAGAAAATTCTAGTTTATCCCCTGTTTGCATAAAGTGAATAAATGAGGTGATGGCATGGGATTTCGTAGGAATATGACAGAGGCACTGGAGCTGCCGAAGGAAATACTGCTGCATCTGCCGCTGATTTCCTTTATCGGACAGGAGGAGGTTACGATAGAAAATTATAAGGGATTCTGGAATACAGCGAGGAGACGGTGCGCATCGGCACGGCGGCAGGAGTTCTGCGGCTGGAGGGGCAGGGGCTTTGCCTGAAGCAGCTTTCGGCGGAGTGCATGGTGGTGACGGGCAGAGTGGAAAAAATGGAATTTCTGCAATGAGCATCCGGGCAGGACATTGGGGAGGATTTTGTTCCTAGCGTTATGGTATTATTTATGTGGATATGTTAAAATAAGGGTGAAGGGCTTTTCGGCGGAACGCTTCATGAATATGGCGGCGTATCGCGGTGTCTATCTATGGGAGGTGGCACGCGAGGGTGCCGGCATGACGATGAAAGCAGCAGGAAACAGCCTGGAGCTTTTGCAGGCGTGTGCCGAAAAAACGGGTTGCGCGCTGGAGGTGCTCTCCTATGGCGGTCTGCCCGTTTTTCTGGGGCGATTTGGCAGGCGACAGGTCTGGACGGCAGGGCTTTTTTGCTTTGCGGCAGGGCTGTATCTGCTGTCCTCGTTTGTCTGGGTAATGCGGATTGAGGGGAATGAACGCCTTTCCGAGGAGGAGCTTCTCTCCGCCTGCAAGGAAATGGGACTATACCCCGGTGTCCGAAACGGAGTGTGGACACACAGGCTGTCACCAATGGACTTTTGGAGGACTTTGCGGACATTTCGTGGGTAAGCGTCGGGATTCATGGAACAGATGCGACCATCCGACTTGCGGAAACGATTGAAGGGGTCGAAATCATTGATAAGGAAACACCCTGTGATATCGTTGCATCGGCGGATGGCGTGATTTTGCAGATTACTGCGGAACGAGGAACCCCCTCTGGTTGCCGCAGGGGATGTAGTGAAAAAAGGGGGATGTGCTGATTTCCTCCGCGCTGACGATTGGCTTGGCAGGGGGAGGAACAGCATACCGCATATACTGCGGCGGAAGGCACCGTAACAGCGCGCATCTGGCGGCGGTTGACTGAGGAGCTGCCCTTGCAGTATGAGGAAGCCGTCTATAGCGGCGAGGAAAGGAAAAACCACAGCCTTCTTTTCGGGAAGGGAATTGGATATCCTTCACCCCGACAGTGATGTGCAGTGGGAAAGGAGCTGCTTTCCGAGAAAACCCTCGGTCTGGGGGATAGGAAACTGCCCCTCACATGGCGGATGGAGTGCTGGCGGGCATACGAAACGGTGCAGAAAACGCGCACCGTGGCGGGAAGCAAAAAACGCTTCTGGAAGAAAAATTAAGAAAAAATGCAGAGAATTTATTGTCTTCTTACGGTACAATAGAGGATATACAAATCAGATATGAGGTTTACGCCAACAGTGTCCGCGCAGATGCGGAAATTACCATGGCGGAAAGAATAGAGGAGAAAAAGCAGAACATAGAAACAGAAAATCAGAACGAAGAAAAGGAGCAGGAAAACGCGAATGAGCTTTGAAAGAACCATACAGATGGAAAACTATATCATTCTGCCTGTATTCGGGCAGTTTGATGCAAATATCAAGAAAATCGAGAAGGCGTGCGGCGTGAGCATTGTCAATCGTGGGGATGATGTAAAGATTTCGGGCGAGGAAAAGGATGTCCATAAGGCTTGGAATATTCTCCATTCTCTTGTTGCTCTGGTGAAAAAGGGCGAGGAAATTACGGAGCAGAATCTGGAATATTTCATTTCCTCCGCAGAGGAAACCGACCTGCGTGAGCTGGAAAAAATGTATGATGATTTAATCTGCATTACCGTAAACGGCAGACCGCTGAAGCCCAAAACGCTGGGGCAGAAAAAAAATATGTTGATTTAATCAAGAATAATACGATTGTGTTCGGCATTGGCCCTGCCGGTACAGGGAAAAACCTATCTGGCAATGGCAATGGCGATTACTGCCTTTAAAAAATAACGAGGTGAACCGCATTATCCTGACCCGTCCTGCCATTGAAGCGGGGGAAAAGCTGGGCTTTCTGCCGGAGATTTGCAGCAGAAGGTAGACCCCTATCTGCGTCCCCTGTATGATGCGCTGTATGAAATCATGGGCGCGGAAAATTTCATGAAAAACATGGAAAAGGGTCTGATTGAGGTTGCCCCTCTGGCATATATGCGTGGACGCACGTTGGATAATGCGTTTATCGTTCTGGACGAAGCGCAGAACACTACACCTGAGCAGATGAAAATGTTCCTGACCCGTATCGGGTATGGCTCGAAGGCGGTTATTACGGGAGATGTGACGCAGATTGACCTGACGGAGGGCAAGCGCAGCGCTTGACGGAGGCAACGCGAATTCTTTCCGGTATCGAGGGCATCGGGCAGATTACCCTGACGAATAAGGACGTTGTGCGTCATCCTCTGGTGCAGAAAATCATTCTGGCATACGAAAAGTTTGAAAACAGGAAACGAGGCGAGCAGGATGGCAAGAAGGAAAGACGAATCCCTCATAAATAACAGAAAGCAGAAAAAGGCGCGCAAGGTGATGTTTGCGGTTGCCTTTCTGCTGACGCTTCTCTGCATCGGCACAGGCTCCTATGTGCAGCAGCTGGATACTGTGCAGGTCGGCTCTGTGGCGGAAAAACGCTATGTTGCCGAAGCGGATGCGGTGGATGAGGTTGCGACCAATAAGCTCAAGGACGCGGCGGCGGACAGCGTTGCCCCTATTTATAAGCAGGATGCTGCGGTGGAGGAGGGAAGCAATGCCGAGGTGAAGGAGCTGTTTCAGGATTTGGAACAGATTCTTGCCAATTTGAAGCAGGGCGAAAGCTTTGTCGAAAAGGCGCAGGAGGCCCCCTGGAAGCTGCCGGTTGTGCTTTCCGAACGGGAGCTTAAGGCGTATCAGGCATTGGGGAAATCTAACCGCACCCTTTTTCAGGAGGATTGCCTAGTCACGATGAACAATCTCTATACCGAGGGCATTACCGCCGATGCGCTGGAGGAAGGCAGGCAGAAGGCAAACGAAGCCTTTGCGGCAACGGCATGGAATAAAGGCTTAAAGGAAATGGCAGGGGCGATTTTCGATGCGGCGATTACACCGAACCTTTGCCCGACGAAGCGGCAATCGAAGCCGCGAGAGAGGAAAAGCGCGCAGAGGTTGCGGATGTGATGATCCGCAAAAACCAGAAAAATTGTGGATGAGGGCGAAATCATCACGCAGGAGATTTATGATAGATTGGTGAGCCTGCATCTGGTCGGCGGTGCCGATTATAAAAGCAGTGTGCTGCCGCTTTTGGGGAGCTTTCTGCTGGTTGTGCTGCTGTTTGTTGCGCTGTATCTTTTTCTTCGTATGGGGCAGAGGGCAGTTTGTGCTGAAGCCCAATGAAGCGAAAATGCTCTTTACGATTTATGTGATTATGATACTGCTGCTGCGGCTGATGGGCGGCGGCTTATTTTACGCTGATTCCACTTGGGCTGTTTGCCATGCTGACAAGCATTCTGGTGGGGCGGCGCGTAGCATTGGCGATGAATACGCTGTTCTGCATCATCGGCTGCTTCATCTTCAATGGGGATGTGCAGTTTCTGATGTATTCCCTTCTGGTCGGCACCTTAGGTGCATTGCTCATCAGAAAACGGAAAAGCGTCAGCGGATGGTCTGGGTGGCTGTGGCGATGGCGGCGGTCAGCTTTGCGGCAATGTTTGGGGTAGGGCTGTTTTTGAAAGCGGCTATTCCGCAGGACTTTTGTTAAAGTGCCTGTTTGCGGCGGTGATGGGACTGGTTTCCGTTGTGATTGCGGTGGGCAGCCTGCCCTTCTGGGAGGCAACCTTTGAGGCGAACACGCCCCCTGCGTCTGCTGGAGCTGACAAACCCGAATAATGAGCTGCTTCGTCGGCTGATGATTGAAGCGCCGGGAACGTATCATCATAGCCTGATTGTGGCAAATCTGGCAGAGACGGCGGCGTATGAAATCGGTGCAAATACTGCTCTGGCAAGAGCAGGTGCATATTATCACGATATCGGCAAGCTGAAAAAATCCGCAGATGTTTTCGGAAAATCAGGCGGGCTATAATCCCCATGATGACCTTGCACCCGAAACGAGTGCGAAAATCATTACACAGCACCCGAAGGACGGTGTGGAAATGGGGAGGGTACACGGTCTGCCGAATGTCATTCTGGATGTCATTCAGGGAGCATCATGGGACAAGCCTTGTGAATTGTTTTTCTATTTTAAGGCGCTCAAGCTTTATGGTGCGGATAACGTGAACGAAGCGGATTACCGCTATCAGGGTGTGATTCCGAGCACGAGAGAATCTGCGGTTGTCATGCTTGCGGATACGGTAGAAGCGGCGGTGCGCTCCATGCTTGGCAGCGGAAAAACACTGGCAGAAGCGGAAAGTGTTATTAAAACGCTCATCAAGGACAAGCTGGATGACGGACAGCTGAACAACAGCGGCAAAGGATTCATGAGCTGGAAATCATCCGCAGAGCATTTTTGAAGGTATTCAGGGGGATGTATCACGAGAGAGTGGCGTATCCCAAACAGGGAAGAAATCAATGCAGCGGCGAAGAAGGGCGCAGAGGAAAGCAAGGCGGAAGAAAAGAAAGAAAAAAGAGAAGAAAAAAAAGAAGAAAAAAGAGGAAGAAAGCAGTGAACTTACTGATTGACAACAGAACGGACGAGCCATTGGCGGCGGAGCTGGAGGATGCCATCCGCAGGGCGGCGGCAGAGGCTCTGCGATACGAAGAATTTGACGAGGACTGCGAAATCAGCGTTTCCATTGTGGATAACAAGGAAATCCGCGAGATTAACCGCCAGTTCAGAAGCATTGACAGAGCAACGGATGTACTCAGCTTTCCCATGCTGACGTTTGCGGAGGGAGAAGAAGCAGAGGTCAACGAGAATGACGAAATCGTTCTGGGGGATATTATTATTTCTCTGGAGCGTGCGAAGGAGCAGGCGGAGGAATACGGACATTCTCTGAAACGGGAAATTGCGTTTCTGACGGCGCACAGCATGCTGCATCTTTTAGGCTACGACCACATGGAGCCGGAGGAGGAAGCGGAGATGTTCCGCCGCCAGAAGGAGATTTTATTACAGGCAGGCTTTCCGAGAGAATGAATGAAAAGAGAAAGTCACCTAAGGGCGAAGTTGTCCTTGCATAGAAAAACTCGTTTAACCGCCCTTGCATAGAAAAACTTTTTTCAGAACAGAGACGCAGGCTAAACAGTTCTGAAAAGTATTTTATCGGGCGGAACGGGTTTCGTAAAATCTTTGAAAGTGTTTTCTATCGGGCGGAATGATTTTCGGGCGGCGGCTTGTTGAAAACCTTTTTCTCATTGGAAAAAAGCAATGAATGCCGAAGAGAAACGGCACCGCCGCAGGCGGCTTTGCGTGGAGCAAAGTTCTGACAGCGTTTTTAAATCTTCGGAAAAGTAGTTTTTGCCGGATGGCAGGCAGCAAGGAGGGATTCCCTTGGCGACAGACGAAGCATTGATTTTACAGGCGAAGGATGCGATGAAAAACGCCTACGCGCCCTATTCCGGATTCCGTGTCGGGCGGCGCTTTTAGCGAAGGACGGTGCGCTTTTCAAGGGCTGCAACGTTGAAAATGCGTCCTACGGAGCAACGAACTGTGCCGAGCGGACAGCCGTTTTCAAGGCGGTTTCGAGGGATATCGGGAGTTTGAGAAAATCGCAATCGTGGCAAGCAGTGGGGACTATGCTCTCCCTGCGGCATTTGCAGGCAGGTTTTAGCGGAATTTATGCCCGAAGGCAAAGTCCTGCTTTACAGCGAGGAAAAGGGCATGGTAACATATACAGTCAGAGAGCTGCTTCCGATGGGCTTTCGCAAGGAGGACATCAGGTAAGGAGGAATCCCGATGGAAAAAATGGATTTTTATGTATATCTTTCCCCGAAAGAGGCGGCGGAGAAGGTCAAGGAGGCAGTGACAGCCGGCTTGTATTCGGGAGAAATTCTGGATGAATATAAAGCGAATCCTGCCGGATGGCAAGGAAATCATCATGGTGCTGTTCGAGAAATATTATATGCGCTCCGGCAACAGAGCCACGCTGACCTTTTTGGCGGATAATCTGGAGAAGCACACAAGGGTGTATCTTTCGCCGGCGGCGGCGGTCAGGGGTAATTTTCCGCTTTGACTGGGGCGCAGGTGCAAGCTTCAGCACCTCGGCGCGGGACGCTTTGGCGGAATATATTTGTAAGTAAGAGTTTGAGGTGGAAGGCATGGCGGAAAAAAGCTGGGAAATTTTAGAGGGCGCGTGCCATTCCTGCAAAAAATGCAGGCTATGGGAAATGCGCACCAATGTTGTCATTGGCAAGGGCAGCCGCAATGCGGATATCCTGTTCATCGGGGAGGGTCCCGGTCAGCAGGAGGATTTGCAGGGCGTACCCTTTGTAGGCCCTGCGGGACAATTATTGGATAAAATGCTGGCAAGTGTCGGACTTTCCTTAGAGGATGCCTATATTGCCAATGTGGTCAAGTGCCGTCCGCCCGGCAACCGTGACCCCATGACGATGAAAAGGAGGCATGTCTGAATTATCTCAGATATCAGCTGATGCTCATTCAGCCGAAAATCATCGTCTGTCTGGGGCGGATTGCCGCCACAACGATTATCGACCCCTGAATTTCGCATTACACGCCAGAGAGGGCAGTGGTTTGAGCGAAAGGGGTATCATATCATAGCAACCTATATCCCTCTGCGCTGCTCAGGGATGCCACAAAAAAACGTCCTGCATGGGAGGATATGCAGGCGATTCGTGCCAAATGGGACGAATTGAAGGAACATGGAAAGAGAATTTAGGAGGAAAAAAAAAATATGAACGGCATTGACGCTTTGAAGGCAAAATTTGCAGATGTGGAACTGAAGGCAAACGCAAGAACCATGGAAGAGGTGGTTGCCTATATCGAGGAAAAACTGGGGGCGCATTTCGTGTGAAAATCACAGAAAGCGAGCTGATGGCGCATTATAAGGCGGCCTGCGAATTTGCAAAAATGATGGGAAGGGATGTAACCGATTTTCAGGATGATATCAGAAGATACCGCCTGCCCAATACCAACAAAATCCACGTTGTTCTGGGGATGAATTCGAATATATGACAGCAGAAAACGGCATGAAATATTATCAGGCGTTGTGTCTGATTAAGGGACTGTCGCAGGAGGATATTGATACCAAAAACGAAAGATGGCTGCAATATGTGCTTCTTTTGGATATGGCGAAGGATTGGGAGAAAAAGGATGAAATCTTCCTGGCAGAGCAGAAGGAAAATGCTGAAGGAAAGAGGGGTAGAAACAGAATGAAAAAATTTCACTCCGGCTTTGTTGCATTGATCGGCAGACCGAATGTCGGCAAATCCACGCTGATGAACTGCCTGATCGGGGAGAAGATTGCCATTACCTCGCATAAGCCGCAGACCACAAGAAATAAAATCACATCCATCCTGACGAAGGATGATTTTCAGTGTGTCTTTCTGGATACGCCGGGGATTCATAAGCCGAAATCCAAGCTGGGCGAATATATGATGCGTTCTGCGGAAACAACCTTTAATGAGGAGGTGGATCTGGTGCTGATGCTCATTGAACCCACCACAGAGGTACAGACAATGGATGAATATGTTCTGGAACGCATCAAAAACGTAAAAACACCCGTTGTGCTGGTCATCAATAAAATCGACACCGTAGAACGGGAAACACTGCTGGAGGTGATTTCCGTTTACAGCAAGGCATATCCCTTTGCGGAGGTTGTGCCGATTTCTGCCATGAAGGACAGAAATACAGGCGAGCTGCTGTCTGTCATTCGGAAATATCTCCCCGAGGGGCCGCAGTATTTCCCTGCGGATATGGTGACGGATCAGCCCGAACGCCAGATTGCGTCGGAGATTATCCGCGAAAAGGCACTGTATTTGCTGCAGGATGAGGTGCCGCATGGGATTGCGGTGGAGATTATGTCCATGAAGAAGCGTCCTGATAAGGATATCGTGGATGTGCAGGCAACCATTTACTGCGAGAGGGATTCGCATAAGGGCATTATCATCGGCAAGCAGGGGCGATGCTCAAGCGCATTGGCTCCACCGCACGCTATGATATGCAGAGATTGCTTTGGCTCGCCCATTTATTTACAGCTTTGGGTGAAGGTGAAGAAGGATTGGCGGGATAGTGATTTCCTGCTGAAAAACTTCGGCTACGATAAGAAAAACATATAAGACCTTGGGGGCAAGACCTTGGGGACGTTGTTCAAGCAGGGTTTTCAACCCTTGCCCTTCGGGCAACCGCCGCATCTGTTCGGCGGTGCGTACTAACACCCCACAAAGGGCATCATGCCCTTTGACCTGATACCGCAGAAACATTTTATGT
>VOFH01000343.1_pt1 | contig 21739 bp, 26 predicted proteins | sample 5384091 | NCBI WGS metagenome assembly VOFH01 (sample SAMN12384727, study PRJNA508395) | human gut metagenome | isolation source: healthy gut G | host: Homo sapiens
CCTGGATGTGTCAGCAATGGAGAGCTTCAGGGATGTTGATTCCTCCGCAACTGCCCTGCTCCGTGTTTTCCCTTCGTTGACCGGCGGCAGGAAGCAAGGAGGCTCGATCGTGCCCGGTTGAGTAATATCCGCAGAAACGTTCCATCCATTGGTTAACGCCTGTTCTATAACCTGAAGGGTAGCATTATTCAGGACTTGTTGTCCGGCACAATAGGGGCGGTCGTTGGCGCCGTCCGGCAAACGCTTCACATAATCTTTAACTTCGAGCCATAAAATATCTTTCCATGTTTGGACAGCCTTATTCATAGCTTCTATGGCGTCATCCATCTCCGTCTTTTCAGTGCAGGAAACACTCTGTTTTTCCAATTCTTCCTGTATTTTTAATTCCTTCCAATAGTATTTGTAAGCATCTTCCCATTGCCGGCGGTGGTGTTGTTCGTGCGCGAGCGAAGCGGCCTGAGTATGCCACTTCCACACTCCCGGACGAGATTGATAGCCGTTCATGCAGTCAACCGCTTCGATGGCCTCTGCCTCGGAAACGGGAGGATTGGCCAGGGCATCTCTGTAAGAGTCAGTTTTCAAAGAAATTTTGGAACCACAAGTAACGAGCTGAAGACGCAACCTCCATACATTGGCGGCCTCATCCTTGCAGGCGGTAACATAGAAATTTGGAGGCGTGCCCGTTGTTTCACTTCTATCCAGACTGTTGTCAATCGTGAATTCCGGGTGGTCCCATTGGATTTCGACTTGTTGAGAAGGCTCACATGTAATGGAAGCCTCCCTTTCAATCGTCCAAAGCTTGATTTTGGGAGACTCTGAAAATTCACGGTTCATGGTGGAGTTTCCCTGGTACTTCCCTTCCGTAATAGGTTTGGTATCCATGGTAACGTTGAATGCAATGGCATTGTTGCTGACGGGATTGTAAGCGTGATTGCTGTATATCAAAGAAACCTTGTAGTACCCGGCTTTCAGATACCTTGAACCTGTTTCCAGAGACAACTTCCCATTGGGCGGATCTCCTTTTTTCCGCAGAGAAGCTCTCCTGCAAGGCTGAGGTACCCCTCATCGTCGGCTTCTACACCGAAATAGTACAAGCCGTCACGCTCCACCTTGATGAACATTTCGGGAGCTCCGGCACAGGTGGCATAATCCGAGGGAGTTCCGTCAAAGCCATATATCATTTCATCAACACCGAGCGTCTTGCTGATAAGAGGCTCATACCCTTGATAAATGCAGACGGGATTAACTGCCTTGTTGATTGGTATGTAATTATTCATTGCTATTGTTTGCTGTTTATTTTTTGGAAAGACTGAATCCTCAGTCTTCCAGTATCCTGCCGATGTCCCATTGAACATATCAACACGTTTAACGCGTAGTTCACCCCTTATTCGCCACGTAGGGGAAGGTTAAAAACGACACAATAATCAAGCGGAAAATAAAGGGTATGAAAGGGGTACAAAATTATAACCATTGATTATCAATAGCCAAAAACTGAATTCCCTTCATTCGAGACGAAGAGGTCGCAGGTTCGAATCCTGTCAGCTCGACCACTTTTTAATAGCCGCCTTCGGGCGGCTATTTTGTTGTGACTTATTTTTACAAAACAGGCTTCAAAATGGCATGGAATGAGCAGGCGAAACTCTTGAAAACAAATGCCGTGGCCTCCCAAATCTTTTAATTCCATGGAGTCCAAAATCAATACGGACCGGGGAAACTTCACGATATCCAGAATCCAGGAACAGAGAATGAGCTCCTTCTCCCGCAAAAAATCCGCTCACGTTTTGTTTTATGAGCGCGGTTAATTCATTTTCCACGCTGACTTGGGAGGAAGAAAAAGTTTTTTCATAAAAGTACGGACACGGTTGTTTCCGGAACTCGATGAAACAGACTGCTCCATGCCAGTTGCAGGAAAGCGCTTCCAGTTCTTCAGTTTATCATTCCCTCAATTTAAAAATGGGCGAATATTGAAACGAATGTCAAGTCTGTATTCTTCTCCTGGAAACAACTTAAGACACATCAGTTCCCTGGACACGTTGTTCTATTCATGAGCTTCCGCCAATTCAATAACATGAGCAGCAGCATCGTTCAGGCTTGTTACCCGGCCTGTTCGCTATTGCCATAGGATTGTTAAATGGAGGAAGTATCAAGCAGCACTTAACATCATAAAGCAAAACAACTCTCTGCTTAAAAATACTGCCGCTTCACCATTCAGTCAAGAAATGGAATGGCATCTATTTTTAATAAAAAACCGCACGCTTAAATTGTTGTAAAAATACGGAAGTTTTTCATTGCCAATCTCTATGTCCTTTCTAGCATCTCCCATAACCTTCCAACCACATGAAATTGAATATCTATTGGTGCACGGATGAGCGGTACTTTTATCAGACCTCCATTTCCGTCTTTTCCCTTCTTCTGCATAAAAAGAGAAGAGGACAAGGCCCATTTAAACATCCTGAGTTATAAGCCTCTAAAGGAAAAAAACAGGCAGGTGTTGAAAAAAGCCGTATCTTCCTTTCCCGGGGCAACGGTGACATACCGCCTGCTGGAAAGTGAATTATCCGGAAAGCTGGTTGGCAATCAAACAGGAGAAAACAGACTCACATCAACAACATATGCCCGGCTACTTATTCCTCAGATGGCATCAGAAGAAAGAGTCCTTTACCTGGATTCCGATACCATTGTCTGCCAGGATTTAAGCCCTCTGTTTGAGATGGACATGAAAGGTCTTGATCTTGGAGCCGTGGAAATCCCCTACTTCCACGGAGATCCATTTTGGGCATCTCTGAATAACTTCGGTTTTCCCGTCTCAACATATGACTACTTCAATGCCGGGGTCCTTTTGATGAATATCCCCCTCCTGAAAAACAACCACCTCTTTTTCCATGCGGCAACTCTGGCCATGAAACACCGGTTCAGGTGTGACGATCAGGATGCCCTGAACATTTCAGCGCGCGGCCAATTCTTCCGTCTTCCCCAAAAATACAACTTTTACTATGAAAACTATCCCAAGCACTTTGGCCTCTCCGGAAATCCGGCAAAGAAATGGAACGCATGACGGCGGAAAAAAACTATGCCATCGTCCATTATCCGGGAAGTTCCAAGCCATGGAACCATGGCGTTCATACCCTTGATTTTCTCTGGAAGGACTGCGAAAAGAAATTCAGGGATTCCATCAACAACTGCTTTTGATACCCCTTCATGAGAAAAAGCATCCATGCCGGTTCCGTCACTAGGAATTCCCCTTGCCCCATAGTAACAATAATCCAGAAAAAACCACTTCCGGCAAACGGCATTTTATCAGTCATCCCTCAATTTCACATTGCTCCCGCTACGCCTCTTCTCTTAACATGCGGGCGATGAGTGAATACTTCCTGAAGCTTCCCGGCGATTCACAGCCGAGGTCCTACTCGAATACGAAGTCCGGGAATTTCTGGGCCAGGGCGTCATTGACTCGGAAACGCTCACCTGGAAGCCGGGCATGGACGGATGGCAGCCGGTCGGGCAGGTTTTGCCGGAAAAAGAGCCGGAAACCCTCCCCTTCCGGAAGGAAAAGCCGGATATCTCCCCCGCCCCCCACGTACCGTTTGCGGTACTCCTCTTCGAGCTCTCCAGATTAGCCTTTCCGGCCTGTTTCATTCTTCTGGCCTGCTCCTGTGGACCCTGTGGATCGTCTGTTTCCATCATATCGTGGACTATGCGGAGGTTCAAACCACCCTCCGGCAGGTCGTAGATCAGCTTCCCTCCTACGTGCTCCCCCTCATTTTCCTGTTCAGCCTTCTGTGCATCCCTCCTGGCCGTCCAGCTGGTCTGGCTTTACCGGGCCTGCGCCAACGTGCAGCAATTCCGGGTTTCAGGGTTGCGGTTCACCCCCTGGTCAGCGTTATCCTCAGCTGCATGCCCCTCGTCGGCATGGTGCTCAATGCCCTGATCATCCAGGAACTGTACAGAGCCTCAAAAAATCCGGAAGAATGGATGCTGCAATCCCCCTCCCTGGCCGTTCGGCTGTACTTAACCGCGGCAACCGCCCTCACGCTGTCCCTGCTTTTCCCTTTCGGAGTGGAACATTATCTGGTTGCCTTCTTCCTGATCGGTTCCCTGATAACCGCGGCCAGCACCCTGTGGCTGATATCCGTTCTCCAAATCAGCAGGATGCAACGGGAACTGGCCTCCAGGCAGGCGGACAAGCTTCCGTAAACGGCCTTTCCGGTTACGGAGAGGGTTCCAGGGCGCCTTCCTGCTGTTCCTTCGGCAGAATCTTGTCCAGCGCCTCCATGCTGTTGTCCCGGTAAAGGTTTTTCCAGCAGTTTCTCCCAGCCGGCAGCCTGCTGAACATCCTTCAGGGCAATCACGGGGTCGGAATCATCATCGCGGGGTCGGGGCGTACTTTTCCAGCACCTCGTCCGGGTTGATCCGGTTGAACGTCGTCTTGCCATACCCCGGCATTCCCGCCTCATGGGCGATGGACTCAATCATTTCAAAATGCAGATGAGCCAGATAATTGCCGTGCGCCGTGCCCACGGTGCCGATCTGCTCCCGCGGCCGATGGTTCCCAGAGGAATGTCGCTGATGGTTTTAAGATGCGCATACAGGCTCTGCACAAAACGGCCGTCCGGGAAGCCGATGCAGCAGAACCACGACGTTTCCCCAGTCCGGAGACGGCTCCCGGCATAAATCAGCAGCCCGCGCCCCGCGGCGCGCACCGGAAGCCCCTCATCCGTATTCTCTCCGCCAATCCCGTTCAAATCCTGTCCGGTATGCCTGCCGCCGCGCGCGGCATTCATGGCTCCGAATCCCTGGGCGGAATACGTAAACGCTCCGTTGTCATCCCCAGCGGGGACACAAACACATCCGCCAGAGGGGCCTTGGACAGTTCCTGGGGGTCAGCAGAATCAGCCTGTAATCCACGGGAATGGGAGCGGACTGCGGAACATCCACGTCATAAATATTCTTGTACGCGCCCGCATCCGGACTGGCGGCGTCGCGGGCCTTGTACCAGGCAAACGCTGCAACCATCACCCCGGCCGTCACCAGCAGGCCCACAATGACGCGGGATGTCGTCTTGTCAATCATTGTTCCCACTCTATATGCAATGCACCGCGTTGACAATCACAAGATGGTTACTGCAACGTCTGCGGAAACCTGCTTTCCCACAATTCCCGCGCGGTCAGAATGTCCTCCGCGGCGGCTCTCCCCGAAAGTTCCCAGACAAGCGGCACGCCTGCGGGGAAAAAGGGCAAAAGGCGTTCAAAAGGCACCCCGCCCCCTATCAAGGGCACCTGGTGGTCGCGGGCCGGCCATTTGACGTCATTCACGTGCCCGCCGATCAAATGGGGAGATATACTGCGGATGAATTGTTCATGATTCAATAAGAGCAAATTGTGCTTCCGCTGAATATGCCCGAAATCATGCCAGTAACCGACAAACGGCTCTTCTGCAAACTCCCGCATCAGGTCCGCCATTTCATCCTCACTGGGAATCTGTTCATAATGGCTGCGGCCTTCGATGCCCAGTTTCACCCGAACTCCGAGGCATGGGGCAATAACTGGCGGATGGCCTCGCGGGCGCGTCTCTACATAAACGGGAGCGAGACGGTTGCGGCGCCTGACGAATTCCCCCTTGGTCCGGGCAAACTCCTCCGTGCCCACCAGCCCTTCCCTGGCCATGGTCTGCAGCCGGGTCGTATCCGTACGCTTCACCAGCGGTTCCACCGTCCCCATGTGCAAAACAATGTATCCGGCGCCCAGGGAGGCGCCCTGTTCAATGGACTTCTTCGTCAGCTCAATCGCCTTGCTGCGGACCTGGGGCAAATCCGCCGTAAACGGCCTGCTGTCCGGGGCATCCCCACCTCGTCAATCGGAGCGGGAAAATAATTGTGAACGCCGGCAACGCGCACCTTGCCCGCTTCCACGGCTCTCATGATGCCCGGCAAAAGAGAAAGCTTGATGCCGTGGGAAAGTTCCACATGGTCAAACCCCAGGGAAAGGATCTCATCAATCATCTCCTCCCCGTCCTGATGGCGGTGGGAATTCCAGCATGTAGAAAAAACCAGCATAAAAATCGTCCAGGGCTAGGAGCCCGCAGTTCCGGGTTCCGTGTACACGTCCTTCATCCACTCCTTCACCGCCGTCGTCATACTTCCGGCCACGTCGGCGCGGGGCTTCACAAAGGCCGGGACAAACCACGGAAACGCCCCACCAGGTCATGGATCACCACCACATCCCCGTCACAGGTATGCGCTCCGGAACCGATGCCCAAAGGAGGAACGGGAGAATGAGCAATACGGCGCGCCACGGAGGGCGTAACGCCTTCCACCACCACGGAGCAGGCTCCGGCCTCCGCCACGGCCTGAACATCCTTCACCAGGGCGTCCGCCTCAGCAGCGGATTTCCCCTTGATCCTGTATCCCCCCTCTTCCAGAACTTTTTGAGGCAGCAGACCGATATGGCCCATCACGGGAATCCCCGCCTTCACAATGGCGCGTATCTTTTCCGCCTGGGAGGCGCCGCCTTCCAGCTTGACGGCATCCGCTCCGGCCCGGAACAGTTTTCCCGCGGTACGCACGGCGTCCTCCACCGTCTCATAAGTATGGATGGGCATATCCCCCACCAGCAGGGCGTTTTTTACGCCGCGCGCCGTGGCCTCCACATGGTGGACCATATGGTCCAGCGTCACGTGGGTGGTATCGGGAAAGCCCAGCTGGACCATTCCTACGGAATCCCCCACCAGGACGACATCCACGCCGGCCTCATCCAGCAGGCGTCCCGTGGGATAATCATAAGCGGTAACCAGCGTCACATGCCGCGTGCCCCTTGCAGGCGCGGATGCGTTCCGCCTTTTCAACAGATTGATTCATGGCATTAATAAAAATGTTTTTTACCACTTTTCCGCAACAAGAAGCGGCTCCGTCTCCTCCGTCACAAGCTCTGCCAGCAGGCGGGAAACCGTTTTTTTTCTGGAGCGGCAGGACCAGATCGGCCTGATGTCGGAAAGCGGCTTCAGTACAAACTTCCTCAAATGGGCTCGCGGATGGGGCAGGATCGGGCGGGGGATCATTAATCACCAGGCCGCCTACGTAAATAATATCCCACATCCGCCGTGCGGGGTTCGCATCTGATGCCGGAGCGCACGCGGCCCAGGGCGTTCTATCCCTGGCAATGCACCAGCAGTTCTTCCACCGTTCCGGCCCAGGTAAAACTCCACACGGCATTCAAGTAATCATCGGAGCCATGGGGGCATCCCAAAGGGCTTGTTGCGTACAGGAGGACTGCAAAAAGGATCGTCGGACAAGGCCATCTGTGCCAGATGGTCCCGCGCCTTCACAATCAGGCTGTTCTTGTCTCCGAGGTTTGATCAGCGCAATACCGGCTCTTTTCATAGGTAACAAAGGCACTCCGGCAGTCCAGATAAAGGGACGGCCGGAATGCCGGAAAATTACAGTTTGGACAAGCCCAGGACGTCTTCCATGTTATACAGTCTCGGCTCTTTTCCCTGAAGCCAGAGGGCGGCGCGCACTGCGCCGGAGGCAAACGTCATGCGGCTGGAAGCCTTGTGTGTAAGTTCCAGGCGTTCGCCGTCGGAAGCAAACACCACGGTGTGGTCTCCCACCACGTCTCCTCCCCGGAGGGAATGCATGCCGATTTCGTTGTCGGGCCGGGGCCCGACCAAACCGCTGCGGCCGAAAACGACGCTGTCTTCATAATTCCGGTCAATGGCGCCGGACAAAATTTCCGCCAGCGTACGGGCCGTGCCGGAAGGGGCGTCAATCTTGTGACGGTGGTGCATCTCCATCACCTCCATGTCGCAGCTGCCGCCCAGAATCTGCGCTGCCTTGCGCGTCAGCCAGAACAGGGTATTCACGCCGACGGAATAATTGGAGGCAAACACGATCGGAATGGAAGCGGCGGCATCCATGATCTCCTGCCGTTCCAGGTCCGTATGGCCCGTAGTTCCAATCACCACAGGCTTGTTGTTGGCCACAGCCTCCGCCAGCAGAGTGCTGGTAAAGCCATGATGGGAAAAATCAATGACCACATCGCACTTTGCCAGGGCGGGATACAGCTCCTGACCCTGGTCATGCGTGGCTCCCACACACGTTTCCGGATTCTGCGTGACCGCCTCCCTGGACGGCCTGCCCCATGCGGCCTGAACTGCCTGTAACAAGAATGGAAATCATAAAGGTAAGATATTAAAGAATGTTAAAACGTTGAAGAAGGGCGGAAAGCTGCGCCGCCTTCTCCTCCGACAAAGGCACCAGGGGAAGACGCACGCCCGGCTGAATATCCCCTCTTAACGCCATGGCGCCCTTGATGGGGACGGGATTGGTATCCAGCGTCATGATCCCCTTCATGAGCGGGTAAAACGTCTTTTGCAGGGAAAGCATCTCCGCCATGTTCTTATCCAGGCCTGCTTTCACGATGGAATTCATGATGCCGGGAATCAAATTGGAAGAAACGGAAACAAGACCGCTGGCCCCGCAGGCCATGAAAGGCACCGTCAGGCCGTCATCACCGCACAAAATGGTGAAATCTTCCGGAACCACCTGCATCAGCTGGCTCACGCGGTCGACGTTCCCGCCGGCTTCCTTCACGCAGATGATATGCGGGCAATCCTTCGCAAGGCGTCCCACCGTTTCCACGGAAATTTCAATGCCGCAACGGCCGGGAATACTGTACAGCATGATCGGGAGCCTTGTGGCGTCCGCAATGGCCTTGAAATGCGCATAAACGCCTTCCTGGGAAGGCTTGTTGTAATACGGGCATACCTGAAGCGTTCCGTCCACGCCCATCTTTTCCGCCTCCTGCGTCATGTGGATGGCCTCCGCCGTGGAATTGGCTCCCGTGCCGGCAACCACCTGAATACGGCCGGCCGCACATTCCACAGCCAGTTCAATCACCCTCAAATGCTCTTTCACAGTCAACGGGGGATTCTCCCGTAGTACCTACGGCCACAATCCCGGCAACGCCGGCGGCCACCTGCTCTTCCACAAGCATCCTGAAAGCCTCTTCATCGACGCGGGCTCCGGCAAACGGAGTCACAATTGCTGTATAAAGACCTTGAAACTTCATAACCTTACTTGGAAACATACTATCCTAACAGACACTTTTTGTCACGACAGAATACAGAAATATGGCATGCGTGTCAGGCATCCAGAAACACCGTCCGGGAGCAGACAGAACAAAATTCCAGGTAGGACTTGAGAAAAAAGAGGGGCGTTTCCGGGCATACGCCGGGTCCGGACAGCCCTTCTTTCATTGACGACAATGTACTCCCGGTCAATATGCCTGCCTTCACTCCCGCACAGAAACAAAGCGGCCGCACAGGCGGAAGAAGCCAGTCGGGCATGGGAGAAACGCTGAAAAACAGGTCGGTGAATCACCACCTGGTTCATCCTGACATCTCTCCGGGCCTGAATCATCCTCCATCCGGGAAGCATCTTCCCTCCACCGCCGTTTCATTTTTCTTCCGGAACAGGAAACCATATTGACGATCACGGCGCCGGAAACGAAAGCATGCTCCAGCAAAACGGACAGGCGGGCGCGTGCGGAACAATGCAGTCCCCGGACTGCAACCGCAGCATCTTCACAATTGATCAAATAATCGACACGCCCATACAGGGTATGCACCAGCCCCGCAAAGGAAGCCAGATCGGAAGAACGGCTCAAACATCCCGACATGGCAAAGTGATTATCCCCCGGAAGGCAGTCAACCACCCGGGAAGACCGTTCACCGGCCTCATGCATCATGGCAACCGCAGTTCCCTGGCAGGCAAACGCCCTGGCGGCCAAGCATCCTATATTGCCGGAGTTTCCCAAAATGACGGCAACAGGTTTCTGAATAATATGGGATTTCATACACCGCTATTTTGGAGAAGGCACGGCTTGCGTCAATATCTGCCCCCTACTTAAAGCGTTAAGAAAGAAAAAAGTGAAGAGTTAAGAAAACATTACGCCAGGTGTTTTCTTGCAGAGAGGATGCTGCATGCAGAGCTGGTTATCTGGTTTACAATTCTTTAAAGAACTTTAATGGACATATTGGCCGTAATGGTGCCGACATCAAACTCTCTTTGTCCCTTAAGTTTCCGGAGCCCCTCTGTCCCTTAAGTTTACCGTGTCCCTTAGGTCCATTGAGTCCATTAATATCTTAATGGCATGTTTAAATGGGTTGTTTTCAAAAAAGAACAAGCCCCTGGAGTTGTTTAAACTCCAGGGGCTTGATAAAATCCCGGCGGCGACCTACTCTTGCGGGACCTATCGTCCGACTACCATTGGCGCGGCAGCGTTTCACTTCCGGGTTCGGAACGGGACCGGGTGGGACCACTGCGCTCTGGCCACCGGGCTTCAGGGGGAGCTTCTCTGTTGGGAGGGGCTTCATCCTGCCTGCCGGCGCCCTTGTTAGGTGCTTTTTTGGGGGATTTTTAGTGTTTGTTGTGTGGCAAGGAGATTTTTCTTCCTGTTTAAGGTGAATGTGTTATTGGGAAGGGGGTCAGCGTAAACTGACATCTGCGTGGCTGGTGGTGTTATTTCATGCATATGGTGAATAGGACATTTGCAAGTTGTATTCACGATTGGGAGTGTGATGTAATATGATGAAGTCTATGGTGATTAGTATCGCTTGGCTCAATACATTGCTGCACCCCCACCTGCGACCTATCGACGTGGTGGTCTTCCACGAACCTATAGGGAAAACTCATCTTGGGATGGGCTTGGCGCTTAGATGCTTTCAGCGCTTATCCCTTCCGCACTTAGCTACTCGGCCATGCACTTGACAGTACAACCGATGCACCAGTGGTGCGTCAGACCCGGTCCTCTCGTACTAAAAGGTCTGAACCCCTCAATTTTCCAACGCCCACAGAGGATAGAGGACCGAACTGTCTCGCGACGTTCTGAACCCAGCTCGCGTGCCGCTTTAACCGGCGAACAGCCGGACCCTTGGGACCTTCTCCAGCCCCAGGATGCGACGAGCCGACATCGAGGTGCCAAACCACGCCGTCGATATGAACTCTTGGGCGTGATCAGCCTGTTATCCCTAAGGTACCTTTTTATCCGTTGAGCGACGGCAATTCCACTTTCTACCGCCGGATCACTTGGGCCTGCTTTCGCATCTGCTCGACTTGTTGGTCTCACAGTTAGGCGGGCTTATGCCCCACAACCCGGTTGCCAACCGGGCTGAGCCCACCTTCGCGCTCCTCCGTTACTCTTTGGGAGGATACCGCCCCAGTAAAACTGACCGGCTGACACGGTCCTCTGGCCGGATTCACGGCTCAGGGTTAGATCCTCCAGTTTCAGGGTGGTGTCTCATTGATGACTCGGATGCCCCTAAAGGGCATCTTCAGCGTCTCCCACTTACTCTGAGCATTAAAAACCGAAGAAACAATGACAGCTTACAGTTAAGGTCTATAGGGTCTTTCCGTCCTTCTGCGGGTAGGCGGCATCTTCACCGCCACTACAATTTCACTGAGCGCCTGGTTGAGACAGTGCCCAACCGTTTCACGATTCGTGCAGGTCGGAACTTACCCGACAATGGAATTTCGCTACCTTAGGACCGTTATAGTTACGGCCGACATTCACCGGGACTTGGGTTCAGAGCTTCGCCTTACGGCTAACCCCTTGCCTTAATCTTTCGGCATTGGTCACGTGTCACACCCTATACTTCGACTTGCGTCTTTGCAGAGTGCTGTGTTTTGATAAACAGTCGGTTGGGCCATTTCTCTGCGGCCTGCATCGCTGCAGGCACCCCTTCTTCCGAAGTTACGGGGCTAATTTGCCGAGTTCCTTAACCAGGTTTCACTCTTACGCCTTGGTATATTCTACCCACCCACCTGTGTCGGTTTGCGGTACGGGTCGCTTAGCATACGCTGGGGCTTTTCTTGGCACTCGATTTGATGATGCGCTGGGTCCGTGGACCCAGCTCGAATTCAATAACCTGGTCATCATGCGTCCCCCCAGTTTAAGGGTCGCGAGCTCAGGATTATTAACCTGATATCCATCGCCTACGCCTCTCGGCCTCGGCTTGGGTCCCGGCTAACCCAGGGACGAAACACGTTGCCCTGGAAACCTCAGCGGGTTTACGGCGGCCGATTTCACCCGGCTTTACGTTACTCATGTCTGCATACTCACTTGCATGCGCTCAGGGTCAGTCGCCATCACCCTTCAATGCGCATGCAACGCTCTTCTACCACTCTGCCTTGCGGCAAAGTCCAGAGCTTCGGTATAACGCTTGATCGCCAATCATTTTCGGCGCAGGATCACTCGATGAGTAAGCTATTACGCATTTTTAAATGGTGGCTGCTTCTAAGCCAACATCCTCACTGTCTGTGTAATCCCACATCCTTTCCACTCAGCGTTATTTAGGCACCTTAGCTGCTGGTCTGGGTTGTTTCCTCTCGACAATGAAGCTTATCCCCCACTGTCTCACTGCCACGTTCCATTGCACGGTATTCGGAGTTTGATAAGGTTTGGTAAGCGGGTGTGCCCCCTAGCCTTGTCAGTGCTCTACCCCCGCGCATCAGCACGTGACGCTGCACCTAAATGCATTTCGAAGAGAACCAGCTATCACGGGGTTTGATTAGCCTTTCACTCCTACCCTCAGCTCATCAGAGAACTTTTTCAACGTTCACCTGTTCGGTCCTCCACATGGTTTTACCCATGCTTCAACCTGGCCAAGGGTAGGTCACCTCCGCTTCGGGTCCAGTACCTGCGACTTAATGCGCCCTATTCGGACTTGCTTTCGCTGCGACTCCGGGCCGGAAGCCCTTAGTCTTGCCACAAACACTGACTCGCAGACTCATTAAACAAAAGGCACGCCATCGCAGATTGCTCTGCTCTGACACTTTGTAGACATACGGTTTCAGGTTCTATTTCACTCCGCTCACAGCGGTTCTTTTCACCTTTCCCTCGCGGTACTTGTTCACTATCGGTCGCCAACTAGTATTTAGCCTTGCGCGGTGGTCCGCGCTGATTCATACATCGTTCCACGTGTGATGTATTACTCAGGATACCACTAATTCCCACTCTGGATTTCGTCTACAGGGCTTTCACCTTCTATGGCCAGCCTTTCCAGACTGTTCTACTATCCACTATGGTCGAATATGTCGTGGTCCTACAACCCCGAAGGAGTACCTTCGGTTTGGGCTCCATCCGCTTTCGCTCGCCACTACTTACGGAATCGATTTCTCTTTCTTTTCCTCCGCTTACTGAGATGTTTCACTTCAGCGGGTATTGCGTTTCATACCCTATGTATTCAGGTATGAACGACCAGGTATTACCCCAGTCAGGTTACCCCATTCGGACACCCCCGGATCATCGCTTGCTTGCAGCTTCCCGAGGTTTTTCGCAGCTTGCCGCGTCCTTCTTCGCCTGTTGGCACCAAGGCATTCACCGTACGCCCTTACTTACTTCATCATATTGCAAAAGTTTTTACCACTCCTACAATACCACAAAGCCCTTTCGTGACTTACTGTATTGTCTTTTTATCTTGGTATGCATGTTTTTTTGTGTTGTTGTAGTTGTTGTTATTCAACTACCCACTTGTTGGAAAGCGATTGCTTCTCAGCAATCGTTTTCTTTGCCACGCAGATGTCAATTTTCGTCTTCCTTCCAATAAGCAATTTCTTGGTGGGCCTGACAGGACTTGAACCTGTGACCCCGCGCTTATCAAGCGCGTGCTCTAACCAACTGAGCTACAGGCCCGGCTTGGGTCTCTTGCAGTTGATAGGGAATAGGTAACAGTTAATAGTTAACAAGTAATGGTTAATAGTTAACAGTTCTTTTCCTCTTTCACCCCGCTTACCGAAACTGGTGGAGGCACGGGGACTCGAACCCCGGACATCCAGCTTGCAAAGCTGGCGCTCTACCAACTGAGCTATACCCCCAGTTGCGGTTCTTTCTGAAAAAAGGCCGTGACGCACGTCGTACCGGCTCCGCTCAAAGGCGAGCCTGCTTTACACATCTTGTTGTAGTTCGTTGCGCTCCCTCGCGAGATACGCTTTCTCATCCCTCCGGGACGAGGAGCCGACCTATGCAGTCAATGCTGCACTTACCCATAGAAAGGAGGTGATCCAGCCGCAGGTTCCCCTACGGCTACCTTGTTACGACTTCATCAGTTACCAGTCTCACCTTAGGACCCTGCCTCCTTGCGGTTGGCTTCAGATACTTCGGGTGCGACCGGCTTCCATGATGTGACGGGCGGTGTGTACAAGACCCGGGAACGTATTCACGGCGCTGTAGCTGATGCGCCATTACTAGCGATTCCGGCTTCGTGTAGGCGGGTTGCAGCCTACAGTCGAACTGGGCCCAGTTTTCAGGATTTCCTCCGCCTCGCGGCTTCGGCCCCTCTGTACTGGGCATTGTAGTACGTGTGCAGCCCTGGGCATAAGGGCCATACTGACCTGACGTCGTCCCCACCTTCCTCCCAGTTGATTGGGCAGTCTCGCCAGAGTCCCCGACATTACTCGATGGTAACTGGCAGCAGGGGTTGCGCTCGTTGCTGGACTTAACCAAACATCTCACGACACGAGCTGACGACGGCCATGCAGCACCTGTGTAACGCCTCCGAAGAGTCGCATGCTTTCACATGTTGTTCATTACATGTCAAGCCCAGGTAAGGTTCTTCGCGTTGCATCGAATTAAGCCACATACTCCACCGCTTGTGCGGGTCCCCGTCAATTTCTTTGAGTTTTAATCTTGCGACCGTACTCCCCAGGCGGCACGCTTAACGCGCGTTAGCTCCGGCACGCAGGGGTCGATTCCCTGCACACCAAGCGTGCACCGTTTACTGCCAGGACTACAGGGTATCTAATCCCTTTCGCTCCCTGGCCTTCGTGCCTCAGCGTCAGTTAATGTCCAGGAACCCGCCTTCGCCACGAGTGTTCCTCTCGATATCTACGCATTTCACTGCTACACCGAGAATTCGGTTCCCCCTCCATTACTCTAGTCTGCAGTATCATGTGCAATCCAGGGGTTGAGCCCCTGCCTTTCACACACGACTTACGAAAACAGCCCTACGCACGCTTTACGCCCAGTGATTCCGAACAACGCTTGAGACCTCTGTATTACGCGGCTGCTGGCACAGAGTTAGCCGTCTCTTCCTCTTGTGGTACTATCTTTTAATTTGCTCCCACATGACAGGGTTTACAATCCGGAAGACCTTCATTCCCCCGCGGCGTCGCACCATCAGGGTTGCCCCATTGTGAATGATTCTCGACTGCTGCCACCCGTAGGTGTCTGGACCGTGTCTCAGTTCCAGTGTGGCCGGACATCCTCTCAGACCGGCTACCCGTCATCGCCTTGGTGAGCCGTTACCTCACCACTAACTAATAGGCCGCGAGCCCATCTCTAGCGCATTGCTGCTTTGATCTTTCAATCGTATGCGGTATTAATCCCGGTTTCCCAGGGCTATCCCCCACTAAGAGGCCGGTTACTCACGTGTTACTCACCCGTGCGCCACTAGAGAATTATTAGCAAGCTAGCAATTCTCCCGTTCGACTTGCATGTCTTATCCACGCCGCCAGCGTTCGTTCTGAGCCAGAATCAAACTCTCCATCAAATATAATTTTGAAATTGCTGGACCAAATGGAATCTCGATTTCATTTTGCGCCATGCTTCGCAAGCTCTTCACTCGGGTTTGTCTCCCTCATGCCTCTTCGCTTATACCAGCACGGGCGCGTCACGACCTTTTTTCCTTCCCTTTGCTTCTACCAACCCTACCCTCTCAGAGCTAGGTCGCTCCTTTCGCCGGTACTCCTCCGGGCGATTCTCATCGCTCAAAGGACGGCCCCTGCGTAGGGTTCGGTAGTCATTCCCTTGAAAATCTTCTTATCGGCGCTCTCTATCTAAAAAAGCTTCCTGCAGACGGCCGGCTTCCTTCCCATCGATCCCCTCTCCGGGTCCCTCAGGGCCGTTGGCCTTTCGTACTGCCGCCGTGTTGGCGTGCCGAGAAGTCTACCAAAACATACTTATTTGTCAATATATTTTGAACCGTTTTTTCATACTTCCTGTCAACATTTTCATAATACACTGATTATGAATAAAATAATTTTCAATTTTTTTGAACGTTTTTTCAACCGACCTGCGTGCAAGCTGACAAAATGACTGCCGGGGGTGATTTGCCATCTCTTCAAAAGCCCGTGGCATGAACATTCACCCTCCGTTTCTTGTCTAATCGCGCATGAAGCATCAGGAAATCCACTTGCCAACGCCCGACCCGGAGCATCCCTATGCCGGGGACGGACGTTACCGCTCCGGATATCAACGGCATGAACCTGCTGGGAGACAATGTTTCCCTGCCGCCCATCATGCCCAAGAGCTTTCATATCATGCTCACCGTCTTTTCATCCAGCGCTGTACAGCATGAAAACATGGCTTCCCTTCTGCGAAGACCTGCACAAGCAGTACAAGCACACGCCCACTCCGGTGGAATACAGGATTTTGCTGGTTCTCCAGCCTCCTCCCATAGAAGGGGACGTTCCGGCCTTCACCCAGGCCCTGGGCGATATTCCCGATTTTTACATGAAGACCAATTCCTGATCTCCTTATTACGACCAGGCTTTTGTCCGCAGAAGGCTTTCCCTCCACAAAAAGGCGGAAACGGCCATCGTCCTGCTGGACGGCAACGGCAATATCATCTGGAAAGACGACGGACGTTCAATCCCACCCGTGCCGAACATTTACAGGTGATTCTGGACACGCTTTCCCCGCTGGCGCCAAAGACAAAAACGCATTAGGGAACGGAAGTCCCTCCTCCTGCGTTCCGGCTGGGCTCTCCGTCCCTGAACGGCGCGGATTACTCCATTTGCCGGCGTTCCGCACGGGAAGTTTGCGCCGCCGTTCATTTCTTTTGCAGACCATTCCGGAAGAACCTGCCAGGAATTTGGGGAACGCGGAAGAGGTGTCTTCTTCGTTTCATCTTCACTTTCCGTTTGTGCTTCCATCCGGAATGCTCCATACTGGCCGCATGCCTACCATTTCGCTAGCTCTTGGAGAGCGTTCTTATGATATTCATGTGGAAAACGGCGCTCTGGACCGCGTAGGGGAGTTTGCCTACCGTGCGGGGCTGGACGGCAAAATAGCGATTGTCACGGACACGAACGTGGCCCCTCTGTACGCGGAGCGCGTGAGGAAATCCCTGGAAAGCGCGGGCTTCATGCCCAGCCTGCACGTCGTGGATGCGGGAGAAGCGTCCAAAAGCATGCAGCAGGCGGAAGAGTTGTGTTCCGAACTGGTGCGGGCAGGCATTGACCGCACCGGCTGCATAGCCGCACTGGGCGGGGGGGTGGTCGGGGACCTGGCCGGATTCGTGGCCGCCATTCATTACCGGGGCATTCCCTTCATGCAGATTCCCACGACGATCGTCGCGCAGGTGGACAGTTCCGTGGGCGGCAAAACCGCCGTCAACATTCCGGAAGGCAAAAATCTGGTCGGGGCCTTTCACCAGCCGTCCGTCGTCGTCATTGATCCCACCACCCTGGTGACGCTGGACCGCCGCACCCTGGCGGAAGGACTGGCGGAAGCCGTCAAGCATGCCGCCATCAGGGACGCCTCCATGCTCCATGACCTGAAACGCCTGGGACCGGAACTTTCCATCGGTTTTTCCCTGGATACCATTGCCAGGCTGCCGGACCTGATTGCGCGGAATGTGGCCATCAAGGCCCGCATCGTGGAACATGACGAACTGGAAACCCAGGGCATCCGCGCCCTGCTCAACTTCGGCCACACGATCGGCCACGGCATTGAGGCGGCCGTTCCCTACGGAACCATCCTGCACGGGGAAGCCGTCGCGCTGGGCATGCGTGCGGCCCTGTTCCTGAGCGAGCGGAAAGCGGGACTAAGCGCGTCGGACGCCAAGAAAATACTCTCCGCCCTTCAGGCGCTGGACCTGCCCCTGACCCTTCCGGAAGGAATGGATACGGAACTGGTGCTCGACAAAACAGCCTCCGACAAGAAATTCCGTGCCGGAGCCATCCGCTTCGTCCTGCTCACGAAGGCGGGGGAAGCCGGCATTTCCAAAAAAAAATCACGCGGGAAGACATGGCGGAAGCCATTGAAGAACTGCGCCGCCCCCTGACCTAATGAGTTCTCTCTCCGCTGCCGAACGGCGGCATATCCGCACTTTTCCGGTATTCCGGCGCGACCTGCCCATGAAAAGGGGAAAGGCGTTTTCCACGGCGTCTCCCCCCCCTATTTCCCCGGTTCGTCCGGAGTGGGTTCAAAGCCGTCCACATCCAGCGGAACGCTGCCCGTATATTCCCCGGTGTCAAACTTGATCGTCTTCAGCGCGTCTTCCAGATCCAGAGAGCCGTAGCATTCCCGGCTGGCAAAGCGGAGCATTTCATTCATGATGCTTACGCTTTCCTCATGCGGCATATCCTTGGGCAACCTGGCGGCCAATTCCCTAATTTTTCCGGCATTGGCATTCGCCGTCGCCTGGTCCTTGACCACCAGCATCACCGCCAGCATTTCCTCGCCGGGCGTCCTGGGAACGGCTTGTTCCTGGGAGGAGGCTTCAGGGGCCTGTTCCTGTTTTTTCCCGCCGTCGCAGGAAACGAGGGCCAGCGCCGCCAGAAATAATGCAGAAGGAATGAGAAGCTGTTTCATAGACTATTTTTGATGGAGAAGCCGGAGGCCTCATTGGAGGTCATCATGGGCAAAGCGGATTCAGGAGTCAAACCAGTTTTTCATTCCCCGGGAATGTTTTTTAGACAAAATTTTCCGCCATGCGCGCTTAGCCTGATGAACGGGAGAGTGTCCCGTTCAACCCAATAGCCAGAATAGTGCATTCATTGGTTTCCTGTAGTAGACGCAATTTCCGCCGGCGGAGGTTGCGTCTACTTTTTGCGTCACCGTTTGAATACAGCGTTTGATTCCGTCAAACGTCTCCGTATAATCTGATTGAGATGGGCGCCCCGATCTGGAACAGACGCAATTTTCTGAAGACTGCCGCAGGAACCGCAGGATTCCTGATGGCCGCGCCGTATGTAAACGCCGCCGAACCTTTCACAGACGCCAGGCCCCTGAAAGTGGGGCTGGTGGGCTGCGGCGGCCGTGGGCTGGGAGCCATGAAAAACGCGCTGGACGCCGATCCGGGCACGGTGGTATGGGCCCTGGCGGACGTATTCGAGGAACGGACCGTCTTCGGCGCCAGGCTGCTCACGGAACAATACGGCCCCCGCATGCAGGCGGACAAGAGCCGCATGTTCCACGGCCTGGACGGCTACAGAAAACTCCTCCAGACGGACATTGACGTGGTCCTCCTCTGCACCCCTCCCGCCTTCCGTCCGGAACATCTGGCCGCGGCTATTGACGCCAACAAGCACATTTACGCGGAAAAACCTGTGGCCGTGGACGTACCCGGCGTACTTTCCGTGCTGGAATCCGCCCGCCTCGCCAAACTTAAAAACCTGGTCATTCTGGACGGCTTCTGCTGGCGTTACGACAAGGCGAACGAGGAAGCCCACCGCAAGCTGGCCTCCGGAGAACTCGGCCGGGTGCTTTCCTTTGACGGATTGTATTATACTACTCCTCCCAAGTCCCCGCTGGCGCTGGATTCCCGCCCCGCCACCGACACGGACGTGGCCTGGGCCCTCCGCAACTGGACCGCCTGGAACTGGCTGAGCGGAGGCCAGTTCGTGGAGCAAATCGTCCATACCATCGACGGCATGGTCTGGTCCATGAACGAACAGCTTCCGCTGGCCGCCTTCGGCTCCGGAGGCCGCGCCCAGCGCCGGGACGACGGTGACGTCTGGGACCATTACGACGTTTATTTCGAATACGACCACAACGTGGTGGGCCACATTTCATGCCGGCAGTGGGTCGGCTGCCACGGAGAGATCACGGACCGGACGGTCTGTGAAAAAGGCATGCTGGTCACGCCCTACCGCCCGCACATCCAGGCGGACAAGCGCTGGCGCTTCCGCGGAGAACGGGGCAACATGTACGCGGACACCCACGTGGCCTTTTACCGCTTTCTGCGCTCCGGCACCTGGACGCAAACGCTGGAAAGCGCGGCCAACAAAACGCTGGTGGCCATCCTGGGGCGGGAAGCGGCCCACACCGGGCAGCGCATCACCTGGGAACAGATCAAAAAGAACACCGCTAGGCTGGTGCCGGAAGACCTGACGATGGACACGCCATTGCCGCCCGCCCGCATCCCGCGGCCGGGAAGAACGGCCTGACCTCCGCCGCCCCCCTCTCTACGCACCATGGCCAACATCTTTCCACCCCATGCCAACAGACGGTTTTACGGCATCATCGCGCTGGGCATGCTCGTTCTCGCCCTGATTCTGGGAGGGGTGTATTATCTCAACTTTTACGTAAAGGAGCATACCCCTGTGCAGCCCGTGCGCTTTTCCCACAAATTGCACGCCGGGGACCTGAAGATGGGGTGCACGTCCTGCCACGCCGCCGCGTTGCGTTCCCCGCGGGCCGGCATTCCTGACACCAAATCCTGCCTGGGCTGCCATCAGCACATCCTGCCGAACAGCCCGCTCATCGCCCCCCTGCGCGCGGCGGCTGATCCGCAATTCCCCGGCTATACGGGAGAGCCGGTACGCTGGGTCATGGTCAACCGCCTTTCCGGCCACGCCTATTTCAACCACATGGCCCACCTGAACCGCGGCATCGGCTGCACATCCTGCCATGAGGATGCGGCAGGAATGGAAGTGATGAAGGCGCCCCGTGACGCCCGCATGCGCTGGTGTCTGGACTGCCACCGCAACCCCGTTCCCCACCTGCGCCCGCTGGAGGAAGCGGCCAGTTCCCACTATTCCGCCGCGGACTATCTCCGCACCCACTCCGTCCATGACGAGGAAGGCCGCCGCATCGGCACGCAGCACCAGCTTGGCGAATACCTGAAACGGCAATGGAAAATCCAGCCAAAAACGGACTGCTCCACATGCCACCATTGACCGCCGTCTCCTGGGGAACGCCCGGAAACATGACTTTCCAGTCACGTACCCTTCCTTCTCCGCTATGGCGGAACACCGCACCGTTCCTGTATCATGCCCCCATGGAACTATCCCTGGACATCATTTACGACAGCGAACCGGAACAGGCGGCGGCGCATGTTCTGGCGTATTTCCGGCAGGAATTCGCCAAGCCCCTTCCCCCGCCCAAATCCCTTTTACGCGACGAAAAAGCCCTGATGGAACAAATTGACGCCGCCTTTGACGGCGTCACGCTGGAAGACGGCATCGGGCTCATGACCACGCAGCTCCTGGACATGTACGCCCCCAGAGAAGTATGTGCTGCCGTCGCCCCCTGTGAAGAACGCTGCAACGACTGGCCGCATCACGCCCGCCATGGTCCGGGCATGCTGGGACGCCCTGATTTTTACCGATCCCAGGGATACCGCTTTCCTGCCCGCATGGCTGACGCTGGACCTCCGCGGCCAGCTTGGAGATTTATGCCCTGGACTACTTGCCCCTGCTTCCGGGAAAACTGCGGCATTTACGAATCCCAGGCCGTCCTGCTGAATGACCGGCAGCTTGAGGCCGTGATCAACTTCATCGAATACCGCCAGCGAGAGGATTGCAGCCCCTGAACTTTCCCTTCATAACTCCGGACGACGAAAACAGGCGGCATTCACCGCTTGATTTCGCCCCCCGGATTTCCTAAAAAAAGCCGTTCCCATTCATCAATCATCCACGCCTACAATTTGACTCCGCAGCCGCCATTCCTCCGGAACGATGTTCCGCATGACCATCCCGCCTTCTTCCGAAGAAGAACGGGAAATGTCCCGCCGTTCC
>VOFH01003616.1_pt1:0-5000 | contig 21729 bp, 31 predicted proteins | sample 5384091 | NCBI WGS metagenome assembly VOFH01 (sample SAMN12384727, study PRJNA508395) | human gut metagenome | isolation source: healthy gut G | host: Homo sapiens
AACGGCGTTCATTTTTCCATCAGAAAGATCAAACTTTGCGATCTGTGTTACTACATCATCCCAATATCCCTTTTCTCTGGTACAGATAAAGGCACTTTCACTCACATAAATATCCACATACTGGCTCAAAATCATGGTGTTATCCACAATCTGATCCGGTTTTTTCACATCCCAGAGGATACCAGCAGACTGTTACTCCACCATCTCCGATATAAATATCTTCTGCCGCCACTGCCGTATCATTTACCAATGGGATCCATCCCCCCTGCATTCTCATCCGTGACTGCTTCTTCTTTTGTCTGTTCCGGCAGGCACCCCTTTGTTCGTAAAAAGATAAATCATGTCCCCTGTTTTTTTGATGTCACATACATTCCATCCTGCGTCACACACCCGGTTTTTACAGGCTTTTTCCGGATCACTGATATCATAGGTAAGAACTTGTGTCTGTGTTTCCCTCACTAAAATAATAAAAGCAGTCTTCCGTATAATTTTTCTGTATCATCTGCCTGCATTTCAGTCCCCGGAATCTTCACTTTCCACGATCACGCTTAAAATATCACCATCCACATACATCTCAAGCACACGGTCGGATGAAGTTTCAGAAATCTGTATTTTCCGATCTGTTTTAATGCTTTTTTCCGGATATCCGTAATCAATATTTCATTGTGGCTTACCGTGTAAATATAAGAACCATCTGTTTTGACAAATCGCTCTCATCCACGCCTTCTTTCTACCGTTGTCCCGGAATACCGCTGTTTTGCCCGTATCTGATGATATATCTGCCGCTGTCTGTCCCTCCTGTGCTCCTGCGCCCTTTATCATCTGTACCACCGATTTCTTCCACTCCGTCTACAGCCGCATCCACGGTATCTGATGTGTCATCCATAATATATGTCGCTGCATCACCAGAGTTAGAACTATCTCCTCCGCAACCGCTATTCCATCTGCTTCCTTTTCCTGACCACTGCCAGAGCAAATTGCATCATAGACCTCCATAATTTTTTGCGACTTATACAAAGATCCGCATCTTTTTTTGTGCATTTTTCTACGCCTGGTCGCTCCATCTTTTAATTTCGCTGCTGCCTTCTGATCCTTCATCTGACTTTTGCCCGGATGCCGCTTTTTCTATACCCACCGGCGCCGTCGCCAAGCCCTGTGCCGCCCCCGGTAACCGCATGGATTCTCCTGCTGCGCCAATGACAAGCACAAAGTGCCGCCGCTGCTACAGCCCCGTAATAAGTGATCCCTTCTCCGTTTTACCTTGTTTTCTGGTTCTCCTTTAATTTTCTTTTTGATCTGCTCCGGTTCAATACTCTCTGGAATTTTTTCCTGTGCGGCAGATTTTTCTATTTTATCTAAAATTTCTTTTTCTGACATAGGCACCTCCATTCTGTAATGAAAAAATCCCTTTTTCACTACCTCATTAACTACTGATAGCAATTTATTGTAACCACTCACCCATTTTTTTAATGCCCGGCTTTCCTTCGAGCGCACGGTATTTTCATTCATATGTAATATTGCAGCGATCTCACGGCTTTATAGCCTGCGAACTGGTGCATACTGATGATCAGCCGCTCCTCATCCGCCAGTTCAAAAAACAGCTTCCCTCACCTGGATACATTCTGTCATCTCCGATCCGGTATCAAGCGCGAGTTCCTCTATATCTTCCATCGGTCTCATTTTTACCCGCGTATTCACGCAGTTTATCCTTGCATTTATTGGATAAAATCCGAAATATCCAGCTCTTAAATGCCTCTTCACTGCGCAGTTTCCGGATCGATGCAAACGCATCCGTAACAGCATCGCTTACCGCATCTTCCGCATCGCTCGTATTTCGGAGTGTGTACAATGCAAATCGATACATATCCTTATATATTCCGGCATATAATTCGGCAAATGCATCCACATCTCCGCGTTTTGCCCGCCGCACAAGCTTCATATCATTTTTCATAAAATCCTCATTTCTGAGCAACTTGTTGTGAAGATACGATGAGAATCTCAAATTCATCTGCAATCAAAGCTATTTGTTTTTGCTCAGAAACAAATAGCCGTGCGAAAAAATAAGCTATCAAGCTTATTTTTCGCACTACTTTCTCCATGGGATCCTGGTTTCATGACAGTTATTTGGGATATCCATTTTTTCTGTCATATATATAGTCTACGGAAGTGCCCATTTTGTTGCAATAAAAATAAAAAATAAAGAGTCGCTTGCGACTCTTTTGCGCCCGAGCGGTGCTGTTTACAGCTAACTTCTTCTCCGCGAGGTGTGCATCCCGCCCGGAGGGCTTTTTCATTCATAGGACGTAATTTCCTATGAATGAAAAATATCGCCAGTTACATATATAATAGAATTTGTGCTCCATGAGCATTCTATTATCATAAATAAAATGTAACTGACGATAAAAACATTTACTTATAGTATTTATTATTCTGTTTTAAATACAGAAATCTCCGATTTCAGATCATTCATATTATCACCCAGTGACTGAGCCGTCTGATTCTGGTATCTACATTCTCCTGCAGTTTTGCAGCAACACTCTGAACCAGTTTTGTTCCCTCTGCTGTTTCTGCAATAATATCCGAAATATTCTTTACTGCAGCCAGAGTATCTTCACGCTCTTTATCCGCCTGCTCTGTACTGGATACGATTTCTTTTAACGCATCAAACAGTTTCTGCATGCATTGGTTCATATCATCAAACACTCCAACTACTTCCTGCACTGCCTCTGTCTGAAGTGCAACCATATCCCGTGCCTGTTTTGCATTTTCTACGCTGTTTACAGTCTGATCTGTGATATGAGTTACATTGTTCTGAATTTCTCCGGCTGCCTCTGCAGAATGATCTGCAAGTTTCCTGATTTCCTCTGCAACCACTGCAAATCCTCTTCCTGCTTCTCCTGCTCTTGCAGCTTCGATGGAAGCATTTAAGGAAAGCAGATTTGTCTGTTCTGAAATATCTGTAATTGTCTCTACAAACTCGTTGATAATCTCAGATTCTTTTGAGCTCCTCAATACTGGTCTCAACTTTGATTGTTACATCTGTTGTCTTTGTTGCTCGTTCGCCCAGAGTCTGAACCATCTGCATACCATGATTGATCATATTTTCAGCTTCAGAAACCAATCCTTCAACCTGACCTGCAATACTGCTGACATTCTGGATCTCTTCGGAAAGCGTATCTGTTTTTCTTACACATTCCTCTGCATGTTCGGACTGTTTTGTAATGCCATCATTGATCTCATCAATTGCCTGAATGATATTCACGGAATAATCTTTCATAACATTCGATGCCTGACGTACTTCCTGTGCCGATGACTCTAATGTATCGGTTGCTCCGCTTACCTTTTGGACAAGCTTTTTATTATTATTAATCATATGATTTGCAACCACTGCAAGGTTATTAAATTCATCATGACCTTTTACGCTGACTTTTTTTGTTGTAAGATTTCCCTCTGCAACCTCTTCAAGTCTGCCGGAAATGCGTTTCATATTTTTCATTCCGGTACTGATGATAATACCAATCAACACTGCAACAACGCATGCAATCAGTACGACTGCAATCGTCACATTGCGGATATCATCTGCCTGTCCATTAACGATCTCCATTGGTACAAGTGCACATACAGCAGCATTTGTACGCTCCATCCTGCTGTAAAGAACAGATAACTTTTTCCGTTTATGCTGACTTCTTTCGTGGTCTGCTGATCTTCAAGATTATTAAAGAAATCCTGTCCATAAAATACAGTTTCTCCATCTGCTCTTGTACTTTCCTGACCATCCGGAAGTTTTTCTGAAATAATCTCTCTTCCCGACTGGGTTACAAAACCAATAATGCTGCCTTCCCCCATGTCAAGACTGTCAAAGGAACTGTTTAATTGCAGATGCCTTGATATCGATAACGATAAATCCTTTACCTGACTGTGGTGTAATCAACCCATTAGTCTAGTCAGCTCCACACGTTACCGTGCTTCCACCTCTGCCCTATCTACCTTGTAGTCTTCAAGGGATCTTACTCACTTATGTGAGGGATATCTCATCTTGAGGGGGGCTTCACGCTTAGATGCCTTCAGCGTTTATCCCTTCCGGACTTGGCTACTCTGCCATGCCGTTGGTCGACAGCAGATACACCAGTGGTCCGTCCATCCCGGTCCTCTCGTACTAAGGACAGCTCCTCTCAAATATCCTCCGCCCGCGCCGGATAGGGACCGAACTGTCTCACGACGTTCTGAACCCAGCTCGCGTACCGCTTTAATGGGCGAACAGCCCAACCCTTGGGACCTGCTACAGCCCCAGGATGCGATGAGCCGACATCGAGGTGCCAAACCACTCCGTCGATGTGAACTCTTGGGAGTGATAAGCCTGTTATCCCCAGGGTAGCTTTTATCCGTTGAGCTGGCAATCCCACTTTATGCCACCGGATCACTAAGTCCTACTTTCGTACCTGCTCCACCCGTCGGTGTCGCAGTCAAGCTCCCTTCTGCCTTTGCACTCTTAAAATGGTTTCCGACCATTCTGAGGGAACCTTTGAGCGCCTCCGATACCCTTTCGGAGGCGACCGCCCCAGTCAAACTCCCCGCCTGGCATTGTCCCACCGCTGGATCACAGCGGCTGGTTAGAAACCCAATACTGCAAGGGTGGTATCCCAACAGCGGCTCCCCTGAAACTGGCGTTCCAGGTTCACAGCCTCCCACCTATCCTGTACATGCACTGCCGGACCCCAGTACCAAACTGGAGTAAAGCTCCATGGGGTCTTTCCGTCCTGGCGCAGGTAACCAGCATCTTCACTGGTACTTCAATTTCACCGGATGCATTGTCGAGACAGCGCTCAAATCATTACGCCTTTCGTGCGGGTCGGAACTTACCCGACAAGGAATTTCGCTACCTTAGGACCGTTATAGTTACGGCCGCCGTTTACTGGGGCTTAAATTCAAAGCTTCATCTTGCGACTAACCTCTCCTCTTAACCTTCCAGCACCGGGCAGGCGTCAGCCCATATACTTCAC
>VOFH01003616.1_pt1:10000-21729 | contig 21729 bp, 31 predicted proteins | sample 5384091 | NCBI WGS metagenome assembly VOFH01 (sample SAMN12384727, study PRJNA508395) | human gut metagenome | isolation source: healthy gut G | host: Homo sapiens
GGTAAAAAATCTCATCCTCAGCAATTAATTCTTTATCGTTTCCATACGCATCATCTAATTTTCCATAACTTTTAACAGAATCAAGCCTCCCCTTTTCATCATAAAAATAATAGCTGATTCCAACCGTATCTCCCTCCTGCGGCAGTCCCGGAAAATCCTCTTTATCCCAGATAAGTTTTTGTTCCCATTCCTCCCTCATCTGCTTTTCATCATAACATGCAGACACGATACATGTACCATTTTTATCTTCTGCATGTTATCAAAAGATACTCCTGCCAGCAAAAACAGGAAATATGCAAATAAAATACTAACCTGCAAACTCCTTGACTGCCGTCTCATAGAGATTATCCCCTGACTATCGATCACGACGATGACCGGAAAATCTTTTACCTCGATCTTGCGGATTGCCCCCGCGCCGAGATCCTCATAACATACAATTTCAGATTTCGTGATGCATTTTGACAAAGTGCCCCTGCACCGCCGACTGCTGCAAAGTAAACTGCATGGTTGCGCACAATGGCATCAATCACTTCTTTTGAGCGCTTTCCTTTTCCAATCATTGCCTTTTCACCGAGATCCAACAGTCTCGGAGCATACTTATCCATGCGGGTGGCTGTGGTCGGTCCGGCAGATCCGATCGGTCTGCCCTCGCGCGCCGGAGATGGACCCATATAATAAATGGTACTGTCCTTGATATTGATCGGCAGTTCTTCTCCCCGCTGCAGTGCATCGATCATTCTTTTGTGCGCGGCATCCCTTGCTACATAAATCGTTCCTGTAATATAAACATAATCACCTGATTTTAAATCTTTCGTCACTTCTTCCGTGATCGGCGTCGTAATATGCTTATCCATGATATCCTCCATTCTTGCGCTGCTTTTCAATGAAAACAACGTTTTCATTTGCAGTGTGAAAAATCTTATTTTTCACACTATCCTCCTTTAAACTTCCCTTACCACATGACGGTTTACATGACAACAGATGTTGACTGCCACAGGAAGTCCCGCAATGTGCGTCGGATAGGTATTGATATTGACTGCAAGCGCCGTCGTCGTTCCTCCGAGTCCTCCCGGTCCGATTCCAAGCTGGTTGATTTTTCCTAACAGTTCTTCTTCCATGTCTTTGACATAAGGAATATCGGAATGTTCCCCGACCGGTCGTGTCAGCGCCTTTTTAGCAAAGGATCGCACATTTTTCAAATGTTCCACCGATCCCGACTCCCACAACCATAGGCGGACATGCATTCGGCCCCGCATCTTTTACGGCTGTCAATACAGCATCTTTTACTCCCTCGATGCCATCCGCCGGTTTTAGCATGAATACACGGCTCATGTTCTCACTTCCAAATCCTTTTTGGTGCAATGGTGATCTTTACTTTATCCCCTGGAACAATGGAATAATGGATAACCGCCGGGGTATTGTCCTTCGTATTTTCACGGATCAGAGGATCTTTCACAACGGATTTCCGCAAATAGCCTTCCGTGTAACCCTGACGCACGCCCTCGTTGATGGCATCCTCAATCGCCTCTCCCTCAAAATGAACATCCTGCCCCACTTCCAAAAAGATAACTGCCATTCCGGTATCCTGGCAGATCGGTATCATCTCTTCATCCGCAATCTTTAAGTTATCCTGAAGCTGATTTAATATTTTCCTGCCAAGTTCGGATTTTTCCGTTGTAACCGCATTTTTCATTGCAATATCCATATCTTTGGAAAGATAATGGTTTGCTTCAATGCACATCTCTTTGACATTTTCTGTAATTATTTTTGTATCGACTGTTCTGATCATGTTTTCTCCATTTCTGCGTCCACTGCTGCCCGCTGCGCATCTGTTTTATTTTTGTTCCGGCTTGTCTAAACGAAAGTGTTTTTTAAATTCCGTCAAAGTCTTATCATTTTCTCTTGACTTCATATCCGGGAATGCTTTCATCAAACGCTGAAAGCCAAAGTTTTTTTCTTCAAAAAGATGTTCGTATTTCTCAGAGAGTTCAGAAAGCTCCGCTTTTTGTTTTTCGCGGTTTTTCTTCCACTCTTCCGATTTTTCAGTCCAGGCATTTTTTCTTTGCCTCGAAACTGCTCTTTGCTTCCATGATATTTTCTGAAATTGCAAGTTTTGCATTTGCAGCGGTATCTGTGATCTTCTTTTGCAGTTCCGGTCGTTTCGACGATTTTTTTCTCTGGCTGTTTCTGTTGTGCCGGTAATTTTATTTTTAGCAGTTCCGGTTGTTTCGGCAATCTTATCCTTCGCAGCCCCTGGTTGTCTCCGCTAATTTATCTAACAGCTCGGCATGTGTTTCCTGGAACTCTTCTGATTTTTCCACGATGTCCGTCACGTTTTCATAAATGTTTTCTCCGATCTCATCGGAAAGTTTGTGGATGCGTTCTGCCATCTCATCCATGACTTTGAGCCGTTTATTGAATTTCAGGATCGTTGCTACGGTAATTCCACAGTCCACAAAAAATACGGTCATGATAATGCAAATTAAAATCATTCCGACAATATGCGGCATCAGTGTGATTCCTTTATAAATGATCGGGTGCAGCACATCCATGATGAAAGTACATGCCAGTCCCCAGTAAATCGAAAATTTCAGACAGACATAACCGTGAATATTAAACGGTTTGTCAGAATAATCCCACCACTGGTTATGAAATACTTTTTCCAGTAAATATCCAGTAATATATTCCAGAATGGAGGTCAGCAAAAAAAGACCCGATAAACAATATCAGCAGATTGTCTTTTCAATGGAGTGAGCACCGCAACGACAATCACAACACCACAACCATAGATCGGACAGTACGGCCCGTTTAAAAATCCACGGTTTACGAAAATTCCACGGTCTAATGCAGCGTAAGAAACCTCCGTACACCAGCCGATAAAGGCATAAATGATAAATATCCATACGAGTTCATAACAGTTCTGCGGCATATTTTCCTCCATGTAATTAAAAATCTTTTTGCAAAAATAAATTCTGTTCTACAAAAATATGTTTCCATGATTAAAAAGCAATCAATTATAAATAATTATAACTGATTGCTTTTTATGATTCAACTGTTACCGTTTACTCCCGGTCATCTGTTTCTGGATTTTCAGGTATCTTTAACCTTTTTTTTTTCAATCTCTGCTGTGATTGCAGACTTGATGACACAAGCGCGTGTTTCTCCGGCATCCACAAGGGCTTTTCCAGCTTTTAAACTGCGGTTTAACACAAGTGCCGCCTGACGTTCTTCGGCGTTTAAATAAGTGTTTCTGGAGCTCTTTGCCAGTCCGTCATCTTCACGGATGATCGGGCAGCCGATGATCCGGGTATCCACATTTAAGTCTTTGACCATGCGACGGATGACGGCAAGCTGCTGGGCATCTTTCTGGCCAAAGTATGCGCGGTCCGGAGTTACAATGTGGAAGAGTTTCAATACAACGGTCTGCACGCCGCGGAAGTGAATCGGGCGGCTTTTTCCACAGAGTTCGGTGGTAAGACCATTCATATCCACATAGGAACAGAAGCCGTCGGCATACATTTCCTCCGGTTCCGGATGAAAGATGATATCTACACCTGCAGCTTCGCACAATGCAGCATCTTTTTTGAGGGCGCGCGGATAACTCTCCAGATCTTCGGTTGTCCGAACTGCATCGGGTTTACAAAAATACTGACAACGACACGGTCATTTTCTTTTCTGGCTGCGTCAATCAGACTTTTTGTGGCCTTCATGCAGATAGCCCATGGTCGGTACGAATCCGACGGTTAATCCTTCTTTTTTTTCCATGCCTTTACGGCAGCCCTTACTTTACTGATTTCTCCATATATTTCCATTTTATGATCTCCTGATTTTCATTGTAATTTGGTTTTATTGTTATTTGACAAAAACATTGCGAATGGTTCCGTATGAATGTTTTAATATAATTTATCAAGGACGGTTTCATCCATCTTAAAGGTATGTTCCAGGCCAGGGAACGTTCCGGCAGCAACTTCTTCTTTATAAGTGCGGAATGCCTCACGCATCTGTTCACCGACCTGTGCAAACTGTTTGACAAATTTCGGTTTCATGTTGGAATACATGGCAAGCATATCCTGATAGACAAGTACCTGTCCATCGCATCCGGCACCGGCACCGATTCCGATGGTCGGGATATGAATACTCTCGGTAATCTTTGTGGCAAGGCCTGTGGCACACATTCTAAGACAACGGCAAAAGCTCCGGCTTCCTCAACGGCACGCGCATCATCAAGCAGTTTCTGTGCGGCAGCTTCGCCTTTTCCCTGTACCTTAAATCCGCCAAAGGCATTGACAGACTGCGGGGTCAGACCGAGATGGGCACAAACAGGGATGGAAGCGTCTACGATGGCTTTGATCTGAGGGCAGACTTCTTTTCCACCTTCCAGCTTAACTGCCTGTGCACGGCCTTCTTTCATCAGGCGTCCGGCATTGACCACTGCATCATAGACAGAAGTCTGATGAATAGAATAGGCCATACTACCAGTACGATCTATATCAGAAAAGATGTTTGAACTGTGAATCCCACTGCAGTGTGCAATGATTTTACCGTGGGCATACGGTTTTGCCACCTCCCATACTTCCCCGATTTTATCATCGGGCACGGTAAAAAAAGATCATGTCGCTGCTGCTAATGATTTCTTCGATACTTTGATATTGCTTTGTGTTTGTAAAATTTGCCGCCCATGCGGCAGACTTTGGGCTCAGACTATAATAACCTCCTACTTTCCTGCCCTTACTGATAAAATATTTTCCGAGTGACACGCCGACCTTCGCGGCGCCAATAAAACTGATCTGCATGCAATCCTCCTCTGACGGACAGGGGATTTTCCCCCTTTGTCTGGCGGAGCAAAATGTGAACCGGATTTCACTCCCCCCGTTTTGTGAAGCAGCATGCGACTGTCTCATTCCGTCGACTGACGGATACAAGCGGTTTTCCTGGTTTTATTCTCTTTTTCTGATAAAAATATGTTCTGGTATGATTTCCTGTATACGGAATATCATCCAGAACATACTATAACACTTCACTGCGCACGGTTCAATTGTGAATTTTTATCAGGCAAACACAAATTTGGATATCTTACATTTTCCTTCCACCTGGATCTGAATGGTTTCCGGTTTTCCGGTTTCAATAAAATTTTCCAGCAGATCCATCTCTAACATCCGGTAACAGTCCACCGGCTCTGCAGTGACCGTTGCGACATTTTTCCCTGTCACAGTCACCTTGACCGGTTCTAATACTTTTAACGTGATGTTCAGCCTGAGCGGCTTTTTTGCTGAATACAAAATCATGATAAATTAACTTTCCACTCACCGGCTGTTCTTTCATCTCATCCGGGTCATCTCCGGCACAGCCAGGGATCACACAGGATGAACCGTTGATTCCCCGATGTAAAAAACATGTGGTCATATGCATCATAACAGTCGGCAGCAGTTGCCTGGAACGGATTTCTTTTTTCCGGCATGCGTTCCATCAATTTCAATACTCTGTTCTAAGCGGATATCCTGTGATGACGCGCCTGCCATAAATTGATATGTTCCATCTTCTAAGATCATGCGCTCTGAGATCACATCATAGTATTCTAACTCCCACAACTGTACCATAAATGTGACCTTTCTGGTTTCTTTGGGCTGAATATCATGAATGCGCTCAAACCCAACAAACTGCCGGATCGGACGCTGCACACGGAACCCTTTTTATGCACATAAAGCTGTACTACTTCATCGGCACTTCTTTCCCCGGTATTTTTGATAAAACAGCTCACTTTGATACAGCCGCGTTCTTTTTTTGATCTGTATTTTTTCGTAGGAAAATGCTGCATAAATCAGACCATATCCAAACGGATAGAGCACTTCTCTGTCAAAATACTGGTAAGTGCGTTTTCCCTGAATGATATCATAGTCGTTCATATCCGGCAGATCTTCATCCGAACGATACCATGTCATATTTAATCGTCCCGCAGCTGCTGCTTTTTCCGGTCAGCACATCTGCGATTCCATGACCAAGTTCCTGACTGCCCGATGCAGACAGCAGGATCGCCGGAACTTTTTCTCCAGTTCACCGATGGCATACGGATAGTTGCTGATCAAAGCCACAATGGTGTTCGGATTCACTGCTGCCACCCGTTTTACCAGTTCTTCCTGCTCCGTCGGAAGTGCGATCGTGGTGCGGTCAACTTCCTCTTTGCTGTTGATGACCGGATTGCAGCCAATGACTGCTATCACATGATCAGCTCCTTTCACTGTTTTCTCCGCAGCAGTTTTCCCGTCTTTTACGATCTCTATCTCAAATCTTGCCGGCGGATTATCCACGCAGATCGAAAAATGACCATCTTTATCCACAATTACCTGCTTCTTATTCCAGCTTTCCAGTGTAAAACTGCTTTTTCCCGCTTCAAATTCCACAACTCACGGACAAACCACCCAAAGGCTTCTTTTTTGTCCGCCTTGATGATATCTGTATTCTCCTCTAAAGTGACAAATCTGCCGTTGCTTTTTGCCACCAGTGTCATACTGCCACAGCCCCAGTCATTCAAAATAAATGTTTCTGCCTGCTCTTTTATTACCAGTTTTAACCGGGTATTCTCATCCAGTCCCACATAGCATTTATCACTGGTTTGATCCGCCAGGCGGATACGGATTTCAGACAAACCGGTTTCATGACTGATCTTTGCATTTGGAAATGCTTCTCTGATTCCATCTAAGACAGTAACCTCATAAGGAGGGATGCCACAATACCAGTCCTTGTACCACACATCAGAGAGTGGACCTACTACTGCTACATTTTTTACTGTATTTTCATCAAACGGAAGAATTTCATTTTCATTTTTCAAAAGGACAACCGCCTCATCCGCCATTTTACGCGCAAAGTTGTTTGTGTTCCTCATTGTTGATATATTCTTCGCCCATGTTCTGATACGGGCAGTCGCCCTCTTTATCAAACATGCCAAGCCTTATCCTTGTCCGGAACGAATTGCGCACCGATTCATCAATATCTTTTTCCGTGATCCAGCCGTTATCTAATGCCTCCCTTGCCGCAGCATAAACAATCTCTCCATCATCCGTGAAACAGTCAACACCAGCCTTTAATCCATTTGCCAGTGTTTCCCCGTGCGTCTGATAAAAATGATGATCGTTCACCGTCTGTGAAAAATCACCTCCGTCACAGACCACATGCCCCGGCAGTCCATAGGTACCTTTTAAAACATGGCGCACCTCGTCATTGACGATCGCCGGAATCCCGTTGATCTCATTGTAGGAGGTCATGACTGCCTCCTGCCGCCGCCCTCCATGATCGCCTTTTTTGAACGGTTTTAAATAATATTCGTTTTTATTTCTCCTGTCTACGGAAGATGAAATCTTAATGCGGTCTTTCTCCACATTGTTTGCGTAAAAATGTTTCAGCGTTGCCCCGCAGCGGATATAAAAAGGATCCTCGCCCCTCATACCGCGGATATATGCGCCCGCCATCTCTCCGGTCAGATACGGATCTTCGCCGTATGACTCTTCCGTCCTTCCCCATCTCGGATCGCGCTCCATATCAATCGTTGGCGCCCAGCGGCAGAGCCCGCCTCCACCATTTCTTGTATACAAAGCCCTGGCTTCCTCGCCGACAGCGCGACCACATTCTCTGATCAACTCCCTGTCAAAACTCGCACTCATACCGATCGGCTGAGTGAAAGCTGTGGTCGGCTCCGGCTCCCCTTTATTAAATGCCTGGTCATGTCTCGCCTCAATCCCGTGTGCAGCCTCACCGCCCATATAAGTTGCCCGGATTCCAAGCCTCGGAATGTCAGGGCATCCGGTTGTCAGACAGTGTATTTTTCTTCAAGCGTCATTGCCCCTGTCAGATAGTCAAGACGTTCTTCTATCGAAAGACTGTTATCCCACAGCGGTGTGTTCTGTTCAAATTTTATATTTTTTTCCATTTTTTCTGCCTTGCTGCTGTAAGAACCTGTGTTCCATACAGCAGTCCCCCTCCTGCAAGTTTCTCATTTTCTTCAATGTATCATTTCTTTTTTAGAAAAATACCTGCAAATGGAGCGGTGTTTTGCAATAAAAACAGATCTCTTACCGGTTTTGTAAACTTACTTTTTTTCATTCAGCTTTGTGACCTCTCTCTTTGCCCTGCTGTATAATGTGATCCAGATTCCAACATAGATTCCGATAAATATCGCAAAATACACAACGACCCCTGCAATGCTATGTTTCATCCAATACATCAGATATGCAACCGGAAATGTTGCAATCGAACCTGCCAGCAGATGAGTCACTGTCTGCCGCAGCAGGCTCCAGTCATCCATCTCCCATATCACGGACGCGCCTGCCCAGACTGCACCGTACAGCAAAGATGCGATCATCTGCGCCACGACCGCATTAATTTCATTTCCACACTGCTCCACCAATGCCGGGACAACCGGATAATAATTTCCGTCACCGTATATGAGTGAAGAAAAATTGTGATTGCAGTACTGATTGCCAGACCGATCGGCGCACCTATAAGCGCTCTGCATAAAATTCTTTTTTTCATGATAACCTCCATTCCTGTGTATGAAAAAAATATATTTTTCACACACACCACCATTTCTATAATCCCAATACCTGTTTGATTTTTCTGACGTAACGCCTTGAAACATACGTTGCTGTTTTGTCTGACATCGAAACACAGATCGTCCCGGAAAAACTTAAGTCAAATTTTTTTACTTCTTTCAGGTTAATGATCTCCGAATTGGAGATGCGGATAAACATTTTTTGTTCAGTCTCTCCTCTAACTCATACAGTCTTGCCTTTAACCGGTAGCTGCCGTCTTTTGTCTTTGCATATACCCTGTCATTTTCTGCATAGATCCGTATTATTTCCGTCTGTTCTAACAAAATGATTTCGCCATTCTCGTGAATCGCCGCAAAGACTTCCGGTTTTCCTCCGACAGCAACTTTACGATCTGCGATACTTCTTCGGTCATCTTGTCTGTATGGATGATGATCTTGGGTTCTTTGCAGGATTCGTCGAGTTTTATTTCTATTTGCATTTTCTCACTTCCTCCTTTCTGATGTCATTATAGGCAATGTCTGGAACGGTTTCTACTGATTTGCGGCAGGTGGTCGGTTTTAGGCGGTGGATGGTAAAAAAACAGGGTGCTGCCACCCTGTTTTTTTGTTCTGACTTATTTTGATAACTCATCAACGTTTTTCACGCTTACCATTCTTTTGTCACGGATCTGGTAAATTTTATTACAGTACCTCAAATTCTCTTTTCGATGTGTGATCAGAAAGATAATCTTATCCGGGCAGTGGCTGATCCCATCTAAAATATCCTTTTCGGTCGTTTCATCCAGTGAACTTGTCGGTTCGTCTAAAATCAGAACCTCTGCCTCCTCGGTATACATTCTAGCCAGTGCGATTCTTTGTTTATCACCGCCGGACAGATTGTTGCCATTTTCCAGAATAAAAGGTGTAAAAGATATCAGTTCTTTTGTAAATTTATCTAAAAACGAATGTTCTGGTATACCTCCGGTTCCATTTTCCTGCGCCCAAAGTTTAAGTTATCATAAAATGAACCTGTTATGATTGGCACATTCTGCGAATAAAATGACATTTGTTTCCGAAGGGAATGGTTTTCAATATTCTCCAGCGGGATTCCATTGATCTTAATTCCGGTATTCTGATCCCAGAATTTTAAAATACTTTTCATCAGTGTCGTTTTCCACAACCGGACTCCCCCACGATTCAATGATATCTCCCTTTTTGCCTGGATATGAATATCTTTTTGCCAGTAAGATCCGTCCATCGTCTGAAGTTTTTCCATATCGACCGCGACATCATCAATATGATCTATCTTTATATCTCCACTCTGTTCCTGCTCATCCTCCACAAGCTGTAAAAATTCCCGGCTTGCCTTTACCTCTCTTAAATTCAGGTTTACCTTCACAATATTTGAGATGGCAGGTAAAAGATACGACATGAGAATCGAAATTGTAAAAATGCTGTTTAATTTTGTATTCCCCTGCAGATACATATAAAATACCACGATCAAAATAATGTTTTTGGGCGAACATGTTAAAAAATCGATGACTTCACTCATCCCACGCGCATAAACATTTACCCTTTTATTTTCCTGTTCGATAATTTCTAAATGTTTTTCAAGTATGTCATTCAGATTTGTATTGTCTTCATTCTGCTTGATAAAATCTACCTGATTGGCGATCTGATAAATGTCTTTTCGCTCCTTTGGAATAATCCGCTGCATCTCGGCTGATTTTTTCAGTAAATTTTTATTCAGGATATAAAATCCAGCCACATTGAGTATCAAGATAAACAGCATCACCAGAAAAATAAAAAATATTGATGGTCAGGGAGTATAACAGAATCAACAAAATAACCAGTGATTTTGCAGTCAGTATCGGGACCGACATAATATACAGATTCGCCAATGTGAGCACCGTCGAGTCTGCCCGCTCCGTCAGGTACGTTGCACCGTACTTTATGATTGATGCGTATTTCATGGAATAGATTTTCTGGTAAATTTCCTTCGACAAATTTTTCTTGTACTCTTTTTTGCATGTGCAGCTCGATCAATAGATAGACAAACTGGATACAAATCTCAAGCAGCATAAACCCTATGATAAATGCTATCACACGATCCGTCAGTGCAAGTTTTCCATTGATGATCTGATTTACCGCGAGCGGAACTGCAAAAATGATCAGATTGATCACAACCTCAAATATAATCAAGATTGCTTGTATAATATAGTATCTTCCAAATTTTTCTATTTTCATATTTTTTTTACCCAATCATCCATTAATTTATCATTTACAACTATATCTGGTATAATACCTACATTATTTATTTTAGTTTTTGATGTATAGTATTCATATACAGGTAACAATATTTCTAAATTATGTGATATTTTTATTTTTTTTTGCATTACCCTTTTCCCTTTGTTATTTCCCCTATAATAAATGCCTTTTTCATTTTTTAAAACTAAAGATATTAACTCAGCAGAACTGGCTGTATATGAATTAACCATAATTATAATCTTGGTATTATTATCCAGATGTGAATTAATATATACACCATATTTTTTCTTCTCAATGTTCTCCACATAATAAATAGGCTCTTCTGAGCATACAAAATTTTCTAAAAACTTATTTGCAAGCAATACATTTCCCCATATTATCTCTCAAGTCTAATATTAATGTTCTATTATTTAAATTTAACATTTTAATTTTTTTATAGTACTTTCAGAGAAATATTGATTTTTACATATGTGATTTGCTCACTTTCCTTAGAAAAAAAAAAACGTTTCTTTTTACTTAAACATATATCAGGTATCTGTACTTGTAAAATTTTTTCATTTCTTAGGATTTTAAAATTTTTTTCACTTTTTTGTAATATACTTTCTCCATTTAAAATAATATCATCTTTATGTATTCCTAATTTATTTTCACTCTCTAATATATATATAATATTATTTATTTTTAAATATTTTATTTCTAATAAATCTAATATATTATCAACACGCTTTCCATTTTCTATAAATCTACTAAATCTATCATTTTTAGACCAAGTGTATAATTTATAATACTTTTCACTTCATTTTCACTTATTTTTTCATAGTAAACACTAAAAACCTTACTAAACTATCATTGTACCTATCTTTATACATTATCCTTACCTTCAAACAGTGATAACAAAAATTTTTTGCATTTTCTTTGTATATTTTGCACATAAAATCAT